>Ga0247727_10000183_pt1 | contig 143903 bp, 93 predicted proteins | sample WisWelCaveWW1625_FD_202498 | JGI IMG/M metagenome (GOLD analysis project Ga0247727, IMG submission 202498) | Biofilm microbial communities from Wishing Well Cave, Virginia, United States - WW16-25 | ecosystem: Environmental > Aquatic > Deep subsurface > Groundwater > Cave microbial mat... | reverse complement strand
CACCGTCCAGGTGTACGAGGTCCCGTCGAGACCGGTCGCCAGCGGCTCCCACGACGCGCCGTCGTTGCGGCTCAGCCAGACCTCGTAACGCACGTAGCCGGACACCGGCGCCCCGCTCCAGGAGATGGTGATCGGCTGGCCCTGGCTCAGGTACTCGCCGCCGTTCGGCTGGGTGACACGCGGCCTGATGGCGCGGACCGTCGTATCGCCGCGGAACCAGGCCCGGTCGGGGAATTCGCCCTGGACCCTGATCGGCACCGCGTCCCCCTCGGCCAGCGCCGCTTCGACCGCGGCGCGGCTGAAGCGGACGACGATCTCCTCGATGCCGTTGTCGTTCTCGTCGGTGAAGTCGACCGGGAACGGCCGCGCCGGCACCGTGTCGTTGAGCCGGATGGTGCTGACGTCGATGTCGCGCGCATCCCACTCGGCCGGCAGCTCGATGACCAGCCTGACCAGCGAGCCCATCGAGCCGAGGTTGAGGGTGTCCGGATCGAAGTCGAGGTAGGTGGTCGGGACGAGCCCGACCATGAGCGACACCGGCACCTGCACGAGCGGCAGGTACGGGTCGTTGCTGGCGATGTCGATGCGCCCCTCGTGCAGCCCGTCCTCGAGACCGGCGGCGTCGAGCGTCACCGTCACCTCCTGGTGGCCGCCCGCCGGTATGGTGCCGCTCGTGGTGTCGAGGCGCAGCCAGTCGGGGATCGGCCGGAACTCAACGGCCAGACCGTCATGCAGGTACGCCGCGTTGTAGACGACGTTCAGCCCGGTGTCGCGGGCCGCGTTCTGGATCCCGACCGTGGCCGAGTCGAGGACGCCCGCGAGCGCCAGGTACTGGTACACGATGCGGCCGCTCGGATAGAGGATGACCTGGAAGGTCAGGCTCGACCCGGTCGTGAAGCGGTCGACGCCGGTGTACTGGACGATGAACCGCGTCCCGTCGTTGTGGTAGACGGCGCGCGGCGTGCCGCGGAAGTGCAGGTCGTCCCAGAAGACGGCCATTAGATTTTCGGGCACGGTCGAGCCGGCGTTCGGCAGCGGCTGGTTGGTGAACGTGGTCAGCGTCGAGGTGAACGACAGCCAGCCGTTGGTGGTCGCCCGCACGTCGGTGAACGTGCCGCCATAGAAACTGAACGGGAAGCCGATGGCCACCGGCCCGGAGTTCTGGTCGTCGCCGTTCAGGGTCGCGAACGGCGTGCCGACGCCGCCGATGTCGACCCAGTCGAACACCGGTCCCCCGGGCTCGTCGGAGTCGGTCCACTGGTAGCCGAAGGCGTCCGGCCCGCCGGCGCCGAGGATGCCGAGGCGCGGGTCCGCCTCGAGCTTGCCGAGCTCGAGATAGGTGCCGGGCTCCACCGCGGCGCTCAGCCTGACGCTGCCGGCGTCCCAGTACAGGTCGCTGCCGCCGGTGTTGTGGATGGTCAGCGTCTTGGTGCGGCTCCCGCCCGGAGGCAGGGCCGTGTCGATCGCGTCGGGGGTGGTCGAGGCCGCCGGCGGCACGAGCGCGTCGCCGGTGAACGCCACCACCAGCGGCGACTCGTCGGGGTCGTCGCTCGTGAGAGTCAGGCTGCCCGGCCGCGGCCCGGCCGCGGTCGGCGCGAAGACGACCGAGAGCGGGATGCTGCCGCCGACCGGCAGGCTGGCCGGCACCGTGAGCCCGATGACGGTGTAGTCGCCGTCGACCGCCGCGCCCGTGATGTGCAGCAGGTCGGTGCCGGTGTTGCGGATGGCGAGCGGCAGCGAGCGGCTGAAGCCGGTGAAGGTCGTCGCGAACGCCAGCGACGCCGGCATGGCGTCGATGTCGGGGATGCCGGTGACGTGCAGCGCCAGCGGCACGGTGACCAGGCCGTTGGCCGGGTCGTTGGTCAGCAGATCGATCCCCGCGAGATAGTCGCCGCCGATGAGGTTGGTGGCGTCGATGCGCACCTCGAGGAGGGCCGCGCCGGTCGGCACGATGACACCGGAGGTCGGGCTGACCGACAGGAAGTCGAGCGGCGGGTAGAACGCGACCGCCAGGCCGTCGTGCATGTACGCCGCGTTGTAGACGACGTTGAGGCCGTCGTTCTTCGCGGCGTTCTGCTGGCCGATGGTGGCGCTGGTCAGGAAGCCGTTCATCGTCAGGTACTGCATGACGATGCGGCCGTTCGGATACAGGATCGCCTGGAAGGTCAGGTGCGCCGGCGTCGGCAGGTCGGTGGTCGAGTGCCGATCGACGTCGGTCCACTGCACGATGAAGCGGGTGCCGTCGTTGAGGTAGTGCGCCTTCACCGCGCCGCGGAAGTCGAGATCGTCCCAGAAGACGGCGATCATGTTCTCGGGCGCGCCGGTGTTCGGCAGCGGGTCGTTCGAGAAATCGGTCGTGGTGTTGGTGAACGACAGCCAGCCGTTGGTCGTCGCACGGACGCTGGCGAAGCCGCCGCCGTAGAACGGGAACGAGAAGCCGATCGGGATCGGGCCGGCGTTCTGATCGTCGCCGGTCAGGGCCGCGATCGGGGTCCCGACGCCGCTGATGTCGGTCCACGCGAAGACCGGACCGCCCGCCTGGTCGGAGTCCTTCCAGCGGTAGCCAAAGAGATCCGGCCCGCCGCCGCCGAGGAACCCCTCGCGCGGATCGTCCTCGTCCTTCTTGACCTCGAGCTCGGGGTACTGCGTGACCGGGGTGCCGCCGAGCACCCGCACCGACGTGCTGAACGTGAGGTTGCTGCCGCCGTGGTTCTCGACCTCCAGGTCGCGCAGCAGCACGTCCCCGACGTCCATCGACTCGGTGTACGACGCCGGCGACCAGGTCACGACCGGCGCCACGATGGCGGAGCCCGTGACCGGCATGGTGACGATCGGGTTGGCCGGATCGTCGCTGTACACCCGGACCTGGGCGGCGAGCGGTCCCGGTCCGGCGGGCAGCCAGCGCAGGTTGAAGAGCCGCGCGCCGCCGGGCGGCAGCGGGAAGGCGGCGGTAATGCCGATGCCGCCGGTGGCGCCGGGACCCGGCTGGTCCTCGACGGTGAGCGCCGGGTCGGTGGTCGTGATGTCGGCGACGTTCAGGACGTCGGTGCCGTTGTTGAGCACCTGGAACGTCGTCAGTTGCGGGTAGCCGGCGAACACGGTGCCGTAGTTGAACGACGCCGGCGCGATCACCGCCTGCGGCGCGCCGATGACGTGCAGCGTCGCCGGCACGCGCACCTGCGCCTGGCTCGGGATGTTGGTGTTGAGCACGACGGCGCCCGTGAGCGTGCCGCCCGGCCGCGACGCGGCGTCGAACCGGACGTTGAACGAGCGGCTCTCGCCGGGCGGGACGGTGGCGTTCGCCGGCGTCACCTGCAGCCAGTCGGGCACCCGGCTGTACTGCAGCGCCAGGTTGTTGTGCATGTAGGCCGCGTTGAATACAACTTGAAGCCCGATGTTGCGATCGAAGTTCTGGATGCCCAGGGTCGCGCTGGTGAGCAGGGGCGAGGTCATCGTCTGGTACATGACGAGGACCCGCCCGTCCGGGTAGAGCTGCACCTGGAACGTCAGGTGCGACCCGGCGGTGATCCTGTCGACATCGGTGTACTGGACGATGAAGCGCGTCCCGTCGTTCCGGTAGCGCGCCTTCTGCACGCCGCGGAAGTGCAGGTCGTCCCAGAACAGGGCGACCGAGGCCCGCGGCAGCGACGTCGACGGCAGCGTGCCGTTGGTGAACGGGCACGACGTGCTGGCGGTGTCGAAGGTGATGAACCCGTTGGTGCAGACCTTCAACTGCGCGTAGTTCTGGCCGTAGAACGGGAAGGTCATGCCCATCGCGATCGCCGCGCTCATCGAGTCGTCGCCGCTGATGGCGATCGGCGTGCCGGTCGCCGCGATGTCGATGAAGTTGAACGACGGGCCGCCCGCCGCGTCGGAATCGCGCCAGCGGTAGCCGGCGGCGTCGGGGCCGCCCGATCCGGCGGCGCCCTCGTCGGGGGTCACGACCAGCCCGCCGCCCATGTCGGCGGCGGCGGCGATGACCAGGTTGCTGCCGCCGGCGTTGGTGACGTTCAGCGTCCGGGTGACGTTGTTGCCGCTGAACAGCGTTTCCTCGAACGCCGTCGGGTCGAGGACGACGACCGGCGCCGGGATGCCTGAGCCGGTCACCGGCACGACGATCCCGGGCTCGCCGGCGTCGTTGCTCTGAATCGTCAGCGACCCCGAGAACGGTCCCAGGGCCGCGGGCGTCCAGGTGACCGCGACGTTCCGCGAGCCGTGCGGCGGCACGCTGAACGACGACGGCGAGGCCGTGATCTCGGGAGCGCTCCGGAGGATGTCGGTCACAACCAGCGTGTCGGTGCCGATGTTGGCCACCGTGAGCGTCAGGTCCTGCGGCAGGCCGAGGAACGCGTCGCCGAAGGCGAGCGAAGCCGGCTGCACCGCGCCGTCCGGCGCGCCGGTGACGTGCAGCGACACCGCCAGGGTGACGACGGCGGCGTTCGGGTCGTTGGTGTTGATGCGCACCTCGCCGGGATAGGTGCCGCCCTCGAGCCCGGCGGCGTCGATGTGGACGCCGAGCGGGATCGACTGGCCGGCGCCCAGCCGGCCGGAGGTCGGGGCGACCGTCAGCCACTGCGGCAGGGCGGTCATGCGGATCGCCAGGCCGGAATGCAGGTACGCCTGGTTGAAGGCGACTTCGAGGCCGGTGGTCTTCGCCGCGTCCTGGATGCCGACCGTGGCGCTGTCGAGCGTGCCCGTGAGCGACAGGTACTGGTAGGTGAGGGCGCCGCCCGCGTCGAGGATCGCCTGGAAGGTCACGACGCTGCCGGCGTCGTTGTAGCGCGGCACGTCCTGCCACTGCACGATCGCCCGGTTGCCGAACGACTGGAAGTAGATGCGCTGCACGGTTCCGGGATTGAGGTCGTCCCAGAACGGCGCCACCAGGTTTTCGGGGGCGCCGGAATTCGGCAACGGCTGGTTCGAGTACGACGTCGCGCCGCTGGTGAACGACAGCCAGCCGTTCGTGCACACCCGGATCGAGTCGAAGAACGTGCCGTAGAACTGGAACTGGAAGCCGAGCGGCACGGCGGCGCTGGTGGCGTCGTCGCCGGTCAGCGCCAGCGCCGTGCCGGTCGCGGAGATGTCGACCCACGCGAACGGCGGGCCGCCGGGCTCGTCGCTGTCGATGAAGCGGTAGCCGAAACCGTCCGGACCGCCGCGGCCCTCGATCACCGGAGGACCGGTGCGCGGATCGGGCTCGTCCTTGCCGAGCAGGAGCGGCTCGGCGGGCGCCGCCATCGGCTCGCCGAGGAACGGCGTCGGGATCTCGAAGTCGAGGGTACCGGGGCCGGCATTGCTGAGGATGGCGGTGCGGTCGACGGACTGCCCGGTCAGCATCGTCTCGCTGAAGGACGTCGGCGCGAGATCCGCCACCGGGGGCGGCAGGGTCATGGCCGAGGCGAGGTTCGACATCGGCCCGGCGTTGCCCCACTCGTCGATCGCCTTGACGGCGAAATGGTGCATCGTGTCCGGCGCCAGGCCGCGGACCTCCATGGTCTCGGGCGTGCCCGCCACCGCGGGATCGGGGACGTTTCCGGCGCGCGCCGCCGCGTCGAAGCTCCCCTCGTCGATCGGCGATGTCGAGTAGCGCATGTCGTAGGAGTTGGCGGTCCCGCTGCCGCCGTCGTCGCCGGTCGCCCTCCAGTTCAGGACGATGTGGTTCGAGCCCGGATCCGCCGCCGCCAGGTCACCGATCATCCCGGGCGGGACGTCGTCGGGCTCGGCGATGGCGAAGAAGGCGTTGAGGCGGCCGCCGGTCACCGTGCGCCCGGCCATCGAGGCCTTGGGATCGGCGGAGTTGAACAGGATGTTCTTCAACTGCGCCACGTCGATGCCCGGCGCCACCGCGCGGATCAGGGCGCAGACGCCCGACACGTGCGGCGTCGCCATCGACGTCCCCGAGGCCAGGCCGTAGGAGTTGCCGGGCAGCGTGCTCAGGATGTTGACCCCCGGCGCCCCGAGGTCGACCGAGGTCAGGCCGTAGTTCGAGAACGACGCCTTGGCGTCGTTGTGGTCGGTGGCCGCGACCGAGATGACGTTGGCGAGGTCGTAGTTCGACGGGTAGTGCGGCGAAACGTCGTTGTCGGTGCCGTCGTTGCCGGCCGCCGCCACGAAGGCGATGTTGGCCGCCCCCGCCGCCGCGACGGCGTCGTAGAGCGCCTGCGAGAATCCGCCGCCGCCCCACGAGTTGCTCGTCAGGTCGACGCCCATCATGGTGGTGTACTCGACCGCGAGCACGGCGTTGGCGGTCGTGCCCGATCCGGCGCCGCTGAGGAACTTCGCCCCCATGACGGTGACCTGCCAGTTGACCCCGGCCACGCCGATGCCGTTGTTGCCGACGCCGCCGATCGTGCCGGAAGTGTGCGTCCCGTGGCCGTTGTCGTCGAACGGGTCGCCGTCGTTGTTGGCGAAGTCGTAGCCGTGCACGTCGTCGACGTAGCCGTTGTTGTCGTCATCGACGAGGTTGCCGGCGATTTCCCCGGGGTTGGTCCAGATGTTGGCCGCCAGGTCGGGATGGTTGTAGTCGATGCCGGTGTCGATGACGCCGACGAGGACGGAATGGCTGCCGCGCGACACCGCCCACGCCTGGTCGGCGTCGATGTCGGCGTCCACGGTCCCGCCCGTCTGTCCGGTGTTGAGCATCCCGTACAGCTCGGAGAAGCGGGGATCGTTGGGGATCAGGTCGACCGACACGATGTAGTTCGGCTCGGCGTAGCGCACGTGCGGGTTCTTCTTCAGGCGCTCGATCGCCTTGCCGACGCCGACACCCGGGCCGAGGCGCCAGTGCTCGGCGCCGCTCCTGAAACGGTTCAGCGAGGCGGCCCCGAGGCCGGCGCGGGCGTTGGCGCGATCCTCGGCGGGCGCGCCGGCGTGGAAGCCGACGATCACCTGGCCGTCGACGAAGGCCGGGGCCCCCGGCGCCGGCCGCCAGAGGTTGTCCGGCCGGCTGCCCTGGGCGCCGTCCGGCGGGCCGCCCGCGCCGTTGCCCGGCGACGACATGAGGCCGCCCGCGGTCAGGGCGAGCAGCGCGAGAAGCAGCGGGAACAGCAGAGCGGCGGAACGGACGTGAAGTTTCATGCAACCCCCCCCCGGGCGCCCTGCGCCCGGATGCCATGTGCTGCGTGCACGACTCCGGATGGTGCCCCCCGTACACCCGGGCGGGCGACGGAGTCAAGAGGCTCCGGCCGGCGCGCCGGCGCGCCGCGGGTCAATGTGCGGATATCGCAATTCTTCGCGTCGCCTGATGCCTTTTCAGCACCTCGGGCGACGCGCCGCCCGGGGACGGCGGTGGGAGTACGTGGGGATGCGGAGCGCGGGGGCCCGCCGACCGGGCCGCCCCGCGCCCAACCGGGCTCAGTTCAGGTCGTCGCTCTTCCAGTACTTCGTGCCCGAGATGTCGGCCTGCAGCATCAGCCCGCCGTCGGTGAGCGTGAAGACCGCCATCCCCTGCCGGAAGCTGGGGTCGGCGTTGGCGCCGGCGGTGCCGGCGACGGCGTTCGCGCCGCCTTCCGCCTGCCAGCCCTTGTCGACGAAGCTCTTGAACGAGATCGAGTCCTCGAACAGAAAAACGACCTTGTACTTCTGCGCTCCGAGCCCGAGGTTGAGGCCGGCGGTGCCCATCCTCATGTAGGTCTTCGCACCGGTCCCCTTCACCACCGCCTCGCCCGAGCCGCCCCCGCCGGTGAGGCCGAGGGAGACCTTGGTGTTCGAGAACACCGCGTAGCCGTAGGCCTTGCCATAGAGCTCCTTCGCCTTCGGGCTCTCTTTGAAAAGCCCAGCGAGGGCCTCCTTGGTGTTCTGCTGGATCTTGGCGCGCTTCTCGGCGCTCTTCGTCTCGTCCGACGCGGACGCCGGCGGCGGGAACGCGGCGGTCAGCGCGATCAGGATCATCGCCACGTGCAGCATGCGGAGTGTGCGGGTCACGGCGGCCTCCTTTGTCGGCGTCGAGTGCCGGGCCGAGTCTAGCCCGGATCGCCCGCCCGGGGTTAGGATGTCGCCGGCAATCGCCGCCGTCCGACTCCGCCGGGTCAGGGGGGGGAAGCGATGGAGGGCCTCCTGGGGTTGCTCGCGTTCGTCGCGCTCGCCTGCTTCATCCTTGGACCCATCATCGCGATCGTCGCCCTGGTGCGGGTCGGCCGCCTGCGGGGACTCCAGCAGGAGGTGGGGGATCTCGCCGCGCGGCTCGCCGCGATCGAGGCGCGGATCGCGCGACTGTCCCGTCCGGGCGCGGCACCCCCGGCGCCCGTGCCGCAGCCGGTCGCGGCGCCGCCGCACCCGGCCGCCACTCCACCCCATCCCGCGGCCCCGCCGCCGCGGGCGCCGGCCGCCTCGTCCGCGCCGCCACCCATCCTGAGCGACGACGAGGCCGCCAGGCCCGTCCGTCCCGCGGCGCCCGGCGGCCCCGCGGTGCCCGGCGGCCCCGCGGTGCCCGGCGGCCCTGCGGTGCCCGGCACAGCCGCGGCGTCCGGCCCACCGGGCGCGCGCGTCACGCCCGCGTCGCCGGCCGCGCCGGCCGCGTCCGGCCCGGCGCTGACGCAGCCCGCGCCGCGCCCGATCGACTGGGAGCGCTGGCTCGGCATCCGCGGCGCGGCGGTGCTCGGGGCGATCGCGCTCGGGCTGGCCGGCCTGCTGTTCTTCAAGTACTCGATCGAGCACGGCCTGATCACGCCGGCGATGCGCGTCGTCTTCGGGACGATGACCGGGCTCGCCTGCCTGGTCGGGTCGGAGTGGCTGCGCAAGCGCGACTACGGCGCCACCGCCGAGGGGGTCTCGGGCGCCGGTGTGGCGATCCTGTACGCCGCCTTCTGGTCGGCGCACGCCCTGTACGGCCTCATCGGCATGGCGGCCTCGTTCGCGCTGATGGGGCTGGTGACCGCCGCCTGCTGCCTGCTGGCGCTCCGGCACGCGTCGCAGATCGTCGCGGTCATAGGGCTCGTGGGCGGGTTCGCGACGCCGCTCCTGCTGTCGAGCGGCGCCGATCGGCCGATCGGGCTCTTCGGTTACGTCCTGCTGCTCGACATCGGCCTCATCGCCGTCGGGCGGCGCCGGGCCTGGCCGCTTCTGGGCCTCCTGAGCCTGCTCGGCACGGTGCTGATGCAGGGGCTCTGGATCGGCGCCCGCATGGGGCCCGGGCGGCTGACGCTCGGGCTCGCGATCCTCGGCGTCTTCGCCGCGCTGTTCGCCGTCGCGGGGCGCGGCGCCGCCGCGACGGAAGCCGGGCGCCCCTGGCTCTGGAGCCAGGCCGGCGCGATCCTGCTTCCCTTCGCCTTCGCCCTCTACTTCGCGGGCCGGGTCGATCTCGGCCCGCACCTGTACCCGATCGCCATCCTGATGGCGCTCCTGTCCGCCGGCGCCGGTTGGGTGGCGCGCGGGCAGGACGCGCACCGGCTCGGCACCGGGGCGGCGGTGGCGTGCGTGGCCGTGGTCGGCGTCTGGCTCATGCAGCACGGGCTCACCGTACCGCTGGCGTGGGAGGTGGTGGCGACCGCCGTCGGCCTGGCCGCGATCTTCCACGTGCTCGCCGAGATCGATGGCGCGCCGTGGAGCGCCGACAGCCCGGCGCCGGCGGCGATCCTGTCGACGTGCGGTTTGTTCGTGCTGCTCCTGTTCGCCGCGGCGCAGGTGGCGATGCCGCCGTGGCCGTGGCTCGCCGGGTGGGGACTCATGGCGGCGCTTCTCTACCGGCAGGCGGGGTTCCCCGATCTCGCCGCATTGCCGCTCGGGGCGGCGACCGGGCTCGCCGTCGGCTTGTCGATCCTGCACCTGGCCCACTCCGGCAGCGCGTTCCGTGGAGCGCCGGCGGCGGCGCTGGCGATCGAGATCGCCGCCGCCCTCGCCCTGCTCGCCGCCGCGCAACTGAAGCGGGCGCCGGAGGTGACCCGGTTCGCCGGGCACGCCGCGGTGCTGCTCCCCGTCCTGCTGCTCGCGGGTCTGACACTGTCGCCGCTTCTCGTCGCGGTCGGGCCGGCGCTCGGGCTCGGGAGCACGCTCCTGCTCGGCACGCTCGCGCTGGCGGCGGCGACGCGCCTCGGGAGCGGCGCCTGGTGCGCCGGCGCGACCGCCGCGACGGTCCTGGCGCATTGCGTCTTCACGTGGGAGCGGCGCGGCCTGCGGGACCAGCCCGAGGCGGTCGCCGCGGCGCTGCTCTTCGAGGCGGCGGCCGTCATCCTGTTCACCGCCTGGCCGTTCCTGGCGCCGGCGCGGTTCGCGGCCGAGCCCGCGGCGCTGTACGCGGCGGCGCTGGCCGGGCCGGCCTGGTTCCCGGCGCTGCGGCGTCTGTTCACCTGGGAATTCGGCGACGGCTTCATCGGCCTGCTGCCGCTCCTGCTCGGGGCGGTGGCGTTCGCCGCCGCGGCCAGCGCGCGGCGCGTCTTTCCCCCGGGCTGCGCCGCACGGTGCCGGGCGCGGATCTGGTTCGCCGCGGTGGCGCTGTCCTTCGCCGCCGTCGCCATCCCGCTGCAGCTCGAGAAGGAGTGGATCACGATCGGCTGGGCCCTCGAGGGGCTGGCGATAATCGCGCTGTGGACCAGGCTCCCCCATCCGGGGCTCAAATGGTTCGGCCTGGCGCTGCTCGCCGCGACGTCCGTGCGGCTGGTCGCCAACCCGGCGCTCCTCGGATACTACCCGCGATCCGCGCACCGCCTGGTCAACTGGTTGATGTACACCTACCTGGTCCCGGCCGGCGCCCTGCTCGGGAGCGCCGCGCTGCTGCAGCCGTTCGAGGCGGCGCGCCGGCGCGCCTGGGAGGAGGGGCTGTACGCCGGCAGGCGCCCGGTCGGAGCGGCCGGCGCTGTCGTCGCCGCCATCGCCGTGGTCTTCGTCTGGATCAACCTGGCGATCGCCGACTGGTTCGCGACCGGGACGACGCTGACGCTCTCCTTCGGCGACCAGCCGGCCCAGCGCCTGACCGTGTCGATCGCCTGGGCGATTTACGCCCTGGCGCTCCTGGGGTTCGGGATGGCGCACAACTCCACCGGGCTGCGCTGGATCAGCCTGGTGTTCCTGCTCGTGACCATCGGCAAGGTGTTCCTGTACGACCTCGGGGCGCTCGGCGATCTCTATCGCGTCGCGTCGCTCCTCGGGCTCGCCGTGTCGCTCATCCTGGTGTCGCTCCTGTACCAGCGGTTCGTGTTCCGCCGGACACGCGCCGGAGCGAACGGCCGATGAGACGGGCCGCCCGTGCCGCCGCGGCACCGGTCGCCGCCGGCCGGATCGTCGCCGCGGCGGGGCCCGTCGCCATCGCCGCCATCCTCGCCGCGGGCCTCGCCGTTTCTGCCGCGGGCCTTGCCGGCGCCGCCGCCACGAGCGCGACCCCGGCGGAGAGCATGGCGCCGGTCGATGTGCGCCGGCTCTTCCCGCGCGAGGTCGAGGTCACAACCGAGGTCGCGGCCGGGGGCGGCGGCCTGTCGCGCCTGGTCCTGACCGCGGAGATCCTCGGCGACTGCCGCCCCGACCTCTCCGACGTCAGGCTGTTCGACGCGCACGGCAGGGAGGTGCCGTTCCTGGTGGACGCCGGGCCCGCGCCACCGGGGGTGCTCGAAGAGCGGCGGCGCCACGAGCCGCGCCTCCTCGACACGACGCGCGCCGAGGTCCGCCGCGACGACGGGCCGCCGCTGCGGCGCGAGACCTTCGATCTGTCGCTGCCGGACGGGCCGCCGCCGGCCGGCGGCTGGGACCTGGTCGCGACCATCCGGCCACGGGAATTCGTCGCCCGGGCGCGTGTCGAGAGGATGGCGAAGGACGGCGCCGTCACGCCCCTCGTGGCGGAAACCTCCCTCTTCCGCCTCGGCGGCGCGCGCCCGGCCGAAAAAACGCGTCTGCCGCTGCCCGACTTCCGCGGCGCGCGCATCAGGGTAACCCTCGAGACCGAACAGCCGTTCTGGCTCGAGCCGGGGTTCGCGTTCGAGAGCGCCCGCGTGCTCGACCGCGGCGACCGGATCGCGGTGCCGCTCGAACGCCTCTCGAGCCGGAGCGACGGCGGCCGCACCATCGTCGATCTAGAGCGCCCGCCGGGCCTCGTACCAGACCTCCTGCGCGTCGAGACCTCGACGGCGAACTTCGATCGCGCCGTGACGGTGTGGGACGAAGGACCCACCAGCGTCGGGGGCGCGCTCGGGACCGGCGCCGTCTTCCGCGTCGCCGGGCTGGTCCCCGCCGGCCTCCATGAAGTGCCGGTGCGCGGCGCGCGCGGCGAGCGGCTGCGGGTCGAGATCGAGGATGGTGACAGCCCGCCGCTTCTCGATCTCGCCTTCGCCGCCGTGGTGCGCCAGCCATCGCTGATCTTCGCCCTGCCGCCGGCGCCGGCCCCCGGCGCCGGGCCCGGGGGCGGGACCGCGCCGGCCGGCGGGACGGGACCGGGCGGCCGGGCCGCAGCGGTCCTGCGGTTCGGTGGCGGCCGCGCCCACGCGCCGCGCTACGACCTGCGCGGCTTCCTGCCGGGGCCGGCGAAATCGCTGACCGGCGAGCGCGCCGAGGCCACGGCGATGCTCTACGACCCGGCGATCGTCCGGCCGGCTCGTCTCGGCCCGACGAGGCCCAACCCCGACTATGACGGCGCCCCGGCGCTCGCCTTCGCGCGCCATCCCGGCGCCGGGATCGACCCCGGCCTCTTCAGCCACGTGCGCCGGATCGCCGTCCCCGAGGCGCCCGAAGGACTGTCGCGCCTGCGGCTCGCGCCCGAGGATCTCGCCGTCCTGCGCCCCGACCTCTCCGATCTGAGAGTCGCCGACGCGGCGGCGCGCCAGTGGCCGTACCTCGTCGACCGCGAGGCGGCGACCGATCTCGTGGTGCTGTCCGTGGACGGCCGCGGTCGCGGCGGCGCCGGGCGATCGAAGTACGACCTGCGTCCGCCGGTGGCGCCGCTCCTGGTGGAGCGGATCCTCCTGGACACCGACGCCGGCTATTTCGATCGCGCCTTCACCCTCGAGGCGCGGCTCGCCGGCAGCGACAACCGGACGATCGCCCGCGGCCGGCTCACGCGCCCGATCGGCGATCCGCGGCCGGTGAGCGTCGACCTCACTCCTTCTCCGGTCGACCGCCTGCTCCTGACGATCGACGACGCCGACGACGCGCCGCTCCTGTTCCGATCCGTGCGCGCGCGGGTGTCGCTCCCCGAGATCTACCTGACCGCCCCGGCGGGACCATACATGCTCCTGATGGGGGCGGAGGGGCAGGCGGCGCCGCGCTACGAGCTGGAGCGGGTGCGCGACGTCGTCCTGGCCGTCAAGGCCGCCCCAATCGAAGCCGCGCCGCTCACGGCCAACCCGGATCGGTCGCTCGGGGCGCGCCTCGGCGGACCGGCGCGGCGGCAGACGCTGCTCCTCTGGGTCGTGCTGCTGGCGGCCGCGGCGATCCTGGTGACCCTGACCCTGCGCCTGGCGCGCCACGAGCCGCCCCCGGCCGCCTGAGACCGGGCCGCGCCTCGGGGGCCGGGGCTGGCGCGCCGCGCGCCCGTCCGGCGGGAGTAGACTCGGCGCATGCCCTCCCCCCCGCCGGCGCGCGTCATCCTGCACCTCGACATGGACGCGTTCTACGCCGCGGTGGAGGTGCGCGAGGACCCGGCGCTGCGCGGCAAGCCGCTCATCATCGGGCACCGCGGCCGGCGTGGCGTCGTCTCGACCTGCTCGTACGAGGCGCGCCGCTTCGGCGTGCGCTCGGCCATGCCGTCGGTCACCGCGGAGCGTCTCTGCCCGCAGGCGACCTGGCTGCCGGGCCGCATGGATCTCTACGTCGAGGTGTCGCACCGCATCCGGCGCATCCTCGCCGACGCCACGCCGATCGTCGAGCCGCTGTCGATCGACGAGGCGTTCCTCGACCTGACCGGCGTCGCCAGCGCGGCCGCCGGGAGCGCGCGCGCGCCGCGGCGGGTGGAGACGCTCGACGACGGGCGGCGGGTGGCGGCCTGGCTGAAGACGCGCATCCACGACGAGGAACGTCTGACCGCCTCGGTCGGCGTGGCGCCGAACAAGTTCCTCGCCAAGGTCGCGTCGGATCTCGAGAAGCCCGACGGCCTCGTTGTCCTGCCGATCGAGGCGGTCCCGGCGCGCCTGTGGCCGCTGCCGGTGTCGCGGCTGTGGGGGGTCGGTCCGAAGACGGCGGCGCGCCTCGAGAAGGCCCGCATCATGACCATCGGCGACGTCGCGCGGCGCCCGGTCGCCGATCTCGAGGGGCTGTGCGGCGAGTCGTGGGGATCGCACCTCCTCGACCTGGCGCATGGCCGCGATGACCGCCCGGTGGCCGTCGACCACGAGGCGAAGTCGATCTCCGAGGAGCGCACCTACGGCGAGGACCTGCGCGACCCGGATGCCATCGACCGCGCGCTGCTCGCCCGCGCCGACGGCGTGGCGCGCGAGCTGCGCCGGCACGGACTTGTGGCGCGCACCGTTCACCTCAAGGTGCGCACCGGCGACTTCACGACCTGGACCCGCGCCCGCACCCTGCCGGCGCCGACCGACCTCGCCGAAGTCGTCGTCGAGGCGGCGCGCGAACTGTTCCGCGACCGCATCCGGCTCGGCCGCAAAGGGGTGCGCCTGCTCGGGGTCGGCGTCAGCGGCATCGAGCCTGTGGGCGCCGGCGCCCCGGCCCAGGCGGCGTTGTTCGCCGACCCCGGCGTCGAGCGCGCCCGGCGGGCGGCGCGCGCCGCCGATGCCGTGCGCGCCCGCCTCGGCGAGGACGCCATCACCCGGGCGCGCCTGCTGCGGCGGGCGCCGGCGAAGCGGCGGCGCGGGGACACGGACGAAGGCGGCAAGGGCGAAGGCGACGCGGACGAAGCGAGCAGCCTGCCCTCCGTCGACTGACGACGCCAGGAGTGTGTCCGAGGCGGAGGCGTCAGGCGCCGGGGGCGAGCCCCGGCCGCCGCACGTAGATCTCGCGCGCGATCTCGGGATCGAGGGCGATCGTGGTGTGGCCGGCCTCGAACACGACCGACGGCCGCTTCTGAACCAGGCGCACGCTCGATCCCGGCACGACGCCGAGCGCGGCGATGCGCGCCAGGTTTTCCTGCGCGGCGGGCACGATGAAGACGATGCGGCCGGCCTCGCCGACCGCAAGATCGACGAGCCGCATCACCAGCGGCCGCACCTCGCGCACGAACGCCTCGCAGCAGCGGCCGTGCGGGATCGGCTTGCCGTGCGGGCAGCGCGGCGGGTGGCCGAGGTAGGTGCAGATCGAATCGGTCACCTCGGCCGACAGCACGTGCTCGAGGTCGCAGGCGGTCGACTCGCTGACCTCCTCGTCGAGGGCCAGGACCTGGGTGAACAGGAACTCGGCGAGCCGGTGGCGGCGGACGATCCCCGCGGCCAGCTCGCGGCCGGCGCCGGTGAGATCGACGCGGCCATCCACGACCTGCGCCAGCCCCCTGTGCACCACGGTGTCGAGGGTGGCGCCGGCGTCGCGCAGCTTCGACCCGCCGGTGACCCGGCCGAGGCGGTTCTCGCCGGCCTCGGCCAGCGACCAGATCTCCTCGCACAGCTCCTCGATGCTTTCGATCTCCGGTGGCTTCATGTCACCATCTCCTTGCTTTACCCCGAGCCGCCAACGCGCTTCGCACCACCCTGCAGGCGGCGCCAGACGCGGCCGATCCAGTCGACGACCGCCGAGCGCTCGACGAAGCGGTAGCCGCAGCGCGCGCAGCAGATCACCCCGCAGCCGCGGCTCATGGGGCAGGCGCCGCAGGCCACCTCGCCCGGGGTCAGCGGCGCACCGCACAGTGGGCAGGTGAGCGCCGGCGCGCCGGCCCTCATGTGAGCGTCACCCCGAGCGCCCGCAGCGCGGCGTTCAGCGCCACGCCGACCAGGAGCGCGAACGGGACGATGAACCCGGCGACCGCCATGGCCGCCTTCGCGCCCTGCTCCTTGACGATCATGAAGAAGTTGGCGATGCACGGAATGAAGAGGGTCATCGTGACCAGGCTGACGACGACCTGCACCGGGTCGAGCGCGCCCTGCTGCGCCAGGCGGTACAGACCGGCGGCGCCGAAGTCGCGCCGCAGGAAGCCGACGATGAACGCCTCGGACGCGGCCGCCGGCAGGCCGAGACCGCGCGTGACGACGGGCTCGGCCGCGCGCTCGAGGGCGCCGAGAAGGCCGGTGCGATCGGCCACGAAGAGACAGGCGGTGCCGAGCAGGAACAGCGGCACCGCCTCTTTCAGGTACCACTCGATGCGCGCCAGGGTCTTGCGCGCGACATTCGCCGGCTCGGGCCAGCGCAGCGGCGGGATCTCCAGGATGAAGTCGGAGCGCGCGCCAGGGATGACGCGCGCCGCGAGCCAGCCCACCAGGACGACGACGCCGGCCACCACCCCGGACCAGACCGCGGTCGCCCGCCACGACAGCCCGGCAAGCATGCCGAGGATCACGCCGACCTGCGCCGAGCACGGCACGCCGAGGGCGAGCAGCAGCACGACGACCAGGCGCTCGCGGCGCGTGCCGAGGATGCGCGTGGTCAGCGTCGCCATCGTGTCGCAGCCGAGGCCGAGGATCATCGGCAGCACGGCGCGGCCGTTGAGCCCCATGACGCGGAAGACGCGGTTGAGCATCACCGCGAGGCGCGGCAGGTAGCCGGAATCCTCGAGCAGGCTGAAGGCGAGGAAGAAGGTGGTCACGATCGGCAGGACGATGGCGATGGCGTAGGTCAGCCCCATGGTCAAGAAGCCGTAGGGCCCGGCGATGAAGTCGCGCGCCAGGTCCGGCAGCGGCAGCCGCGCGACCAGCGCCGCGACCGCCGGGTTGACGACGCGGCCGAACAGGACGTCCTCGAACCAGCCGACCGCCGTCTGCGCCCCGAAGACGCCGACGAAGAGGTACAGGCCGGCGAGCGCCAGCGCCAGGGCGGGAAGCCCCGATAGCGGGTGCATGGTGAGGGCCCCGAGTCGGGCCCATCCGGCGCCATCCGAGCCGCCGCGCGACACCGCGCCGGCGATCGCCTCGGCGGCTGCGAGCCGCCGCCGCTGGACGCGATCGAGGACGCCGCCGTTCACCGCCGCAGTGCCCGCGACGATCGCCCGCACCTTCGTGAGGGCCTCCGGATCGAGGGATCGCGTCAGCCAATCGGCGAGTGTGGCGTCGCCGCCGAGGATCGCCACCGCCAGCGCGCGCGGGCCGACCGGCCCCGGCGGCAGCAGGGCCGCGATGCGCCGGATGGCCGCCTCAATTGTCTCGCCGTAATCGACCGCGAGGGTCGCGACCCTGGCCCCGGCCAGCGCCGGGGCCAGGCGGGAGATCCCCTCGCGCCTCGTGGCGACGGTGCGGACGACGCCGATGCCGAGCCGGCGCGCCAGCTCTGCCGTGTCGATCCGCACGCCGAGGTTCTCGGCCTCGTCGGCCATGTTGAGACAGAGCACCGAAGGGAGGCCGGCCTCGGCGATCTCGATCGCCAGCGCCAGGCCGCGCACCAGGTTCTTGGCGTCGGCAACCTGCAAGACGGTCGACGGCCCCGACAGCAGCAGGTCGCGCGTGACCCGCTCGTCCTCCGCCTGCGGCACGAGGCTGTTGGCGCCCGGGGTGTCGACGATTGGCAGGCGGCGGCCGCCGACCCGCAGCGTGCCGCGGGTCAGCTCGACCGTGGTGCCGGGGTAGTTGCTGACCGCGGCGTAGCGGCCGCTGAGCGCCCCGAACAGGACGCTCTTGCCGGCGTTCGGATTGCCCACAAGGCTGATGCCGCCGTGCCGTGCGCCGTCCATCCGCGAGCCCCGCCCGTCATCGGGCAGAGGGTGGATAGGCAATCCGGATGCCGGGCGGTTCCCTGAGACTTTGTCTCAGCTTGCGGCCATGGGGAGGGGTGCGGGGCGCAGCCTCTGCGCGCACGCGGCAGCCGGCATCCCGCGGCGTGCAAGGAATTCGCGGGGGGGGGGCGCCGACCTCAGTCCTGCTTCGCGGCGGCGTCCTCGACCTGCTTGATGTGCTGGTCGGTATTCCGCCCCATCTCCTTCAGGTCGGGCATGCCCGATGGGCGCGTGGCGCTCGCGGGCGGGTCGTTCGCGTTCTGGCCGCGCGTGCCGGCTGCGGCCGTGGAGGGCATGAGCGCCTGCGCCGCCGTCGGCATGACCGCCTTCCACGCCTTCGCCGCGAGCAGCATGACGATCAGGAGCCCTATGATCGCGACGACGTACCCGATACCGCCTCCGCCGCTCCGCCGCATCGCACCCTCCCGGCGCCGCGATCACCGAACCGTAACGGCACGGCCGCGGCCCCTGGTCACATAGATAGGGCGCGCCGGCGCGCGCCGCAATGCCACGCGGGCGTCGCAAGACCGCGCGGCGGCGTCGCAGTGCCGGCGAGGCGCGCGCCGGCTATTCCCCGGCCTTGCGGGCGAGGATGACGCGCATGTCCTTGATGGTGCGGTCCATCAGGCGGGCGGCCGCGACCACGGCGTCGGGCCGCGTCAGATCGACGCCGGCGTCCTTGAGGATGGCGAGCGGCGGCTTCGACGAGCCGGCCGACAGCATCCCGAGATAAAGATCACGCTGCTTCGAGTCGCCCGACTGGATCCCCTCCGCCAGGGCGACGCCCGCCGACAGGCCGGTGGCGTAGGAGTAGAGGTAGTACTTGTAATAGAAGTGCGGGATGTAGGCCCACTCGACCTCGTCGTCGGCGTCGATGGTCAGGCCGGGGCCGTAGTAGCGCGCTATCAGCCGGCGGTAGGTGGCGTTGAGGAAGTCGGCCGTGATCGGCGTCCCCTCCTCGGCCGCGGTGTGCGCCAGGAGCTCGAACTCGGCGAACAGCGTCTGGCGGTAGATGGTCGTGCGCAGGCTCTCGAGCAGGTGGTTCAGCAGGAACAGCCGCTCATCGTCGGTCGCGGCGCGCGCCACCAGGCTGTCGGACAGGAGCTTCTCGTTCACCGTCGAGGCGATCTCGGCGATGAAGGTGGCGTAGTTCGCGGTCACGTACGGCTGCTTTGCCGACGACAGGTACGAGTGCAGCGCGTGCCCCATCTCGTGCGCCAGCGTCGAGAGATCGTCGTACTCGTTGTAGTAGTTCATCTTCACGAACGGGTGGATGCGGTAGACGCTCGACGAGAAGGCGCCGCTCTCCTTGGCGCGGCTGGGGTAGAGATCGATCCAGCCGTTCGCGAGATCGAGACCTGTCTTGAGCGTCGCGACGTAGTCGGGGCCGAGGGGCGCCAGCGCCTCGGGCAGGACGCGCCGGGCCTGGTCGTACGGGTACTCCCTCCCCACCGCGGGGACGAGCGGCGTGTACAGGTCGTACAGGTGGATGTCGGGAATCCCCATCACCTCGCGGCGCAGGGCGACGTAGTCGTGCAGCGGCTTGAGATTGTCGTGGATCGCGCCGATGAGGTTGCGATACACGGCGGGCTCGATGTTGTCCTTGTCGAGGTAGGCCGCGAGCGCCGTGTCGTAGCCGCGGGCGCGCGCCAGGAAGACATCCATGTGCATCTGCCCGGCGAGGGTCGCGGCGAGGCCGTGCTCCTGCCCGCGCAGCGCGCCGAAAAGGCCGGCGACCGCCTCCTTCCGCACGCGCCGGTCGGCGGAGGCGCGGTACTTGCCGTAATTCGACAGGGTCAGCGTGACCGGCTCGTTCTTCTCGTCCCTGATCACCGGCAGCGGCAGGCCGGTCAGGATGCCGTGGAAGGCCTTCTCGTAGTCGGAGGGGATCTCGTTGAGATCGATCTCGGCCCACAGGTTGTCGCCCGCGAGCGCCAGGACTCGCTCGGCCTCGGCATCGAGCACGTGCGACCGGCGCCGCCGCATCTCGTCGAGGTACGGGTCATACTCCTTGAGCCTGGGATCGCCCGTGTCGGGGATCGCCATGACCTCCTGGCGGATGAAGCCGGCATCGGTCATCAAGTCGTTGAGCGCCGCCAGACCGCGATCCCGCAGCCCCTGTCCCTCGGTCGAGGTCATGTCGCCGACATACCGCAGATTGCCGTACAGGCTGAGCTTGTTGGTGAGCAGCCGGGTGTCGAAGTAGAGCGTCAGACAGTCGCGCAGGACCGCGGGGTCGGCGAGCCGCCCGGTGTACGCCTTCAGCCGGGCGCGCGCCTCCGCCTGCGCGGTCAGGCCCTGCGCGAAGGCGGCGTCGTCCGCGAACAGCGGCGCCAGCCTCCACTTGTAGGCGTCGGGGACGGCCGACCGCGCCATGTTGCCGTCGGGCGTGAACCCGGTCCCGGCGGCGGGCGCGGGGGCGGCGGCGGCGGTGGCGGCGGGCACGATGGAGATGGCGATGGCGAAACCTCCGATGGCGTAGGACCTCATGGTGGCACCTCGATGCGGATCCGGGAGGGCGATTCTACGCGACCGCGGCCGCCGCCGTCCCGGCGCCTCAGCGGGCGAGCGTCAGCCACCCCCAGGCCGCAAGGAGTGTCACGAGCGTGAGCGGGACACCGGCCTTCAGGTATTCGAGGAAGCCGACGTCCACCCCGTCGCGGCGGGCGGTCTCGAACACGATGACGTTGGCGACCGATCCGATGATCGTCAGGTTGCCGGCGAGCGTCGAGAAGGCAGCCAGCGCCAGCCACAGCGCCTCGGCCGCCGGAGCCGGGATCGCTTGCAGGGACGGGACGAACAGCATCACTGCCGGGACGTTACTCACCGCCTGCGACAGCAGCGTGACCGCGAGCGCCAGGCGGCCGAGAGTGGCGCCCGCCGCAGTCGCCGTCGCCGCGCCGGCCGGATCCGCGTGGCCGAGCGGGCCGGTGATGCCGGCCACGAGCGCCTGCGCCAGTCCCGCCTGCTCGACCGCGCGCATCACGACGAACAGGCCGCCGAAGAACAGCAGCAGGCTCCAGTCGACCTGACGCAGCGCCTCGCGCGGCCGGGCGGCTCCGGCAAGGATCACCGCCGCTCCCGCGGTCATGGCGGCGGTGGCGGGGCGAGCGCCGGCCATCAGCGCGACCACCATCCCCGCCCCTGCCGCAAGGCTCGCCGTGAGCATGTACGGCTGGACCGGGCGCGCCTCGCGCGGCGGCGGCACGACAAGCGGCGCCGTGGTGATGACGCGGCGGTGCAGAAACGACAGCAGCAGCCCGGCGGCCACAAGCCCCACCGCCGCCACCGGACCGAGTGCGCCGAGGAACGGCAGAAAGCCGATCCCCGAGCGCACAGCGATCAGGGCGTTCTGCGGGTTGCCGATGATGGTGCAAGTCGAGCCGATGTTGGCCGCGGTCGCGAGCGCGATGAGGTAGGGCGCCGGCGGCAGGCCGAGGCGGCGCGTCACCCGCACGAGAATCGGCGTCAGCATCAGGCAGACGGTGTCGTTCATGAACAGCGCCGACAGCGCGCCGGCCGAGAGGACGACGAGCCAGAGCAGCGCCCGGGCGCTGCGCGCGAAGCCGAGGATGCGTCGCTCGACCACCTCGAAGAAACCGGACAGCTCGAGATAGCCGAGGATGATCATCATCCCGAGCAGGAAGAGGATGGTGTCGAGATCGATCGCCGCCTTCGCCGCCTCGAAGTCGAGTACGCCGAACGCCACCATCGCGACCGCGCCGAGCAGCGCCCCCGCCGGCCGGCCGATGTGCAGGCGCGGGATGCGCTGCAGTCCGATGACGAGATAGGTGAGCAAAAAGACGAGGGCGGCGGTCACAGCAGGCGCTGGCGGGACCCGGTGTCCTTCGCGGCGCCCTTCGCGGCGCGGGCTCCAGCGCCGGCGCCGGCACGCGGCGCGACGCGACGTCGGTGCAGCCGCGTCCCCTGGACCTCGTCGATGAGCCCGATCCAGAAGGCGTCGCGCGGCGTGAACTGGTTCTCGCCTTTCTGCAGCTCCCTGCAGAGCAGGATGACGAACGACCACATCGGCAGGATGCGCGTGTAGGCGCGCTCGACCGCCGCCTCGAAGGAGCGCCGCGTGGCCGGAGTCGCGGCGCTCTCCTTCCCGGCCAGCGCCGTGATCGCCGAGAGGTCGCGCGCGTGGAAGAAGACCCCGGCGTGCTCAACCAGGACGTCGACGATTTCGTCGCGGAAGCTGTAGTCGACCCGCTCGAGCAGGTCGCCGAGGTCGTCGGCCAGCTCGTCCATGGTGTCGGGTGTGAGCTGCCAGCGGCGATCGGCGGTGATGCGGCTGGCGATCAGCGCCTGCAGGGCGCCCACCTGCCGCAGCAATCCCTCGCGCGCCGCGCGCGGGCGGCGCCCGATCGCCTCGCGCAGGATGGCCGGCATGGCGCCGCTCTTGATCGTCTCCGTCCGCGCCGCCAGGCCCTCCCAGTACTCCGACCGCTCCATCACCGTGGTGAGGAGCGCGGCGGTGGGGCGGTCGACCCGCTCGCACAGCGCCACCCCGAAGGCGAGGACATCGATCGACGACCCCGGCAGCGCCGCCCCTGCGCGGCGGGCGGCGCGCGCCGGCCGGCGGCGCAGGCGCGCGACCTCGGTCGTGAGCCGGCCGTAGTTGTCGAGGAGCCGGCGGAAGACGTGCGGCGCCAGGCGCTGCGCCCAGTCCTCGTTGAACCCGCGCAGGAGGGTCTCGGCCTCGGAGGCGACCTCCTGGGTGATCCATTCGGCCCGGCTGCGGACGCCGTGGATCTGCAGGCGCGAATGGGTGTACGCGACCGCGTGGTCGCAGCGGCAGAGCAGGTCGGCGGCGGCGCTCGCAGCCTGCGCCACACAGACCCCGGCGACGATCGGGGCCCGGCCCTTCTGCCCAGGGCCGGTAAGCAGGTTCCAGATCGCGTCGGCGTAGTAGGGGTCGCCGCCCGGGCTGTCGATGAGCAGGACGATCGGCTCGGACGACAGCGCCCGCAGCGCCAGGATGCGCTGCGAGAGGCGGCCGATCATCTCCGGCCCGATCTCGCCGAAGACCTCGAGGGCCCTGTCGATCCGGACCTCGCGCACCACGGTCGGTTCGTCCGCCGCCGTCATCGTCCACTCCCTCGTGCCGGCACGCCCCCTCGCGGTCCTGCCTCAGAATACACTCCTCCCGCACGGAGCGGTTGACCGATCGCGGTGGAGTCGATACCCTCGCTTGGCCTATGCGGGATTCCTCGCGTGCCGTGTTCGTTGTCGCTTCGATCCTGCTCGTCACCACCGTGCGCGCGGTCGAAGAGCCGGGTGCTCGTTCCTTCGCCCTCCCCTCGCACGGCGCCATCACCCTGACTGTGCCCGGTTCATGGCAGGACCCGGCGACCGGACCACACTCTCTCGAGCAGGTGCGCCGGTTCGTCGAAGAGATCGGCAGGGGAGTCCTGAAGGGTGCGGTGGAAAAAGACCTCCCCATCGAACCGATCGAGGGACCGGAGCTCTCCGGCTTTCTTTTCTCGTTGACGGACCGGACCATCAAGGAGGGGAAACCGAAGGCGGGTGAATACCGCTACATGACCCAGGGCGCCGGCCGCCTCGGGGACCTTCTGGTCACGTTCACGATACTCACCCACCGGTCCGACGAGCCCGGCAGGGACCAGGCGCTGGAGATGCTCAAGGGCACCCGGAGAGTTGCCGCCACGGAGATCGTCCCGCCACCGGCCGTATCATCCCTCCGCAAGCTCACCTACCCCGGCAAATCGTGGAGTCTCGTTCTCGATCTGCCGGGCTTCGAGTTCGACAGACGCGAGACCCGTCCTGACGGAACCGGTTTGATGGTCATGGGGTCGAACAAGGAAACCGGGCTCATCATCTCGGTGTTCCTCGAGAAGGCGGCCAAGGCGGGGGACGCCGTCGCTTGCCGCGAGCGCTACTGGAAGAAGGGGAAGAGGAGCCCTCTCCCCATCACGATGGCGTCTGGATCGACGTTCATATCTCGAAAGTGAGATTCACCCCCGAGGATGGGCAGCGGTTCGAGACCCTTCTCTCCTCAGTCAAGATCCTGGAGTAGGTTGCCGCCACCAGATATGGATCCCGCGGCCCCATTCGTCGCCATCGACTTCGAGACCGCCGACTACCCGGCCGACAGCGCCTGCTCCGTGGGCCTCGTCCGCGTCGAGGGCCGCCGCGTGGTGGCGCGCGAGCACCGGCTCATCCGCCCGCCGCGGCCGGCGTTCGCGTTCACCGACATCCACGGTCTGCGCTGGGAGGACGTGCGGGAGGAGCCGGCCTTCCGCGACGTGTGGCGGGCGGTGCGGTCGCTGCTCGACGGAGCCGGCTTCCTGGCGGCGCACAACGCCGCGTTCGACAGCCGCGTCCTGCGCACGTGCTGCGAGTCGTCGCGGCTGCGGCCGCCGGAGATCGGCTTCGTGTGCACCGTGGCGCTGGCGCGCCGCGCCTGGGGGATCTACCCGACGAAACTGCCCGACGTCTGCCGGCGGCTGCGGATTCCGCTGCGGCACCACGACGCCCTGTCGGACGCCGAGGCCTGCGCGCGCATCGTCATGGCGTCGCGCGCATCTTCCGGCGACCCACCCTGATGAGGATGCCGATCGTGCACGCGCGCCAGACGCCCGGGCTCGTGAGCGGAGGCACCCGTCCCGCCCCGCGCGCACCGATCGTCCTGCCGGCCCTGATCGTCCTGCTGTCGTGCCTCGACCCCGCCGTCGCGACGGAGACGACGAAGTCCGATATCACCCCGTTGCTCGACCGCCTCGGGCGGGTCGCCTGGTTGTACGCCGACACGGCGCTGCGCTTCTCCTGTCGTGAGACGATCACCGTCGACGGCGGCTCACCGCATCGTTACGACTACATCTACACGCACGACAAGGACGGCCGCTTCAAGGACTACCGGACCCGCCCCGGCCGGCGCAGCGGCCAGGAAGTCAACCTGCGTAACGAGGGTCTGCGACGCTGGGTTAGCCAGGCCTACTCGTGGGTGTTCATCTTCCGGGCCGACCGGCGGGAGCGCTTCCGCTTTGCGGCGAGCGCCGGCGGCGAGGTGCTGGGGCGGCCGGCCGTGCGGCTCGACTTCGAGCCGATCCCACGGTACAACGAGAACGTCAACGACTGGGCCGGGACCGCCTTCATCGACCGCGACACCTCGCAGATCCTGAAGGTCGAGGGCCGGTCGCGGGTGGACTTCCTGGAGCGGTTGAGCTTCGACAACGCGCTCGAGGCGCTCCGCACGGCTCCGCATGTCGTCCGCCCGCCGGCCGGGATCGGGCCGCCGCCGCGCTACTTCACGTTCGAGACGATCGTCACGGAGTTCGGGGCCGAGAAGAACGGCATGCGCTTCCCCAGCGAGGTGCGCATCGAGATGCGACGCTACCGCGTCCCGGGCGCCACCGGGCGCGAGTTCGACTCGGTGCCGCTCTACCAGGTGCGGCAGACCTACACCGACTACCGCTTCTTCAGCGTGCGCACCGCGGGGGAGATCAAAGCCATGTTCTCCGCATCGGCGCCGCCACCATGAACGAGGGCTTCCTCATCGGTCCGCGCATGCACCTCCAGTTTCATCCGCATGGTCGACGCGGAGGTACCGCGCGCGCCTTGCCGGGCGATGGGAGAGCCCCTGCCAGGATTGCAAGACCCTCACGGAGGTGAGCCGTGCCGAAGATCCCCCTGACGAACGCGCTGCGAACCGAGTACGAGAGTCTGTTCAACGCCTGTGACATCCGGCCGGAGAGGGCCAGGGAGATCGACAACACGGTCACGAGCCTCGTCGCGAGCCAGCCTCGCTATGCGGCGGTCGAAGCGGGGTGCGGCGTGCCGTGGCACGTCGTCGCGGTCATTCACAACATGGAGGCGTCCCGGAAGTTCACCACCCATCTGCACAACGGAGATCCCCTCTCCGCGCGGACGATGCACGTCCCGGCCGGTCGCCCCAGGGAAGGAGCGCCTCCCTTCGCCTGGGAAGCGAGCGCGTTGGACGCGCTGAGGCTGCGGAGACTCGGCCCCGCCGTGGACTGGAGCCTCGCGGGGACGCTCTATCAGATCGAGGGGTACAACGGCTGGGGGTACAGGTCGTTCCACCCGCACGTGAAGTCGCCGTACCTGTGGTGTTTCTCCCTGCACTACGTCTCGGGAAAGTACGTCTCCGACGGGACATGGTCCGAGACCGCGGTGTCGAAGCAGTGCGGGGCGGCCGTGCTGCTGCGGCGGATGGCGGAAAAGCAGATCATCGAGTTCGTCGATCAACCGCTGCCACCGGGAGGCGATTCACCTCTCGTGGTTCCCTACTCGATGAAGAAGTCCCGGAACCCCGCGCTCGTCGCGCGGGCCGAGGATCTCCAGAGGTGGCTCAACACCTTCCCGGGCGTCTTCGTGAAAGTTGACGGGACGCCGGGGCAGAAGACCTCGGATGCGTACCGTCTCGTCACCGGGAGCCATCTGCCGGGGGATCCGCGGGGATAGGGCGGCTCCCGGCGAATGGAGGACGACCTTCTGATCCTGGACACAGGATTGACAGGATCCGTACCCGCTGCTAGCATCGAATCACTTGTAAACAACACCCGACTTGGGAAACCGCGTGGTTCGAACCACTCTCGCCGCGCGGGCTTGCTGCCCGCATCCACGCCGTTCGGCGACCGTGCCTGTGCGCTCCCGGTCCCATGGGCGCAACCGGTGGTTCTCCGAGGAGCAGGCGATGCCAAATCCGGTCAATGGATCCGTGCTCAGGAACCGGAAGAATCGCTTGACCAGACCTTCCGCGGCCGGGCGCCTCGCCAGGATCACTCTCGAGTCGGTCGGGGAGGTCTCGGGATACCGTCAGCCAGAACATGGGGGGAGATGGACATGAGTGAGCGAAGCAACCGCACCAATCGGAGAGTCTTGTGCCTCGCGGCGCTGGCCGTGGCAGCGCTGATCGTCACTTCATTGCACCTGATCAAGGCAGCTGCGCTACCCACGTCGGATCGGATCACGCCGCAAAGCGGTCAGGTTGGTCACACTGCCGTAATCCATGGGGATGACCTGAGGGGGAACGCATTCGAGGTCAGATTCGGGAATGCGCTGGCTACAGAACCCAGGAACCCCGGTGGGAGCAGCCAGAACATCAAGGTGAGTATTCCTAACAAGCCAAGCCCGTCCGCTCCGGACGTGGTGACCGTGACGGTAAAGGTGGACGGTGTCGAAGCCCAATACCCGAACGGGCCCCTCCAATTCACCTATGCGATCCCTCAACCCCTGCCGATCGTCTCAAGCTATGTGCCGAACCAGGTTGATCAGAACACCGGATTCGTGTTGACCCTGACGGGCTCAAACTTCCTGACCGGCGCGCGGACACCCGAGAAGTGTCTGGCTTTGGCCCTGGGCGGGAGCCAGTCGCTTCAGGAGTCGGTGAACCTCGTAGGCACACCCACCGATAGCAGCGTCAGTTTCTCGTTTGCCGGGCTCACTGACGCAGGCGGCTACAAGATCCTCGTCGGCTTCACGGACGCCGCCGGCGCGGAGATCCTGGCCGTAGACTTTGTCAGGCCGGTGGATCCGCCGGTCATCAGCAGTTACAGTACCGACCCGTCTCCACCTCTGGCCCATGGCGGCTTCGAGATGATTTTCAGCGGCACAGATTTCACGAATGCGTCGGGAAGGCGGCCTGCTTCCGTGACGGCGGAGGCGGCAGGATCGCCTGTCCCCTCCCCGGGGACCCTGACGGGGACCCCGACCGAAACGTCTTTTGGGGCATCCTTCGGCGGGCTTGCTTCCGGTGATTACACGATCAGAGTGGGGTTCACAGACGGCACCATCGCAACGGCGGCCGCCCTTCTCACGGTGGTGGAGTAAGTGCTTCGGCGGGAAGATGGCGCAGCAGGGTGAACTGCGCCAGCGAGACCATGCGGTAGAACTCGGCCCGATTTGAGGGTTGGAATCGAGCGTAACGCGGCGTGCGGGGCCCGCCACGCGGTCAACTCCGCTCACCCTCAATATGGGTGGCCCCCAGTCCCTCGAGACCAGGTTGACGGGACCTGCAGCGGCCTCGTCCGCGGCCCCGGCCTTGATCCGGTCGTTCCTGGCGAGCCCCTCGACCACCTCGATGCGGATGCCGTCCGACAGGCCGGTGCGCACCGTGGGGAGCTCGAAGCCTACCTCCCCGCGCGGGGCCCAACCCGCACCGGCCCCCGGCCGGGCCGGCGCTTTCTCCGCCCGCGGCGCAGTAGAATTCTCCTGCTACGAATCGCGATGCGACGCGCCGTTCCAATGCTCTGCCTCGCCCTGTGGTCCGTTCCGAACGGAGCGGCTGGATTCCAGGACCACGTCTTCGTGGTCACGGGGCTGAGCCAGCAGGCCGGGAGCGCCAGCGCGGTGGCAATCGAGGCGCCCTGGACAGCGACGCGGGACGTCGAGCCGGTGGGGCGGGATCCCGTCGTCCGGCATTTCTATGGGCTGCACTACGTCCTCAACCGGGCCGACGGCACGGTGCAGGTCGTCGATCCTGCCGACTTCGGTACCCGACGCACCTTCTCCGTCGGCGCCGGAAGCAACCCTCAGGACATCCTGGTGGTCGACACCAGCACGGCCTACGTCAGCCGCTTCGACAGCCGCTGGCTCTACCGGGTCGATCCGACCACCGGGATCGGGTTCGACGCCGTCGATCTCGGCCCGCTGGCGGACGCCGACGGCCTTCCGGAGATGGCGATGCTGGCGCGCGACGGCCGGCGCCTCTTCGTCCAGGTGCAGCGGCTCGACCGCGAGACCTTCGCCCCGGTTCCCCCGTCCTACCTGGCGGTGGTCGACCTGTCCCTGGATTCCCTGGTGGACGTCGATCCCGTCCTCCCCGGGATCCAGGGGATCGCGCTCACCGGGACGCGCCCGGCGTTCCGCATGATCGTCGAGCCGGAGGCCCGCCGGCTATTCGTCAGCGAGCCCGGCCAGTGGCTCGATGGGGCGGGGGGCGTCGAGGGCATCGATCTCGACACTCTCGAGGCGCTCGGGTTCGTGACGACCGAGGCGCAGATCGGCGGCGCCGACATCGGGGAGGTCACGATGATCTCCCCCCTCAAGGGGTATCTCAACGTTCATACCGACCTGACGCTCTCGTCGCACGTCACCGCCTTCTCCCGGCTCGACGGATCCAACCTGGGGCAAGCGGCGCTCAGCCTCAATCTCGCGCGCGGCTTCGCGCCCGATCCTGCGACCGGCCAGATGTTCTTCGCCGATCCCGACGTACCCTCCGGCGTGCGCGTCATCGACACGGCGACCGACGTCGAAGCGACACCGGCGCCGATCGACGTCGGCCTGTGGCCCGCCGATCTCATCGTGGCGCGGGACGTCTCTCCCGGGGAGGCGCCGTTCGTGACCGTCGAAGGGCCGGCGGCGGGTTCCGGAGCGCTGACGCTCGCGTTCGAGCCGGCGTGCGGCGCGCAGGATCACGACATCGTCTACGGCCCCCTCGAAGCGCTGCGGAGCTACGGCTGCTCGGGCCGGGTGTGCCGCATCGGGACCCTCGGCCGGCACGAGGGGTTCGATCCGGGGCCGGGCTCGTGGTTCTTTTTCGTCGTCGGTACCGACGGCCAGGGACGCGAGGGCTCCTACGGCCGGAACAGCGCCGCGCAGGAGCGGCCGGCGCAGGCGGGGCAGATCGCCTGTCCCGCCGTCCAGGACCTCACGCGAGCCTGCGATTGAGGCAACGGGGGACCGGAAGTCCCGCCGAATGACAGTCGGTCCCGCCCGGCGGTGCCCGGGGGCGAAGGCGCTCTCCCAGGCCCCTCCCCGCCGGCTGACAGGTCAGCAGGCTCCTGCACCGACTCCACGTCCACGGCCCCGTCGCCAGGATTCCCCGCTCACGACGCCGGCGGGTCACCGCCTTCGGCCACAGCGTGATGGGTGCGGCGATCCGGCTCAGGCAGTGGGATTTCCCGAGCCTCCACCCTGTCACCGCTGGACTCCCGACCAACTTCTCCGCAGGATGCGCTGAAGTTCACGAACCGAGAATCCATGCTGCACCTCGCCGATCTGGTATGGTCCGGGACCGTGATCGGACATGAGCAGGGGGAAGCGGAGCAATCCGGTGCTTGAGTAATCTAAAGTTGCACTTTAGAATGCTCAGCCATGAAGTACATCCGTCGGGAGCTGGAAAAGCAGCTGACGCAGGCGATCCGCCACTTCCCCGCCGTGGTGCTGAGCGGCCCGCGGCGGGCGGGCAAGACCATGCTGCTGCGCCGGCTGTTCCCCAAGGCGACGTATTTCCTGCTCGAAGACCCCGACGTTGTGGCGCGGCTCCGGGCCGATCCGCACGGCTTCCTCGACGCGGTGAAGACTCCCGCGATTCTCGACGAGGTGCAGCACGTGCCGGAGGTGTTCGCGTTCGTCCGCTCGCGGATCGATCGCCAGCCGCGGCGCACGGGCCAGTGGCTGCTCACGGGTTCGCAGGAAGCGCCGCTGATGCAGGGCGTCACCGAGTCCATGGCCGGACGCGCCGCCGTCCTCCAGCTCTTGCCGTTTTCCACGCGCGAGACGCCCAAGGTGACGCTGCTGCGGGGCGGCTATCCCGAAGCGCTGGCGCGGCCCGGCGGGGCGAGGCTCTGGCTCAGCTCCTACCTGCAAACCTACCTGGAGCGCGATGTTCGCGCGGTGACGGCGGTGAAGGACCTCGCGACGTTCCGCCGTTTCCTCGCTCTCGTGGCGAGCCGGCACGGGCAGGTGCTGAACAAGACCGACCTGGCGGCCCCGCTCGGGGTGAGCGTGCCCACCGTCACGCAGTGGCTCGGCGTGCTGGAGACGACTGCGCAGGTCCTCATCGTCCCGCCGTTTTTCGAGAACCTCGGCAAGCGGCTGATCAAGTCACCGAAGCTCTATCTGGCCGACTCCGGCCTTGCCTGTCATCTGCTGGGCGTGGATTCACCGGCCGAGTTGGCCAGGTCGCCTTTTTGCGGCACGTTGTTCGAAGGGTTCGTCGCGTCGGAGATGGTGAAGGCCCAGGTGAACTCAGGCCGGCGGCGCGAGATCTACCACTTCCGCGACCAGCAGGGGCTGGAGGTGGACTTCGTCATGCCCGGTCGCGGCGGCGGCGTTTCGCTGGTCGAGTGCAAAGCCGCGCGCACCGTCACTCCCGCCATGGCCGCTCCGCTGCAGCGACTGGCGGAGGCGCTGCGAAAGAAACGACCCCGCGGCACGCCGGTCGAGTTGCATCTCGTGCATCAATCGCCGAAAACCCCGGCCCCAACCCGCGCCGTCGCCCCGGGGGTGCGGGCGTGGGTGTGGCAGGATTTCGTCCGCCAGCTCTGATGCGCTCAGGACCTCCGGCCGTCTCCTCCGTCCGCGGCCCCGGCCTTGAGCCGGTCGTCCTCGGCGAGCCCCTCACTACTATGGTGGGAAGGGTCCGGATCCGGGGGGACCTGGCGCGGACTCCGCCGCCGCGATATTGACAGGCAAGGCCGGCCATTCGCAGCCAGATCCCTTCAGAGCCCCGTGCGCTCGCCTTCCCGGGCCACGGCGAACCCGGCTTCGAGGAGGCGTCGCGCGGCGTCGCTTTCGGGATCGAGGGCGGGGTTGGTGTGATTGAGATGGATGAAGCGGACCCTGGCGCGCCGCTCGCCCGGCAGGGAGGAGAGGCGCGCCAGGGTCTCAACAATGAGAGGATGGGGAATCCCCGACATGTTTCGCTCCGGAAGCTCTCCTTCCCCGTAGAACGTCCCGTCCAGGTAGGTCACATCCACGCCGGCCAGAATCGTCTCCAGAGGAGTGGACAATCTCTCCCACTTGTCGATGTCGGGCAGATAGAGGACCGAGCCGCCGGGACCCTCGACCTTGAAGCCGACCGTCTCGCTGTATTCATCCCGGTGCGGAACCTGAAGCGGGGTCACCGTGATGCGCCCGTTGAGACGGGTGGCCTTCCCAGCGGCGAGCGGGCGCAGCTCGATGTTCCCGAGCCTGACGAGCTGGGCCCAGGGGCCGGACGACTCGAGGAACTTCCGCATCCGCGGCATGACATGGACCGGGACCTTGCTCGCGCCCATCACTTCCCGGCCCAGGTGCGCCAGGCCGGTGTAATGGCCGATGTGCGCATGCGTGAGAAAGATTCCATCCAGACCGGGGCTGGACGCCGACGGCGCCACCTCATCCAGGGCCTTGACCTGCCCCCTGAAGTCGGGCGTGGCGTCGATGATCCAACGCTGTCGCGATTCCGGATCCACGATGGCGAGCGACGCCACGTACTTCCGCCTTGACGGATCGGCCCAGGCCCGGGCGCAACACTCCCTCCGACACCCAGCCTGCGGATACCCGCCGTCCTGCGCGATCCCAAGCACGACCACGAACGGCCCCTTCTCCGACCCTGCCGGCGCTCGTGGATTCCGAGAAGCACACACTGGATCTGTCTTGAGGAGGGCGGTCGCCGCGATGAGAGCCACCGTCGCCCTCAAGATCCACCGAGCGGCCAGGCGGAGGGCGGCGGCCTCCGCTCCCGCCGGGCCCGGTGCGATCAGGACCGCCTGCCGGCCGCGTCGTCCGCGGCGCCGGCCTTGATCCGGTCGTCCTTGGCGAGCCCCTCGACCACCTCGATGCGGATGCCGTCCGACAGGCCGGTGCGCACCTTGCGGCGCTCGAACGTCTGCGGCGCGGTCTCGACCTCGACGTAGATCTCCTCGCCTTCGAACTGCAGGGCGCTCTCCTTGACCGCGATGACGCCGTCGCGCCGGTCGAGGACGATGTCGGCGTTGGCGCTGTAGTTGGCGCGGATGACGGCGTCGCCGGGATCGCCGAGCGCGGCGCGGATCTTGAACTGGATGGCGCCGTTCTCCTCGAACCCCTTCGGGGCGATGTGCTCGAGGACGGCGTCGAAGCGGGCCGGTTCGAGGGCACCGATGGTCAGCACCATGTTCATCCCGGGGCGCAGCTTGCCGACCTCGGACTCGTCGACCTTGCCTTCGAAGATGAGCTCGCTCATGTCGGCGAGCGTGGCGATCGTGGTGCCGTCGTTGAAGGTGTTCGACTCGATCACCGACGCGCCCTCCTTCACCGGGACGTCGAGGACGGTGCCGTCGATGGTGGCGCGGACGCGGGTGTTGGTCTCCTGCCCCGAGCGCGCCGGCACGCCGCGCCTTATCACCGCCAGGGTGTCGCCGGCGGCCGCGAGCTCCTCGTTCGCCGTATCGCGCGCCAGGGTCGCCGTCCTGAGCGCGGTTTCGGCGAGGACGCCCTCGTCGAACAGGCGCTGGTTGCGGGCCTGCTCGCGCTCGGCGTCCTCGAGCCGCAGCCGGGCCACGTTGACGCGGCTCTCGGCCGCGGCCAGGGCCGCGGTCTGCGGGATCACCCGGATGACGGCGAGCAGGTCGCCGCGCCGCACCTGGTCGCCGGGCTCGACCTCGATGCGCTCGATGATCCCCGAGACCTGAGGCTTGACGGCCACCTCCTTGCGCGGGATCACGGCGCCGGTGGCGACCGCCTTCTTGACGATGTCGCCGACCTCGGGTGTCTCGGTGCGGTAGACGACCGGCTTCTTCTGCGCCTTGCTCCACAGGAACCACAGCGTGCCGCCGAACAGGCCGAGCAGGCCGAGCGCGGCGACGATGGTGATGATCTTCTTCATGGGCTGCCCTCTCCGGGTATCAGATGATGGCGCGCAGCGCCTCGACGGGACTGGCCTTGACCGCGCGGCGGGCCGGGAACAGGCCGGCGAGGACGCCGCACGTGACCAGGATGACCAATGTCTGCAGGGCGGCGCCCAGCGAGACCTCGGGATTGCGGAACATGCCGCCCTCGACACCGGCGACCAGCCGCGCGGTCACCTCGACCACGCCGACACCGGCGATAAGTCCCAGCCAGCCGGCGGCGCAGGTCAGCACGAGCGACTCGAACACCACCTGGGTCATGACCGCGAGAGGCGTGGCGCCGACCGCGCGCCGCACGCCGATCTCGTTGGTGCGCTCGCGGACGATGACCAGCATGATGTTGCTCACTCCGATCACGCCGGCCGCGAGCGTGCCGATGCCGACGATCCAGATGAGCGTCCGGATGCCGGCGAACAGGCCGGTGATCTGGCCGAACTCCTTTTCCATGTTGAAGTGGCCGAGGGCGCGATCGTCGTCGGGGGCGATCGAATGGCGCTCCTTGAGCAGCGTCAGGACTTTCTCTTCCATGAGCGAGGCGGGGATGCCGTCCTTCGAGATGATCGCGAACCAGCCGACCCGGTCGCCGAAGTTGAACGCCGACTGGAAAGCGGTGAACGGGACGAAGATGGTCTGGTCCTCGTCGTCGCGCCCGCCGTGGCCCGAGCGCCGCGGCTTGAACAGGCCCACCACCTTGAACTCGACGCCGTTGATCCGGATGCGGTCGCCGATCGGCTCCTCGCCGCGCCCGAACAGGACGTCCCTGACGCGCGGGCCGATTACCGCCACCTTGCGGCGCTCGGCGATGTCGAGCGGGTTGAGGAAGCGGCCGCCGACGAGGCGCACCGACTGGACGCGGGCGATCTCCGGGTAATCCCCCATGACGCTGAAGGCGCCCGACTTGACGCCGCGCGTGACGTTGTTGCCGCCGCGGAAGCCGCCGAGCTGGTTGCGCGGGCAGACGACGCCGGCCTCGCTCACCTGGGTGCGGATCGCAACGGCGTCGCCGACGTTGAGCTGGATCGATCGTCCGGGTGCCATGCCGCGCCAGGGTTTGCTGGTGCGCTGCGACCAGATGAAGACCGAGTTCGTCGCGCCGTCCGCGAAACCCTCCTGCACGCCGTTCGACAGGCCGTTCCCGGAGCCCAGCATCACCAGCAGCATGAAAATGCCCCAGAACACTCCGAATGCGGTCAGGAAGGTGCGCAGCTTGTTGGCGCGCAGCACCTCGTAGATCTCGCGCCAGTGATCGCCGTCGACGACGCTCATTCGTTCCTCAGGGCCTCGACCGGCCGCAGGGCGCCGGCGCGGCGCGCCGGGAAGAAGCCGGCCGCGGTGCCGGCGGCGACCAGCAGCAGCGTCGCCTGGATCGCGACGCCGAGGTCGACCTCGGGCCGCTGGAAGAACCCGCCCGGGGGCATCACCCGGGCGGCGATCTCGAGGACGGCGATGCCGAGGACGAGACCCGCGTACCCGGCCACCCCGGTGATCAGGATCGACTCCTTGAGGATGAGCGACACCACCGACCAGGGGGTCGCCCCGAGCGCGCGCCGCACGCCGATCTCGCGCGTCCGCTCGCGCACCGCGATCATCATGATGTTGCTGACCCCGACGACGCCGGCCAGGATCGTGCCCAGCCCCACCACCCAGACGAACATCCGGATTGCCGCCATCAGCTTCATGAAGCGGTCGAACTCCTCGTTGCTGTCGCGCACGTAGACGGCGCGCTCGTCATCCACCGAGAAGGTGTGGCGCTCGGCGACCCGGCGATGGACGTCCTTGGCCATCGCCGCGGTGCGCGCCAGCGGCTCGTCGCCCGTCGTCATCATGATCTGGCTGACCCGGTTGGCGCCGCCGAAGGCCCGCTGGGCGGTCGTGATAGGCAGGTAGATCTTCTCCAGCTCCCCCTCGCCCCCCTCGTCGGTGAATGTCCCGACCACCTTGAACGCGAGGCCGTTGATCTCGATGTAGCGGCCGATCGGCGGCTCGTCCTTGAAGAGCGCCTTGACGACCTTCACACCGATCACCGCGACCTTGCGGTACTCGCGGATGTCGAGCGGGTTGATGAAGCGCCCCTCGGTGATGATCGTCTTTTCGAGGTACAGGTGGCCGGGGTGCACCGAGCGGACGTCGAACGCCGTGGTCTCGTCGCGGTAGCGCACCTGGAGGGTGCCGCCGATCGAGAAGCGCGAGGTGATGTGATCGACCCCACCGACCCCGGTGGCGATCCCGTCGTGATCCTCGTTTGTGAGCTGCACGCGCCGGCCCGGCTGCAACCCCTTGTACGGCACGCTCGTCTGGCCGGGCCAGACCCAGATGCTGTTGACCGCGTCGTCGCGGAACTGGTAGGCGACCCCGTTCCTCAGCCCCTGCCCCGATCCCAGCAGCACGATCAGCATGAAGATGCCCCAGGCGACGCTGAAGGCGGTCAGGAAGGAGCGCATCCGGTTGGCCCGGATGGTGTCGAGGATCTCCTGCCAGGTGTCGAGATCAAACATCGGCCGGTTTCTCGTGGGCGTTCTCGATCCGGCCGTCGCGCAGGCGGATGATGCGGCGGGTCATGGCGGCCACGTCGTGCTCGTGCGTGACCACCACGACCGTCACCCCCTCGCGGTTGACCTCCTGCAGGAGGCGCATGATGTCGGTTGATGTCGCCGAGTCGAGGGCGCCGGTCGGCTCGTCGGCCAGGACCATCTTCGGCTTCGAGACCAGGGCGCGGGCGATCGCGACCCGCTGCTGCTCTCCGCCCGAGAGCTCGGAGGGGCGGTGCTCGGCCCGATCGGCGAGACCGACCCGCTCCAGCGCATCGCGCGCCATGGCGAGCCGCCGGCGGCGCTTGATCCCCTGGTAGTACAGCGGCAGGGCGACGTTCTCGGCGGCGGTCTTGAACGGGATCAGGTTGAACGACTGGAACACGAACCCGACCCACTGGCGGCGGTAAACGGCGGCCCGGGTCTCGGAAATGTCCTTCATCAGCTTGCCGTCGAGCCGGTAGGCTCCGGTGTCGTACCCGTCGAGCAACCCCATGATGTTCATGAGCGTCGACTTGCCCGAACCCGAGGCGCCCATGACCGAGACCATCTCCCCGGCCTCGATGGTGAGATCGACGGCTTTCAAGACATGGACGCGGTTGCGCCCCGAGACATAGGTCTTGTCGATCTGTTCGAGATGGATCATCCCTGTTCCGGGGCCATGGCCCGCCGCGGACCACGGCGGTACTGGGCTTGAGAGGGATAACGATACCCCGGAACGAAGGTTCCAGGCCAGCCCGGTGGCGAGCGCCCGGCGGCGGCGCGGCCGGCGGCCTCGTCGCGGCCGGCTGTTGTGGCGTGGCCGGCGTTTCGCTATACTCCGCCGCATCGCAGCCCGACATTCGCGTCGCTGAGGATATGCCGATGAAGAAGATACCCGCCGTGACCCTCGTGCTCCTGGCGGCCTCGCTGGCCGCCGCCCAGACTCCGCCGGCGACGCCGCCACCCGCGCCGAAGACTCTCGCCGCCACCATGGCCGTTTACGTCTTCCCGACCACCGGCCAGACGCCCGAAGTGCAGTCGCAGGACGAGGCGGCCTGCTACCAGTGGGCGGTGCAGAACACCGGGACCGACCCATTCCAGCTGCAGAAGAAGGCCCAGGAGCAGCAGGCGCAGGCGGCCCAGGCCCAGCAGCAGGCCGCCCAGACCGGCAAGGGAGCCGGGGCGTCCGGGGCGGTGAAGGGGGCGGCCGCCGGGGCGCTCATCGGCGAGATCGCCTCGGACGATGCCGGCAAGGGCGCCGCCTACGGCGCGGCGGCGGGTGTGATCGCCGGGCGGCGCCGAGGGAAGCAGGCACAGGCCCAGGCCACCTCCCAGGCCCAGCAGCAAAGCACGCAGGCCCAGGCCGCCACGCAACAGCAGCTCGACGGGTTCAAGAAGGCTTTCAGCGTCTGCCTGGAGGCGAAAAAGTACATGGTGAAATACTGATGAAGAACCTTCTCCTTGCCGTGACCCTGCTGGGCGCGATGGGCCCTGTCCTGGCCGACGACCTGCACGGCGTCGACCGGATCCTCTGCTCGGCGGTCAGCGTCACCGTCTGTACCGTCGACGGCGATTGCGAGACCGATCTCCCCTACAACTGGAACATCCCGCAGTTCATCGAGATCGATCTGGCGAAGAAGATGCTGAGCACCACGAAGGCGAGCGGCGAAAACCGGCAGACGCCGGCCGCCTCGATCCGGCGTGAGGACGGCTGGATCTACCTGCAGGGGGTCGAGGGCGGCCGGGCATTCAGCTTCGTCATCGACGAGACGACCGGGCTGACATCGATCGCGGTGGCGCGCAAGGGGCTGACCGTTTCGGTGTTCGGCGCCTGCACGGTGCTGCCGGCGGCACGATAGGCCTGCTCCGGACGGGAACGACCTAGGCGGCGGCCCGCGGGCCGTTCGACCGGCCCGCGCGGAAGAGAAACGCGCCGACCGCCACGACCAGCAGCAGCGCGCCGATCTCCCCCGCGCCGCCGGCGATGAGCGGCGGCCGCGACTTGCCGACCACACCAAGAGCGACGAGGCCGGCGATGAGAACCCCCGCCAGGCCCTCGCCGGCCACCAGTCCCGAGGCGGCGAGAACGCCGGGATCGCCCTCCGCCGGACCGATCGCGGCGGCGCTGGCGGCGCCACCTGTCACGCCGCCCGCCGCGGATCGCCGCGCCGCCGCCCCCCGCGCCGCGACCTCGACCAGCGCCCGGACGCACCCGCCGACGTAGATCACCAGCATCGAGGCGAGCGGCAGGTAGACGCCGATGGCGAACGCCAGCCCGGAGACGCCGCACAGGATCGCCGAGATGGCGATGCCGCCGCCGGTGAGCACCAGCCCCCACGGCAGCTCGCCCGCCAGCACCCCCTCGATGATCGTCTTCATGAGGGTCGCCTGCGGCGCCGGCACCTCCTTCGAGCCGAACTGGTAGACGCTCCCGAGCAGCAGGACCGTTCCGGCCACCGCCCAGCAGGCGAAGGCCGCGCCGATCACCTGGCCGAGCTGCTGGCGCGCCGGGGTGGCGCCGACCAGGAACCCGGTCTTGAGGTCCTGCGAGATGTCGCCCGCCTTCGAGGCCGCGATCGCGACGATCGTCCCGACGGTCAGGACGGCGGCGCGCGCCCCCGCGTCGGTCCAGCCGGCGGCGGCGAAGATCGACGCGGTGCCGAGGAGCGTGACGAGGGCGATCCCCGACGTCGGCTGCGAGGTCACGCCGACGATGCCGACGATGCGCGCCGCGACCGCCACGAACAGCAGGCCGAAGAGTCCGACACCGGCGGCGCACACCAGGCGCTGCGCCGGGCCCATGTCGCCGGCGAAGACGCCGGGGACGAAGGCCGCGACCAGCACGACGAGCAGGATCCCGGAGACCACGAACGCCGGCGGCAGGTCGCGGTCGGTGCGCGCGACGTCTCCGGCGCGGCCGCCCTCGGCGCGCCACCCGCCGCCGCCCGCCGGCGCCGCGCCAGCATCTGCTGCCGTGCCGGCATCCCCGACCGCGCCGCCACCGCGCCGCTGCAGCCCGCGCGCCACAGCAGAGAGCGCCCCGGCCATCGTCGGCAGGTTCTTCATCACCGTGAGGAGCCCCGCCGTCGCCACCGCCCCGGCGCCGATGTAGCGCACGTAGCGCGACCAGATCTGCCCCGTGGTCATGTCGGCGACGAGGAGCGTCGGCTCCGGGTAGAGCGGGCCCGGGAGCGCCGCGCCCATCCAGGCGATGAGAGGGATCAGGGCGAACGACGCGACGATCGACCCGGCGACCAGGACCGCCGACGCCCGGTAGCCGAGGATGAAGCCGACGGCGAGCAGCGCCGGCGCGACCTCGAGCGCGACCTCGGCGCGCGGCAGGACCGGCAGCGCCGTGCCGATCTCGTGCGGCACCAAAAAGAGGAGCGCGATGGCGATCTTGACCAGCGCCCCCAGCCCCATGCCGAGGAAGATCCAGCGGCTGCCGGCGGCGGCGGTCCCGGTGGTGGCGCGCAGCACCTCCGCGCACGCGCGCCCTTCGGGGTACGGCAGCTCGGCGTCGGCCTCGACGATGAGCAGCCGCCGCAGCGGGATCATCGCCGCGATGCCGAGCAGCCCGCCGAGGAAGCACAGCGCCACGACCTGAAGGTACGGCGGCGCGACCCCCCACAGGAACAGCGCCGGGATGGTGAAGATCGCGCCGCTGGCGAGAGAGGTGGACGCCGAGCCGATCGTCTGCGACAGGTTGGCCTCGAGGATCGTCGGCCGGGCGCGCAGCGCGCGGAACAGCGCCACGGTCATGACGGCGGCCGGAATCGAGGCCGAGACGGTCAGGCCGACCCGCAGCCCGAGATAGGCGTTGGCGGCGCCGAATACGAGGCCGAGCACGACGCCGGCGACGGCGGCGCGCGCGGTGAACTCGGCGATCGATTCGGCGTGCCGCGGCATCGCGGGCCCTCCCGGCTCCCGGCGCACGTTACCAGAAAACCTGCGCCCGAAGACACCGCTCCCGGCCCCGCGCGCGCGGGGTCGGGAGGGTGACGGGGGAGGGAGCCCTCCGCCAGGTGTCGTCTACTTTGTGACCGGGACCATGCCGTTCACGATGAGCCGCTCGGAGACCCAGACGGTTTCGCTCTTGCCCTCGAGGCGGACCTCGTAGGCCGCGCCCGGCTTGCCGGCGGGGTAGCGGTGCGCCGCCTCGTACCCGACGATGGTCCCGAACGGGACGTCGGCGCTCCTCAGGCGCAGCACGGCGCCCGGCTCGTAGTGCGTCATCTGCAGCCTGACGGTGCCCCAGTTGAGGTAGAGCAGGACACCGGCGAGCACGACCGTGGCCGCACCCAGCAGCGGAACCGCCATGCGTTTGTCGAACACAACCTTGACGACCTTTTTCTGTGGCGCCACATAGGTGCGGCGCAGGATGTCGTAGGCGCGCCGCAGCTCCTGCATGTACGCTTCATCGTCCGCGGTCGGGTGCTCGGGGAACCGCTTGAGGATCGTGAAGTAGGTGGTGTTTATCTCGTCGAGCGAGGCCCCCGGCTTCAGCCCGAGCGTCGCGAGACAGCGCGTGAGGCGATCGGGAATCCCCCGGACATTCGCGCCGCCGGGACGGGGCGCACCGGCCCTGAAGGGCTCGGGCCGCTCCTGTGCCGCCGCCGTCGGGGAAGCGAGGGTCGGGTCGGCCGCGGCCGCGTCCGCCGGCGCGGCACCGGTCGGCGCCGCCCCCGGAGTCGTCGGTTCCTCCGCCGCCGGAAGCGGCGCCGCGTTGCCGGTCGCCATCTTCGCGCTCATGCCCTCACCATTTCGCCTGGATGAAGGAGCCGCTTTCGTTCACGACGTCGGTGTTGGGGTCCAGCCAGGTGCCGGTGATGACGCCGTCCGCCGTGCCGTCCATGCCGTAGGAGGTCAGGCGGAAGGTCAGGGTGCCCTGGGCGGTCGTGAACGGTTCGTAGTAGATGGGGTTGTTCCAGCCGTCCAGGGTCGGGATGACGCCGCCGGACGCCCTGATGGTCGCGGCGATGGCGCTGACCGGCTGCAGGCCGCCTCCGGGAAGAGTGCTGTTGTCGGTCTGGTACTTTGTGAGCGCTTCGGCGACACCACGCATGTCGGCCACGGTCCGTCCGACGCGCGACACCTCGAACGCGTACGACGCGCCGTGGAGCGCGATGCTGGCGATGACGCCGAGGAGAGCCAGCACGATCAGCAGCTCGATCATCGAGAAGCCGGCCGCGCCCTGCCGCTTGCTTCGATGGCTGTCCCGGACAGTCATGATCTCCCCCCGTTGCGAGAATGCGCCGCCCCGGATGGAGCAATGTGTGTTCCAGAGGACGGGACCGCAAGCGAGACCGGGCGGGCGCCCGGACCGCGTCGGACCGTCAGGAAACCGTCGGCGCTCGGTCAGCCCCCGAGGGCTGCAACGTCGGCCAGGTCCTGGGGACGACCGGTGGCGCGCTTGTTCCGCACCAGATCGGACCTCCCGATGACCGGCACGTCGAGGTCACCGACCCGGGCTTGATGCCGTCCGGTCCAGGCGGCGTCGAATTCGACCCCGTCAATCGAGGTCATGAGGTCGATGCGGCGCGGCGGAACGCCGATCTGGAACACCGTCCCCGGGGTGGCCAGGTCGGTGGCGCTCAGGTCGCGCACGGGAGCGCCGAAACGGGCCACAGCCCTGAGCACACGTCCGGCGTTTTCCGGTGTCGGTCGGACCCAGATGTCGATATCGCCGGTCGCCCGTGGATGGCCGTGGACGGCAAGGGCGTAGGCTCCGACCAGCAGGTACTCAGCGCCCGCTTCGGACAACGCGGACAACATGTCGCTGAAGTCCCGATTGATCAACGGGTGCTCCCATGAACGCCCAAGCGTCGCAGGCCAGCGGCCACATCATCGCGAGCCGCTCCCCGGGCATGGCGGCGGGGCTGGCGTCCCGGCGCTCCATGTCCTCGGGACGGATGATGCGAATCGGGTAGGTGCTGCGGTCCACGGCGCCATTCTACCGCGTCATGGCGCGTCGGGCGCCGGCAGCACCTTCACCCTGGTCTCGGCCTTCTCGGGCCGCCCGGGGTCGGCGGTGGGGAGGGTGACCTTGACGGCGTACTCGCCGGCCGGGACGAACTGCGTCTGGCCATGGCGCTGGGCGTCGACCGTCGGGATGCGGTGCTTCGCGTCGGCCTGCAGGTCCCACACGACCCGGTTGAGGCCGGGGCGCCCGGGACCGGTCAGCTCGCGCAGCATGACGCCCGCGGCATCGCTGACGGCGATCTTCACGCCGTCGGGACTGCCGTCGCGCAGCCAGTATGTGATGGCGGCCCCCATCGGCGGGTTCGGGGCGCGGAAGATCCCGGCCCCGCCGCCATAGTTCCGGCCGGTGTACAGGCGCGGCGTCGCCGGCAGCGGGGCGAAGACCGCCAGCGGCTTGTTGCGCGTCTCCCGGGTGAGCTGGGCGATCGGCGTGACGTCGTCGAGGATGTACAGGCTGCGGCCGTGGGTCGCGACCACCAGGTCGCGCTCGCGCGGATGGATCACCAGGTCGTCGACCGGCACCGCGGGAAGCGTCGTGCCGTTCATCCGCACCCAGTGCGCGCCGCGGTCGACCGTGGCCCACAGGCCGTGCTCGGTGCCGGCATAGAGCGCCTCGGGGTTCAGGAAAGTCTCGATGACGACGTCGATCGGCTCGTCGGCCGGCAGATCACCCGCGATGCTCTTCCAGGTTCGCCCGCCATCGCGGGTCATCAGGATGATCGGGCGGAAGACGTCGTTGCGGTGGCCGTCGACCGCGACGTAGGCGGTGTCGGCGGCGTGCCGCGACGGCACGACGCGCGCGACATAGAGCCCGCCGACCTCCTTCGGCGTGACCTCGGTCCAGGTGCCGCCGTCGTCGCGCGTGACGTGCACGCGGCCGTCGTCGGTCCCCGCCCACAGCATTCCCTTGCTGACCGGCGACTCGGCCAGCGCCGTGACCGTCCCGTGGGTCTCGGCGTCCGAGCCGACCGTGGCGCTCCTGACCGGGTCGTTGTGCGACAGGTCGGGCGAGATGGCGAACCACTTGTCGCCGCGCTCGGTCAGCTTGAACACCCGGTTGCCGCCCTGGTAGAGAACGCCCGGGTCGTGCGGCGAGATGAAGAACGGCGCGTTCCAGTTGAAGCGGAACGCGGTCTGGCCCTCGCGCGGCACCGGCTTGATGGTGCGGATGACGTTGTCGTCGAGCCGGATGCGGGCGATCTCGCCCCCCTGCCCGGTGGCGTACATCAGGTCCGGATCGGCCGGGTCGATCTGCACGGTGAATCCGTCGGCGAAGTAGATCGGCCGCCAGTCGCTGCTGAGGATGCCGTCCTCGCGCCCGTCGCCGCCCGGACCGGCGTCCTCCGACTGGAACTGCGTTTCCGAGGGTCCGAGCCACGATCCGTTATCTTGAAGGCCGCCGGCGACCCGGTACGGGTCGGCCATGTCGACGGTGACCCGGTAGAACTGGCCGGCGGCGACGTTGCTCAGGAAGTCCCAGTTCTTCGCCCGATCGTGGGAGATGTACACGCCGCCGTCGTTGCCGGCGATGATCTGGCTCGGATCGAGCGGGTTGACGACCATCGCATGGAAGTCGACATGTACTCGAGGACTGCCGGAGCCGCGGAACGTCCTTCCGCCGTCGTCGGAGATCGCCAGGTCCCAGCCCGGCAGGTAGACACGATCGGCGTTCTCGGGGTCGATCGCGACGCGCGAGAAGTAGAACGGCCGGAAGTTGATCGGGCTGCGGCGCTCCCAGGTCTGGCCGCGATCGTCGCTGCGGAACAGGCCGCCGCTCACCGAGTAGTTGTCGAACGGGTTGCGGCCGACGCCCCCGAAGTCGCTCTCGACCACGGCATAGACGATGCGCGGGTCTTTCGGAAACAGCGCCAGGCCGATGCGGCCGGTGCGCGGCGGCAGCCCCTGCGTCAGCTTCTTCCAGGTGGCGCCGCCGTCGTCGGAGCGGACGATTCCCCCCCTGTCGCTGTAGCCGCTGTACGACCAGGGGGTGCGCCGGCGGGCGTAGAGGGCGGCATAGACGGTGTCGGGGCTCGCGGGATCGATCACGACGTCGCAGGCCCCCGTGTCGGCGTCGATCTTGAGGACGTGCTTCCAGGTCTTGCCGCCGTCGGCGGTCTTGAAGACGCCGCGCTCCGGGTTCGGGCCCCAGAGATGGCCGAGCGCCGCGACATAGAGAACGTCGGGGTTGCGCGGATCGACGGCGATGCGCGGGATGTCGTGGGTGTTCTCGAGACCGGCGTGGGTGAAGGTCGCGCCGGCGTCGGTCGAGCGCCAGACGCCGTTCCCCCAGGACGACGAGTTGCGGTTGTTCCCCTCGCCGGTGCCGACCCAGACGATCGCCCCCTTGCCGTCGGATCCCTCGCGCGCCGGGCCGTCGGCGACGGCGAGGGCGCCGATCGACAGGTTCGGCTGGCTGTCGAAGACCGGCGCGAAGGTGACGCCGAGGTTCTCGGTCTTGAACACGCCGCCGATGCCGTAGCCGACGTAGAACGACGTCCGGCTGCCGGGGACGAGTGCTATCGCCGCGACCCGCCCGCCCATGTTCGCCGGCCCGATGCTCCGGAACGCGAGGCCCTTGAAGTCGTCGGCGGTCAAGGGCCTGTCGGGGGCGGCCGCCGGCCGCGCGGCCGCCACGGCGCCGGGCGGGGCGAGGAGCAGGGCGCACGCGGCGACGAGGGCGCCGGCAAGAACGGATGCCATGGGCCGGAACGGGCGGCGGGCGGTCGTCACGATGGGGCCTCCTCGTGGGCGTTTCGGTGTCAGGAAACGCGGATTCTACCCCGAGGAGGGCTTATCGTGATCGGCCTGTCGCCCGGCAGCCTGTCATCTACGGCGTCACCGGCAGAGGCGACTCCGGGGGCGGCATGGGCGCCGCCTCGCGATCCGCCGCGCCGCCGGGGGGCGGAAAACGGTACGAGTAGCCCGCCAGGATGATGTACTCGGGGAAGGTGGCGTCGCCCGGCGCGCCACCGGTATCGCTGGGGTTCCTCAGGCGGTTCTGCACCAGACCAATAGGCACGTAGAGCGACAGCGTCTGCTTGCCGAAGGAGTAGATGAAGCCGGGCTCGATGAAGGTCTCGTACCCCGGCCGGCGAAAGCCGTGGTTGTCGCCGATGAGGTCATAGCGCGGCAGGCCTTCGATGCGGAACGCCAGGCTCATCGCGAAGCCGCTCTCCTTGACCGGGAAGACGGCGCCGGCGCGGACCAGGTAGTTGTCGACGACCGAGTTCTCCTGGACCAGGACATTGGCCGGGCTCGCGACGCCGAGGCCGACGACGATCGACGGCTCCCCACCGGTGTCCCTGGGATTCGCCAGGTAGGTTCCCGAGCCGAAGAAGGTGACCTGCTTGAGGGCCTTGTACGCCTGGATGTCGAACACATATCCCCACCCGCCGTCGCCAGGGAGGATCGACATGTCGACGACCTTCTCGGCGTCGTTCGTCCCGTTGATGTTCGGGTAGCTGTCCTCGACGTCATTGTCGCCGGTCGGCGCCTTGATGCCGAGGCCGAGGGACCAGTTGCCGCGCGGATGCTTCGCCGGGTCGAGCATCCAGTAGCGGCCCGAGACGATGATGTCGCCCAGGCCGCTCGAGTTCTGCTCGGCGCGCGGACCGGCCGGCAGCGGCGAGATTGGCGTCGGCAGGGCCCAGGTCGAGTTCACCACCGGGATGCTGATCGAGGCGCTCCAGCGATCGGTGAAGTAGTAGGTCCCGCTCAGGTCATAGAGCTGCTGGGTGTTGATGACGTAGGTGTCGTTCGCCTTACGGGCGTACTGGAACTTCGTGCCGTTGTAGTGGTCGTCGGACGTGAGGCCGCGGTAGGAGAACGAGAGCTGCCACTCCCTGGCGCGCTGCGGCAGGGTGTCGGACGCGCCGAACACGGGCGCGTTGGTCCGTATGAGCACTCACCCCTGCGCCCAGGCGTGGTCGCCGGCTAAAGCGGCGGCCGCCACCAGGGACAGCGCGGCGAGCAGTGCGACGGTGAGACGGCGCAGGGCCGGCATGAGCATCCATCCTCCAGGCCGGGCGCCGCACGGTCGGCCGCCCGGGGTGCGGCGCGATAGAGCAGGATCCGGGCCACACCCGGACGGCCAGGGCCGCGGCGCTCGCCACCGACTCGAAACGGTTGCAGGCAAGTGCTTTGGCGGCTGCGAGGCCGCCGGCCGCGGCCGCCCCGGCCGCCGGGCGGACGCATGGGTGGTATGCGCACCGGCGGGCGGCCCATATTGGTCACGCGTTTTGACAGCCCCCTGCGGCTGCGGTACGATTCGGGGCTCGCAAAGGCCACTCGATGCCCTTCAGGCCCGGTGTCAAAGGCGTTCGCGCCGCGGTCGCGGTCCTCGCGATGGCCGCCATCGCCACGGCGGTCCTGCACGGCGCCATTCCACACCAGCGCTCGACGGCCGGCTGTCACGACTGCGAGACGCTGGCGTCGCCGGCGCTGCTGCCGCCGCCCGAAATCGTCGCGCGCCCCGAGGCGCCGCCTGCGGTCCTGCATGGCCGCGCGGAGGCGCGCCCGGCCGCAAGCGCGGCGGGCCGGCTGCGGCCGACCCGCGCTCCCCCGTCCCCGACCGCTGCCTGATCCGACGCGACGGATCTGTTCCGTCGCGTCAGGCTCGCGCCGGGTCGAGATCCCGGCGTACGGAAGGCCCCGGAACGGGGGAGAAACGATGATCCGAGGAAAACGTCATCCGTTCGTGGGCGCGGCCGTCGCAGCCGCCGCCCTGTGGGTGTTTCCATCGCACGCGCAGGAGACCGCCGCCGGGTCGGCGCCGGCGCCGGCGGCCAATCAGTCCCCGCCCGGCGAGGTCGAGGCCCTGCGCCGCGAGGTCGAGGCGCTGAAGACCCAGATCGAGGCGCTGCGCGCCCGGCTGGAGGTGCTCGCCGCGGCGACGCCGCCCGTCGCGCCGACCACGGCAGCGGCCACCGGCGCCGCGCCCGCCGTCGCGCCGCCGCCGGCCGCCCCACCCGGCCCCGCGTCCACGACACTACCCCCGCCTGCGGCGGCGCCGTCACGCTCGCCGGCGCTCATGAACCCGGCGATCAGCGCCGTCTTTCAGGCGATCGGCAACACCTCGACGGGCGGCCGCACCGACGCCGACGGGTTCGACCTGAGCGAGGCCGAGATCGCCTTCGAGTCGGTCGTCGACCCGTACACCAAGGTGAATCTTTTCCTTTCCTTCCCCGCCGGCGAGACGCCGGAGGTCGAGGAGGGGGTGGTGACGACGCTCGCCCTCCCCGCCGCGCTGCAGCTCAAGGGGGGGCGATTCAAGAGCGATTTCGGACGCTGGAATACGCTGCACACGCATGCCTTCCCCACGGTCGAGAGACCGGCGGTGCTCGAGAGCTTTTTCGGCGAGGAGAGCCTCACGAACGACGGCCTGTCGCTGTCGTGGCTCATCCCGAACCCCTGGGGGCTGTTCCTCGAATCGGTCAGCGAGGCGGGGACCGCGCGCCCCGGTCCGGCGTTCAACAGCGCCGAGCGTGCCCTGACCTGGACCGAGCACCTGGCGGCGTCCTTCAACCCGACCGCCAACGCCAGCATCGAGACCGGGCTCACCGCGGCCGGCGGCCGGACCGGGCCGTCCGTGATGTTGCTCGACGAGATCGACGCGGCCGGCCTCAGCGGCACCCTCGAGCCCGACGATCGCCTGCCGTCGCGGGTCGCCGGGGCCGACATCACCTGGAAATGGAAGCCGCTGCAGCACAACAAGGAGCGCTCGTTCACGTGGCAGACCGAGGTGCTCAGGAGCCGCCGCGACGTGCAGACACTCGCGGGCGGCGCTCTCGTCAGCGAGTCGATCGCCAGCCTGGGCGGCTACACCTATCTCGAGGCGCAATGGCGGCGGCGCTGGAGGTACGGCCTGCGCTACGACCTGACCGGGGCTCCCGACAGCGTCGACGCCCGACTGTGGGCGGTGGCCGGGGTCGTCCGGTTCATCCCGTCGGAGTTCCAGGAGATCCGCTTCGAGGTCCGGCACACGCGCCTCAACGCCGAGGCGGCGGCGCTCCTCGACGCGGATCATGACGACACCCGCGTCTTCTTCGAATGGATCCCCGTCATCGGCGCCCATGGCGCCCACGCGTACTAGGAGATGGCGATGAGCCGCACAGGTCGTTCACCCGTTCGCTTCGCCCGCGTCGCCACTCTCGTCGCTGCCTTCGCCGCCACGCTCGCCATCGCCGTCGCCACACCGGCCGGGGCGGCCGCGCCGGGCCGCGCCGTCAAGGTCGTCGCATCGCTCCCGAACCTCGGGGCGATCGCGGCCGCCGTCGGCGGCGACCGCATCGATCTCACGGTGATCGCCTCGGGCGTCCAGGACGCCCATTTCGTCGACCCGAAGCCGTCGTACATGGTCAGGATGCGGGCCGCCGATCTGCTCGTCGTCAACGGCCTCGATCTCGAGATCGGCTGGATCCCGCCGCTGACCCAGGGGGCGCGCAACCCCCGCGTCCTGCTGGGCGGCCCGGGATACGTCGACGCCTCGGCCGGCGTCGGCGTGGTCGAGATCCCGGCGAGCCTCAGCCGGGCGGAGGGGGACGTCCACCCGTACGGCAACCCGCACTATCTCGCCGACCCGCTGAACGCCGAGACCGTCGCCGCCACCATCGCCGCCGCCCTCGCCAGGGTCGACCCGGGCGGCGCCGCGGCCTACGGGGAGAACCGGCGGGCGTTCGTCGCCCGGCTGCACGAGGCGCTGTTCGGCCGCGACCTGGTCGGGCTCGTCGGCGGAGCGAAGCTGGCGCGCGAGGCGGCGGCCGGCACGCTCGACGCCTTCCTCGACGGCACGAGCGTCGGCGGGGCGCCGCTGCGGACCCGGCTCGGCGGCTGGATGGGGGCGCTCCTGCCGGCGCGCGGGCGGCCGATCATCACCTACCATCGCGACTGGTCGTACTTCGCCGCCCGCTTCAACCTCGCGGTCGTCGACCACGTCGAGCCGAAGCCGGGGATACCGCCGTCGGCGCGGCACCTCGAGGAGCTGGTCGCGCGGCTCGAACGCGGCGATGTCCGGGTGATCGTCACCCGCCCGTACGTCGAGCACCGCTCGACCGACATGCTGGCGGAGAAGACCGGCGCGGCCATCGTGAGCCTGCCGCTCGAGGTCGGCGGCGACCCGCTCGCCGGCGATTACTTCCGGCTGTTCGACCTGATCACGTCGCGGCTGGCGGCGGCCCTGGCCGGCGCCGGGCCCGGAGGGTAGCGTGCCGCAGGCGCTCGAGGTCCTCTTCTTCCCGTTCCTGGCCTGCCTCATCCTGACCGGGATCCACGTCTACCTCGGCATCCACGTCATCAGCCGCAAGGTGATCTTCGTCGACATCGCGCTGGCGCAGATCGCCGCGCTCGGCGCCGCCGTGGCGTTCCTGCTCGGCCACGACCCGCGCTCCTGGGGCGCCTACGGCTGGTCGCTCGGGTTCGCGGTGCTGGCGGCGGCGGTCTTCGCGCTGACGCGCACGCGCCACGAGCGCGTCCCGCAGGAGGCGGTGATCGGCATCACCTACGCCACCGCCTCCGCCGCCGCCATCCTGCTGGCCGACATCTCGCCGCACGGCGCCGAGCACCTGCACGATCTGCTCGCCGGCAGCATCGTCTGGGTCACGCCGCGCCAGATCCTCTGGACCGGCATCATGTACTCCGTGCTCGGGGCGTTCCACGTGGTCTTCCGGAAGCGGTTCCTCGAGATCTCGCTGCGCCCCGAGCAGGCCTACGCCCGCGGCGTCAACGTGCGGCTGTGGGACTTCATCTTCTACCTGTCGTTCGGCTTCGTCATCACCTCGTCGGTGCAGATCGCCGGCGTGCTCCTGGTCTTCTGCTATCTTGTCGCGCCGTCCATCTTCGCGATCATGTTCTTCGACGATCTGCGGCCGCGCCTGCTCACCGGCTGGAGCATGGCGACGCTGGTCAGCGCGGTCGGCCTGTATTTCTCCTACGACCGGCCGTCGGGCCCCACCATCATGGTCGGTTTCGCGATCGCGCTGCTCGTCGGCGCGCTGGTGCGCGTCGTGCTGCCGGGGGAGCGCCCGGCGCGGGCGCTGGCCGCGACCACGGCGGCGCTCGTGGCGATCGCCGGCGGCGCCTGGGCGCTGCAGGCGCGCCGGCTCGAGCCCGTGGGCGGCGACGCCGCCCTGCATGCCGGGCCGGGCGGCGCTGTCGAGGGCGCCAGCCCCGAGCATCCATTCGGCTCCGGCCTCGCCGACCTGCGCGAGGCGCTGCACGACAGCCATCCGAACGTCCGTGCCCGGGCGGTCGCGGATCTCGGGGCGACCGGTGACCCGCGCGTCCTGCACGAGCTCACCGACGCGCTGCACGACAAGGACGCCGGGGTGCGCGAGGCGGCGGCGATCGCGCTCGGCCGGGCCGGCAACCGCACCGTGCTGTCGTCGCTCGCGCATCACCTCGCCGACGAGCACGAGGACGAATGGGTGCGGCTGCGGATCGCCGAGAGCATGGCGGCGCTCGGCGGCGAGGAGGCCCTGCCGGCGCTCATGAACATGGCCTCGGGCGGCGCCGCCGGTCTGACCCGCCTCGAGGCGCTCAACACACTGTCGCGGCTGGCGGCGCTGCCCGGCCCGCCGCTCGACGCGCCGGACACCGAAGCGGCGCGCGACCGCCTCGCGGCGCTCGCGGCCTGGTACGGCGACGGCTCGGGGCTGCGCTGGGACGCGAAGCGCGGCAGGTTCCTGAAGAGGTAGCGACTACCCCGTCGGGCGGAAGCCCCAGGAGACCAGGCGGTAGATGGTCTCCTCCTCCTCGCCGGGACCCTCGCCGACGACCGCCAGCCCGAGCCCGAAGGCGGCGTCGGGGCTGATCGCGCGGACCTCGGCCGCCGGATCGAGCGCGAGGAGGTCGAGGGCCCGCTGGAGGACCTCCGTGGCCGTGGTGCGCGCGCCGCCGCTCGCGGGGCCGGCGGGGCGCAGGAGGATCGCCTCCTGCTGCGGCACCTGGCCGGCGAGCCAGGTGAGAATCCCCTCGAGCACGGCGCGATCGCGCGTCGACGTGACCAGCGGCACCCCCGCGGGACTCGAACCGAGCAACGCGGCGCGACGCTCCTCGAACCGGCCGCTGAGTGTCGCGCCGTGCCCTGGGGGCAGGAACTCGATGGTCGCGGCGGGCCGGCCGAGCGCCCGGGCGAGCTCGTCCCGATGCAACCGGCCGCCCGCTCCCGCCGACCGGCTTCCCGACCCGGTTCCCGTCCCGCTTCCCGTCCCGCCTCCAGGAGTCTTGGCCACGAAGCACCCCGGGCAGAGCCCTGTGCAGCCCGCGTGCCAGCGTCCTCCACCGGGGAAATCGGCCACGCCGCGCCGCCTTTGAGACTCGTTCCGGTCGGCGGTTGCGACACATTTGAGACTCTGAACCGCGCAACATCGCGTGCGACGGGCGTTTGCGATGGGCGATGCCGCGGCCGCGTGCGACTCCCCGCGTCCGGTCCGCCGGCCTCCCCGGAGAATCGCCGCCCGGAGTCTCACACCAGTCTCACGGCAGTCTCGGGCCCCGACGCCGGGGGATCAGCAGCGCCCCCCTGGACTATGATCGCGCCGGTCCGAGGAGGGCCCCCGCGATGCCCCGCTACACGCTGAACGTCAATGGCCGGAAGCGCGCCGTCGAGGTGGCGGCCGACACCCCGCTCCTGTGGGTGCTGCGCGACACCCTGGAGCTGACCGGCACCAAGTACGGCTGCGGCCAGTCGCTGTGCGGCGCCTGCACGGTGCACCTCGACGGCGAGCCGATCCGCTCCTGCGTGACCACCGTCGCCGACGCGGCGCGCGGCGGCATCACCACGATCGAGGGCCTCGCCGCCGACCCGAACCACCCGGTGCGCAAGGCCTGGATCGCCGAGGACGTGCCCCAGTGCGGCTACTGCCAGCCGGGGATGATCATGGCGGCCGCAGCGCTCCTGGCGAAGAACGCCCGGCCGAAGGACGTCGACATCGACGCGGCGCTCTCCGGCCACATCTGCCGCTGCGGCACCTACCAGCGGATCCGCCGGGCGGTGCACCACGCGGCACGCTCCATCGCCTCCCCCTTCGGGCGGCGTCCCGGGGCGGCGGGGGGACCCGCCGCCCGCCCGCCGGCCGGCCCTGTGGACGGGGGCGGGCGATGAGCCGCGACACCGTCGTCAACCTGAGCGCGGCGGCGGAGGGCGGCCCGGCGCACGAGCCGGGGTTCACGCGGCGCGACCTGCTGCGGCTCGTGCCGGCGGCGGCCGCGGGGCTCGTCCTCGGCGTGCGCCTCGCGCCGGCGGCGCGCGCCGCCGGGGGCGCGGCGCGTCTCGCGCCCAATGCCTTCGTGCAGATCGACGCCACGGGTGCCGTGACCCTCTGGGTGCCCAAGTCGGAGATGGGGCAGGGGGTGCGCACCGCGCTGCCGATGATCCTCGCGGAGGAGATCGGCGCCGACTGGGGAGCGCTGACGATCGAGCAGGCCTGGCTCGACGCGCGCTTCGGCGACCTCGACACCGGGGGGAGCACCAGCGTGCGCACCGCCTGGGACCCGCTGCGCAAGGCGGGGGCGGCGGCGCGCGCCATGCTGCTGGCGGCGGCCGCCGCCCGCATGCAGCTGCCGGCCGAGGCGCTCTCCGTCGCCGGCGGCCGGGTCATCCACCAGAGGAGCGGCCGGCAGGTTCCGTTCGCCGACCTCGTCGCCGACGCCGCCGCCCTGCCGGTGCCGGCCGATCCGCCGCTCAAGGACCCGAAGCAGTACACCATCCTGGGCCGTCCCCTGCCGCGCACCGACACGCCCGCCAAGACCGACGGCCGGGCGATCTACGGCATCGACGTCAGCGTGCCGGGGATGCTGCACGCCGCCGTCGTGCTCCCGCCGACCTTCGGCGCCGTTCCGGAGGGATTCGACGACGCGAAGACGCGCAAGGTGCCGGGCGTCCGCGCGGTCGTGCCCTTCAGCCGCGGCTACGCCGTGGTCGCAGAAAGCACCTGGGCGGCCTTCAAGGGGCGCGACGCCCTCGTGGCGCGCTTCAAGGAGAGCGGCCGCCCGCCCGAATCGTCCGCCGATCTGCGCCGGCGCTGCGCTGCGGCGCTCGACGCGGACGGCAAGATGCTGCGCGACGACGGCGACGCTGCGGCCGCCCTGAAGACGGCGGCGAAACGGGTGGAGGCGTCCTACGAGATCCCGTTCCAGGCGCACGCCGCGATGGAGCCGACCAACGCCACCGCCGAGGTGAAGGACGGTCGCTGCACCATCTGGGCGCCGGCGCAGACTCCGGGCTGGGCGCGCGATGAGCTCCAGCGCGTCCTCGGTCTTCCCGCCGACGCGATCCGCATCAACATCACCTTCCTCGGGGGCGGGTTCGGCCGCCGCATCAACCCCGACTTCATCGTCGACGCCGCCGAGATCGCCAGGGCGACGGGCGCGCCGGTGAAGATGCTCTGGAGCCGCGAGCAGGACATGCAGCACGACTACTACCGGCCGTTCGCCATGCACCGGCTGGCCGCCGGCCTCGATGCCGACGGACGCATCGCCGCCTGGAGCCACCGCCTGGCCTCGACATCGATCAGCGCCTTCTACGACCCGGCGACGAAGGAGCCCGAATCGGACGAGATCGGCGGCGCCGCGGATCTTCCGTGGCCGATCCCGAACGTGCGCGTCACCTATCGCCCGGTCGACAGCCCGGTGCCGCGCGGCTGGTGGCGATCGGTCGACAGCAGCGGCAACGCCTTCGTCGTCGAATCGTTCCTCGACGAGGTGGCGGCCGCCGCCGGCAGGGATCCCCTGCGCCTGCGCCTCGACCTGTTGGCCGAGCCGCGCCGGATTCCCTACCCGAACCGGGACTTCGTCCAGGACACGGCGCGCCTCAAGGGCGTCCTCGAACTCGTGGCCGAGAAGACCCCGTGGGGCGGGCCGCTCGGCCCCGGCATGGGACGCGGCATCGCCGCCCATTACTCCTTCCGGAGCTACTGCGCGATGGCGGCCGAGGTCGAGGCCGACGGCCGCGGCGGCGCGCGCGTCAACCGCGTCGTGTGCGCCGTCGATTGCGGGCGCGTCGTCCACCCCGGGCTGGTCGCGGCACAGATGGAGAGCGCGGTCGTCTTTGCCCTGAGCGCCGCGCTGCGCTCTGCCATCACCATCGACGCGAGCCGGGTCGCCGAGAAGAACTTCGACAGTTACGACCTGCTCCGTATCGACGCGGCGCCGGCCGTCGAGACCCACATCGTCCCGTCGGCGGCGCCGCCGACCGGCGTCGGCGAGCCCGGCGTCCCGGTCGTTACCCCGGCAGTCTTCAACGCCCTGTTCGCGGCGACCGGCAGGCGCATCCGCCGGCTGCCGCTCCAGCCGGGCGATCTGAAGCCCGCCTGAGCCGGCCGCGCCGCGCGCGGGTCATGCCCTCGTATAATGCCGTCGTGCCTGCCGCGTCGACCGGCTCGATCATCGAGGCGCGCCTGCGCGCCGGCCTCGCTCCCGCGCATCTCGAGATCACCGACGAGAGCGACCTGCACGCCGGTCACGCCGGGGCCGCGGCGGGCGGCGGGCATTACCGTGTCGTGGTGGTCGCGGCGGCGTTCGCGGGACGGGCCCGGCCCGATCGCCACCGCCTGGTCTACGACCTGCTCGGCGACCTGATGCCTGGGGCGATCCACGCCCTGGCGCTGCGGACCCTTACCCCTGAAGAGTGGGGCTCGTGAGCCCGAGGCCGGATCAGAAGACCCCGCGGCACCGGCGCCGCGTCGAGGTCCGCTACAGGAAGGAGGGGCGCCCCGAGCAGATCGGCTTCTCGGGGAACATCTCGACCACCGGAATGATGCTGCGCACGCCGCGGGTGCACCCGCCGGGCACCATCCTGACCCTGGAGTTGCGCTTCCCCCGGAAGACGATCGTCCTGACCGGGCGGGTGATGTGGGCGCGCGAGGGGCCGCTGGTGTGGCTCGCCACCGGGAAGATCGGAATGGGGATCAAGTTCGTCGATCCGCCCGGGGAGCTCGCCGACCTGGTGCGGATCGCGGCCGCCGCTACGGGCACGGCGACGAGTTGAGCCGCGGGATGCCGTCGGACGTGAACCCGAGCGCCCCCTCGATGCCGTTCCAGACCCCGGTGACGTGATAGAAGAACCCGGTGTCCGCCATCGGCACAGCGGCGTCGCTGAATGACGGCGTCCCGAGCCCCGACGCCAGGCATGAGCCGTAGTACCCCGGCCCCTTGAGCGTCAGATCGCCCCGGTAGACGTTGTACGTGGTCGCCGTGGGGATGGCGGTCCACGCGAAGCTCGAGCCGCCGGTCGGCATGACGTCCGGGATGTTCTGCACCGCCCGGTCGGCCATCCCCAGGGCGCCCACCTTGCCGTAGCCCCAGTTGTTGTTGGGGATCGGCGGCGGGACGTTGGCGTCGACGCGCGCGGTCAAGGTCGCCAGGGTACGCAGGTCGATGGCGTCGAGGTTCGGGTTCAGGGCCAGGATCTGGGCGTAGATCCCGGCGACGTGCGGCGACGAGAAGCTGGTTCCCGGGAGCGCCCAGTGGACGGTGTCCTCGACGATCAGCGGGATGGTGCCGGCGTCGGCGATCACGTCCTGCGACAGGCTCGAGACGATGGCGGTGCCCGGGGCGTTGAGGTCCGGCTTGATGCGGCCGTCGCGTGTCGGCCCGGGGCTCGAAAACCACGCCAGCTTGCCGACGTCGGTCGCCACGGTCCCCGTGAAGTGGTAGGTCCCGCCGTTCCGGCTCAGCCAGTCGTATTTCGTCATGTAGGCGCCGACCGCCGTGACGTTGAACGCCGTCCCGGGGACCGAGATGACGCGCGCGTTCTCGGGGGCGGAAAAGAGCGCCTCGGCGCCCGTGCTCCCGAATGAGGAGAACCAGATCCAGGCGTCGTAGCGGCCGCCGGCGGTGATCGTATCCCCCCGCACCCGCAACTGCCAGGTGCCCGGGCACGGCCGGCTCGTCCCCTGGTCGTCCACCTCCATCTCGAAGAACCTGGAGCCGTTCGGCGCCGGCGAGGCGCCGTCGTCGATCAGCATCGTGCCGCTCGTCGTGCCCGCGAACACCAGGCCCGCCCCGGTAGAGGCGCTGAGTGTCGCCGGGCTGCCGTTGCACGGCGACGGCGGGTCGGCGATGGTCACGGTCAGGGTGTCGCCGTCGCTGTACCAGACCGACCAGGCCACGGCGTCGTTGAACGCCCCCGGCAGGGCCGTGTAGTTCGGGATGACGAAGTTGTGGGTGTTCGTCTGGGTGGCGAGCAGCGTGCCGCCGACATGGATCGCGTGGCCGCGCTCGTTGCCGGCCGACTTGACGATCGCCTTGCCGGGCATGCCCGGCCCGATGAGCGTGTCGATGGTCACTTCGTCGAGGTCGCCGCCGTCGTGGCCGCCGTACTGCGACCCGAGGCTGACGTTGATGACGTACGGCTTGCCCAGCTCGGCCGCCTTGACGTCGATGAAATCCATGCCGGCGCTGATGTCGTAGCATGTGGCGCAGCCGTCGACGTCGCCGGGCTCGGGGAAGGTCTTGACCATGATGATGTCGGCCTCCGGGGCCATGCCGACGTAACGCAGCGCCGGGTAGCCCATGCCGGTGGCCCGGCCTGAGCCCGCGGCCACGCCGGTGGTGTGCGTGCCGTGCCCGTCGGCGTCGGGCGCGGTGATCGCCGGCCCGCCCGTGAGCGCGGCGTTGATGTCCGCCTCGCTGTACAGGCAGCCGAAATCGAACGGCGGGGCAGGCGGCGTGCCGACGCAGGCGTCGTCCTGGCTCCAGATGTACTTGATGCGCGTCGTGCCGTCGTCGTTGCGGAAGTCCTCCTGGCGCCAGTCGATGCCGCTGTCGACCGACCCCAGGATGACCCCCCGGCCGCGCGAGCCGTAATTGGTCTCGACCTGCGTCGCCAGGACCTCGCCGCGGCTGACGTTGAGCTCCAGATCGGGGATGCGCATCGCCTGCATCGCTTCGACCCCCGGCAGCGCGGCGATCGCCCCCAGCCGGTACACCGGGACCAGCGCCGAGGCGAAACCGTCGAGGCGCCCGTAGGTGCGGATGCCCATGCGCTCGACCGACTGGCGGGCCGCGGCGTCGAGCCGCAGGCGCACGCGCACCGCCGGAGCGTCCGCCCTCTCGTCGACGACCGCCTGGCGGGCGTAGAACCGCACCTCGTCGCGCGGGATCGCCTCGGGGCGCCCGGTGTCGCGGGCGGCCTTCTCGGAGGCGCGCATGATACGGGCAAGGAGCGGGTCGACGAAAGCCTTCCGGCGCTCGGTCCGGCCGAGGCCGGAACCCATCAAGGTCAGGCCCAGGATGACCAGGGCGATCCGGGTGAAACGGGACTTGCGGCGCATCGACAACTCCATTCCGTGGCGACACACGGGTATTCTCTCGGTTGGACGAAACCTATAGTTACGACGGTTTCAGGGGGTTTTCAAGCACGAAGTGGGCGCCCGAGCGACGCCGCGATGACACCCCGGGCCCGGGCGAGGGCCGCCAGGTCGACCCCGACGACCTCCCCGGCGGCCCTGAGGGCCTCGATCACGGCCTCGGTGGCGACGTTCCCCGAGGCGCCGGGGGCGTAGGGGCAGCCCCCGATTCCCCCCGTGCTGGCGTCGAATGTCGCGACCCCGCGCCGCCGCGCGGCCAGGACATTGGCCACGGCGCGTCCGTAGGTGTCGTGGAAGTGCATCGCCAGGCGCGCCGCCGGTACCGCATGCAGGAGCAGATCGAGAAGGGTCTCGACGTCAGCGGGTTCGGCCCTGCCGATGGTGTCGCCGATGGACACCTCGTCGACCCCCAGGTCGGCCAGCCGCCGGGCAACCGCGACGGCCGCCGCCGGCGCCACCCTCCCCTCGTAAGGACAGTAGAACGCCGTCGACACGTAGCCTCGCACCGGGAGCCCGGCGCACCGCGCCCCCTCGACAACGGGGCGGAAGCGCTCGAACGACTCGTCGATCGAGGCGTTGATGTTGCGGCGGTTGAAGGTCTCGGATGCCGCCGTGAAGACGGCGATCTTGCCGGCGCGCGCCGCGAGCGCCCGCTCGAGGCCGCGCTCGTTCGGCACCAGCGCCGAATAGACCACGCCCGGGGCGCGCCGGATCGCGGCGAACACCTCTCCGGCATCGGCGAGCTGCGGGATGGCGCGCGGCGCGACGAAGGCGCTGACCTCGATCTCCGGCAGGCCGCTCTCCGACAGGGCGTCGACGAAGGCGACCTTGATCGCGGTCGGGATCGGCCGCGCCTCGTTCTGCAGCCCGTCGCGGGCCGCCATCTCGACCAGCCGGATCACGCCGCGCCCCCGCCGCCCTCCGCCCCCGGCACCGCCGCGCGGGTCGCCGCCGCGGTCGCAGGGCCCGCCGCGGTCGCAGGGGCCGCCACCGCGGGGACCGCCGCGGGCGCGGGGGCGATCGCCACGAGCGTCGCCCCCAGGTCCACCATCTCCCCCTCGGCGCAGAAGATCCGCTCGACGACGCCGTCGCGCGGCGCGGTCAGTCTGTACTCCATCTTCATGGCGTGCAGGATCAGCAGCAGGTCGTCGGTCACGACCGCCCGGCCCGGTTCGACCGCCACCTTGACGACGCGGCCGGTCATCGGCGCGCGCACCTCCGCCGGAGCGCCGGGAGCGGCGGCCGCTTCGCCGCGCTCCGGGCCGAAAAACCGGGCGCCGCCGGGCCAGCCGACCCAGACCCCGCGCGCGGTGCGCACCACCGCCAGCCGCAGCCGCCGCCCCTCGTGCTCGACGTGCACGAAGCTCATGGCCGCAGCCTCCCGGTGCCGTCGGGCATCGCCCAAGGCGAGTGGCGGTCGGACGGGCCGGCGGCGCCCGCCGCATCATCGCCCGCCGCGGCGCCGGCCGGCGCAGCCAGCGCCCGCCGCGCCGCCGCGATCGCCGCCGCCGGCGCCTCGGGCTCGGGCCACGCGGTTTTCTCGAGCGTCGCGGTGTAGGTCTCGCCGCGCCGGAACATGTCGCTCTCGAGCACCTGGATCAGGAACGCCAGATTGGTCGCGACCCCCAGGAGGGTCGTCGCGCGCAGCCCCTCGGCGAGCCGGCGGCGCGCCTGCTCGCGGTCGCCGCCCCAGGCGATGATCTTGGCGATGAGCGGGTCGTACTCCGGGCGCACCTCGCCCCCCTCGCGCACCCCGGCGTCGATCCGCAGCCACGGCCGTGCCGGCCAGTCGAGCATCAGCACCGGGCCGGCCGACGGCAGGAAGCCGCGGTGCGGGTCCTCGGCGTTGAGGCGGGCCTCGATGGCATGGCCGCGCGGCGCGGGCGCGTCGGGCAGCGCGCCGCCGCGGGCGATGTCGACCTGCGCCGCGACGATGTCGAGGCCGGTGATCATCTCGGTCACCGGGTGCTCGACCTGGAGGCGGGTGTTGACCTCGAGGAAGTAGTGCGCGCCGCCGGGCCCGACCAGGAACTCCACCGTGCCGGCGCTGCGGTAGGCGGCGCGCCGCGCCAGGCGCGCGGCGTCGTCGAGCAGCGCCCGGCGGGTGGCGGCGCCGATGCCCGGCGACGGCCCCTCCTCTATTACTTTCTGATAGCGCCGCTGCAGGGAGCACTCGCGCTCGCCGAGGGCGACCGCCTCACGCCCGTCGCCCAGGATCTGCACCTCGACGTGGCGCGCCGGCGCGATGTACTTCTCGACCAGCAGGCGCGGGTCGGAGAAGGCCGCGCCCGCCTCGCGCTGCGCGGCCGCGAACGCCTCGTCGAGATCGGCCTCGCGCTCGACCAGGCGCATCCCCTTGCCGCCCCCGCCGCCGGCGGCCTTGAGCAGCACCGGCCAGCCGACGCGGTCGGCGGCGCGCGTCGCGTCGTCGTTCGTCTCGCAGACGTTCGCGCCGGGGATCACCGGGATGCCGCACTCCTCGGCGGCCCGGCGCGACGCGCGCTTGTCCCCGAGAAGCCGCATCGCCTCGGGCGTCGGCCCGATGAAGATCAGCCCCGCCGCCTCGCAGGCCGCGGCGAACTCGGCGCTCTGCGACAGGAAGCCGTACCCCGGATGGACGGCGGTGGCGCCGGTGGCCCGCGCCGCCGCGATCAGCGCCGCACCGTCGAGGTAGCCGTCGGCGCCGCCGAGGGCCGCGACCTCGTCGGCGAGATCGAGGTGCGGCGCCCCGCGGTCGGCCGCTGAATGCACCGCCACCGACGGCACGCCCATCTCGCGCAGGGTCTTGAAGACGCGGGCGGCGATCTCGCCGCGGTTGGCGACCAGGACCTTCATCGCGCTTATGGCGCTCCTCGCGCCACCTCCCGCGTCATGCCCAGCGCGGCTTGCGCTTCTCGAGGAACGCGCCGAGCCCTTCCTGCCCCTCGGGCGAGACCCGGGCGCGGGCGATGGTGCGCGCCGTGTAGTCGATCGCCTGGTCGCGCGGCGCGCCCGCCACCGTGCGGATGATCTCCTTGGCGGTCGCGACCGCGTCCGGTCCGCATTGCAGAAGCGCCGCGACCAGGCCGTCGACCGTCGCGTCGAGGGCGCTCTCGGGGACGACCTCGTGGACGAGACCGATGCGCCGCGCCTCGGCGGCGTCGAAGCGCTCGCCGGTCAGGAAATACCGGCGCGCCGCGCCCGCTCCGATCTTCGGCAGGACGAAGGTCGAGATGTTGGCCGGCACGATGCCGAGGCGCACCTCGGTGAAGCCGAACTGGGTCCCTTCCGACGCCGCCACGATGTCGCAGCAGGCCACGAGCCCGGAACCGCCGCCGAGCGCCACGCCGCGCACCTTGCCGATGACCGGTTTCGGGCACTCGTCGATGGCGCGCAGCATCGCCGCCATGGCGCGCGCGTCGCGGGCGTTCTCGGCCTCGGTGCAGTCGCGGCTCTGCTTCATCCACTGCACGTCGGCGCCGGCGCAGAAGAGCGGCCCCGCGCCGGTCAGCACCACCACCCGCACCTCGGGCGCGAACGACGCGAAGACGCGGCTCAGCTCGTCGATGACCACTTCGTTGAAGGCGTTGCGCACATCGGGGCGGTCGAGGGCGACCGTGACGACCGGGCCGGCGGTGGAGATCGCGAGGGTCTGAAGCGCGCGGGCGGTCATGCGCTACATCCTGTACACGGGCGCGGCGCCGCGCTCGATCGGGGCGTTGAGGCAGGCCGACAGCGCCAGCGCCAGGACGCTGCGCGTGTCGGCCGGGTCGATGATGCCGTCGTCCCAGAGACGGGCGCTGCCGAAGTACGGGTCGCCCTCGGCCTCGTACTTTTCGAGCACCGGCCTTGCTATCGCCTCGGCCTCGGCGTGCGACAGTGTCTTCCCTTCGCGCTCGAGCTGCTCGCGCTTCACCTGCACCATGACGCTCGCCGCCTGGTCTTTTCCCATGACGGAGATGCGCGCGTTCGGCCAGGTGAACAGGAAGCGCGGCCGGTAGCCGCGGCCGCACATGGCGTAGTTGCCGGCCCCGTGTGACGCCCCGATGATGAGGGTGATGCGCGGCACCGTCGCGGTCGCCACCGCCTGCACCATCTTGGCGCCGTCGCGGGTGATGCCGCCCTGCTCGTAGCGCTTGCCGACCATGAAGCCGGTGATGTTCTGCATGAACAGCAGCGGCACGCCGCGCTGCTGGCACAGCTCGACGAAATGCGCCCCCTTGACGGCGCTCTCGCCGAACAGCACGCCGTTGTTGGCGACGATGCCGACCGGGTAGCCCCACAGCCGCGCGAACCCGGTCACGAGAGTCGTGCCGTAGTTGGCCTTGAACTCGTGCAGGCGGCTGCCGTCGACGAGCCGCGCGATCACCTCGCGCACGTCGTACGGGTGCTTGTTGTCCACCGGCAGCACGCCGGCGATCTCCTCGGCCGGGTAGAGCGGCTCCTCGGGCGGCGCGGTGTCGAGCGTGACCCGCTTGACCGTGTTGAGGTGCGCCACCACGTCGCGCGCCAGGGCCAGCGCGTGCGCCTCGCTCTCGGCCAGGTGGTCGGTCACCCCCGAGACGCGCGAGTGCATCTCGCCGCCGCCGAGCTCTTCGGCGGTCACCTCCTCGCCGGTCGCCGCCTTCACGAGAGGCGGCCCGGCCAGGTAGATGGTGCCGGCGCCGCGCACGATGATGTTCTCGTCCGACATCGCCGGAACGTACGCTCCCCCGGCGGTGCACATCCCGAGGACGACCGCGACCTGGGGGATCGCCGCCGCCGACATGACCGCCTGGTTGTAGAAGATGCGGCCGAAGTGCAGGGCGTCGGGGAAGACATCCGCCTGCAGCGGCAGGAAAACGCCGCCGGAATCGACGAGATAGACGCACGGCAGCCGGTTGTCGAGGGCGATCTCCTGGGCCCGCACGTGCTTGCGGATGGTCTCGGGGAAGTAGGTGCCGCCCTTCACGGTCGGATCGTTGGCGACCACCATGCACTCGCGCCCCGAGACGCGCCCGATGCCGGTGACGATCCCCGCCGCCGGCGCCTCCCCCTTGTGCAGATCCCACGCGGCGAGCGGGGACAGATCGAGGAACGGCGTGTCGGGATCGAGCAGGCGCGCCACCCGCTCGCGCGCCAGGAGCTTGCCGCGTTTGCGGAGGGTCGCGATCGCCTGCTCGGGGCCGCCGCGGCGCGCCGTGTCGATGCGCCGGCGCAACTCCTCCGCGAGCCGGCGGTGGTGGCGGGCGTTGGCCTGGAACCCCTCCGAGCGCGGATCGACGCGGGTTTTCAGGGTCTCCATCGGAGCCGGAGCCTATCGCGCCCCCCCGGTGGCGTCAAGAACCGGTGGCGCCGGGAACGCGTCCCGCTCAGCGCCGGTCGTGAGGCACGCGCACCTCGACGGCGACCGACCGGGAGCGCCCGCCCGGATCGCTGGCCCGGTATTCGAGAACGTAGATCCGTCCAGGCCCGGTGGCGTCGCGCTCGGCGCGCAGCAGTATCACGCGATCGTCCCCGCCCGCCGCGGCGTCCGCCACGTCTCCCGTGGTCCGGCCGTCTCCCGACCCCGGCGCGTCGTCCGGCTCGCTGCTGCGCGCCGCCTCCAGGACGACCGCCGCCGACCCCGCGCAGGCGTCGCGCGCCTCGAGGCGGACGGTGACCGGCACCAGGCGGTGATCGGGCGGCCACAGGACGGCGGGGCCGGCTTCGGCCCGCACGAACTCGGGCGGCGTCCGATCGGCCACCTCGACGGAGAAACGGCTCAGGGCGACCAGGCCGGACGGGTCGAGGACCATGAGCGTCAGATCGTGCCGCCCCTCGCGGAGGAGCACCTCCGGCGCCGCGCCGGTGGCGAGCACGCGGGAGCCGGCGGCGCTCTCCTCGATCCAGATCCAGGCGAGGTCGCCGCCATCGGGGTCCGAGGCCTCGCGCCCGTCGAGCAGGACGGGGGTCCCCTGAGGCGCAACGCATTCCACCAGCGCGCCGGCGGGGCCGGAGGCCAGCGGCGGGCTTCCGAGAACGAGAAAGCGCTCCCCGTTCCAGGCGAGCGGCGCGCGCGCCGCGACTTCCGGGGTCTCGCCGTCGTCCGCCGTGATGATCAGCGAGAACTCCCCGCCGCCGGCGCCCGCCAGGGCGTCGAGCGGCAGGGGACCGGCCGGCAGCGATCGATCCCAGCCGGCCGAGACGATCGCGACCTCCCGCTCGATTTCGAGATCGAGGCGGCCTTCCGAGAGGGCCACAACGCGCACGGGAAAGCGGTTCCGCGGATCCGCGACGAGGCGGGCGCAGACATCGGGCGACGGCGCCAGGTGGCCGATCAGCAGGACCTGATCGAAGGCCTGCCCCGGCGCGCCGCACGGCCCGGGCGCCAGCTCGAGGTCGGGCCGGCCGTCGTCGCAGGCCAGGATGCCATCGGCGTCCACGAGCGCCGGAGTGCCGATGGCCGCCTCGATGAGCGCCACGGCCGCGTAGCCGGAGGCCGCGAGCGCCCTGGCGCGCCCGCAATCGATCGGGGCCGTCGCCGTTCCGGCGCTGGCATCGAGAAGCGTCGCCGCCTCCCGCGCCCGTCCCGCGATCACGAGACGGCCGCGGATCGACTGGCCGGCCGGATCGCGCGCTCCGGCCGCGACCGCCAGGGCCCATTCCGGCTCGGGAGGCGCCGCCGCACCCGTGGGCACCGCGGCTCCCGCGGCCACCGCCACATCGGCGGGCGCCGGCGACACGAACAGCGCCGGCGCCGGCGATCCGAGCGTCACCACGGGCTGACAGGCGTCGCCCGCCCCATCGAGGTCGCTGTCCTCCTGCCCCGGGTTCGCGACCGACGGACAGTTGTCGCGCAGGCGCGTGAGGCCGTCGCCGTCCACGTCCGTGACGGCGAGAAACGCCGCCCCCGCCGCCGGGTGGCCGGCCAGGATGTCGACCGAGGTCGGGGGCGTTCCGGCCGGCGTCAGCCCGCCGTCCGCATCGACGCGGAAGGTGGCGATGGTGTTCGATCCCCGGCCGACGACGTGCAGCCACTCGCCCTCCGGGAGCAGCGCGACCGGATCGTCGACACCGGGCGGCAACGGGAAAGGCGCACCCGGAGCGAGCGCGGGCCCGGACGCGAACGATCGCACCACCGTGACCTTGTTCACGCCCGGCAGGGCGACGTAGATCGTCGCGGACGACCCGTCGGCCGCGATCGTCGAGGCCCCTCCTACCGCGCCGAGCATGAGCAGGCTCCGGGCCCGCAGCCCCGCCCCTTCCGGGGCCAGGCCCTCTCCATCCAGGACCTCGATCACGGCGAGCGCCGCGGCGGCCGACCCCTCGGCGGCGGCCACGACGAGCAGGAGTGCGCCATCCGCCGCGCGCAGCAGCAGCGATGGCCCCGGCCGCAGGATCCCGCTCACCGCGCCGCTCCAGCCCGGCGCCGGAACGAGGGCCCCGTCGTCGCGAACCGAGAACACCTCGACGCGCCCCGCCTGCGGCCGCGACACGGCCAGGATGTCGCCGCCGGGGTCGATCGCGATCCCATCGGGCCGGCCCGGGAGCGCCACCGGCGCCGGGAGCGGTGCGAGCCGCCCGGAGCGGGCGAGGCTGAACGCCTGGATCACGCCATCGCCCGCGTCGTCGAGGCCGATGACCCAGGCCAGGTCGCCCGATGGGCGCGCCAGAAGGCCGAACGGCAGCTCGAGTCCGGCGGGGAACGGCGATCCGGCCACCGCGATCGGCGCCCCCTCGCGATCGAGCCGGAAGACGGAGACGTTGCGGCTGTCCGGATTCAGGGCCAGGACGTGCGGCCCGCGCGGCACGAGCGCGAGGGCCGGGGCCGAGAGTCGCAGGGCCCCGGCGTTGCGGCCGCTGCCGTCCGTCCGGTACGGGCTCCCGGGAAGCGCGAGCAGACGTCCCGTCGTCTTGGTCTCGTAGCCGGCGAAACTGTTGAAGGCCGCGAGGCCATTCAGGTACATCACGCCGCTCTGGAGGAAGCCGCGCTGGCAGGCGTCCCCGACGCCGTCGCCATCCGTGTCCTCCTGGCCCGCGTTCCAGGTGAGGGCGCAGTTGTCGCACGCGTCGCCGAGGCCGTCGGCGTCGTGATCGCGCTGCAGCGGGTTCGGGACCGTCGGGCACTTGTCGATGTCGGCGCAGGAGCCGTCCTGGTCGCCGTCGTCGAGCGCATCGAGCGGACAGCGGTCGCACAAGTCGCCGCGGCCGTCCCCGTCGGCGTTTTCCTGGCCCGGGTCGCCGTCCTCGGGGCAGAAGTCGACCGCGTCCGGAACGCCGTCGGCGTCGCGGTCGGGATCGCAGAGGTCGCCGAGCCCGTCGCCGTCCGCGTCGAGGTTTCCGGCGTCGGGCACCGACGGACAGGCATCGCAGGCGTCGCCGGTCCCGTCGCCGTCCTCGTCCCGCTGATCGGGGTTCCGGGCCCCCGGGCAGTTGTCGGACAGGAACTCCAGGCCGTCCCCGTCCTCGTCCCCCGCCCCCACGAAGACGATCCCCGCCAGCGGGCGCCCCGCGCGCGCGCCGGTCTTCTCCGCCTCGCCCGCGGCCTCGAGCCCGCCGTCCGGGAGAATCCGCAACGCCGCGATCGTGTTCGAGCCCTCGTTGGCGACGAACAGGAAGCGGCCGGCGTGGTCGCTCGCGAGGCCGACGGGCCGCAGTCCGAAGCGGGCATTCGCGTAAGGGCCCCCGGCCGGAACGACCGCTCCGGATGGGTCGACGCGCAGGACGCCCAGCGTGTTGCTGTCCTGCTGGGAGACGAACAGCCAGCGCCCTTGAGGACGCAGGAGGGCGACGTTCGAGTTCATGCCGCCCGCCGAGGCGGGCGAGCGCGACATCCGCACCGGCAGGCCATAGGCGTCCACGCTGAAGGCGGAGACGATCGAGGGACCGGTCGTCGCGGACGCAAGGTACAGCCGCCCCGTCGGGCCGAAGGTGACGCCGGCCGGCAGGCCGTTCCGGTCCGCGATTCCCGAATCGGCGACGAACGGGAACGGGGCCTGGAAGCGCAGGGTGCGCGCGGCGCCGAGATCCGGAAGGGCGACGGCGACGAAGCGGCCGTCGGGGGAGAAGGCGAGGCCGCTCGGGCGCCCGGGCATCGCCACCGGGCCGTTCGGGGCCTGGAACAGGGCGCCGCTGGCGGGCTGCACGCCGAAAACCCCCAGGGTGTTGCTTCCCAGGTGTCCGATCGCGACCGAGTCGCCGCGCGCCATGACCGCCACTCCGGCCGGCGCCAGACCTCCTGTGGGACGCGGGCGCGGCGTCGACAGGGTCAGGCGGCCGTCGGCGCCGATGCGCATCGTGCTCACGTCATGGCTCCCCTCGTTGGTGGCGAAGAGGAAGGCCGGGAACCGTCGCCCCCAGGCCAGCCGTGGCGGAGCGAAAAGGGTCGATCCCGGCGGCCCCGCCCCGCCGGTCGGGAACGGAGAGCCGCGCAGCCGGCGCAACCGGCCGAGCGTGTCCACCTCGTAGCCGGCCACCGAGTTCTCGGGCGCCTCGGTCTGGGCGTAGAGCCGGCCGATAAGGGCGAACGGCCGGTGGCAGGCGTCCCCTTCGCGATCCCGGTCGCCGTCCTCCTGTCCGGGGTTGAAGACGCCCGGGCAGTTGTCGCACGCGTCCCCGACGCCGTCCTCGTCCCGATCGGCCTGCTCCGGATCGGCGTGGTCGGGACAGAGGTCGGCCGTCCCGGCGACGCCATCGCCGTCGCGATCGGCGTCGCACGGATCGCCCGCGCGGTCGCCGTCGGCGTCGCGCTGGCCGCGGTTCGCCAGCGCGGGGCAGTTGTCGCAGGCGTCGCCGGCGCCGTCGCCATCGCCGTCGGCCTGCCCCGGGTTGGGGACGACGGGACAGTTGTCGCCCGGTCCGGCGATGTCGTCTCCGTCGGCATCGCCTCTCGCAACGAACACGACGCCCGCGAGAGGAAGGCCCCGGACCCCCGTCGGCACGGGCTCGCCGATCGGCTCGAGACTGCCTCCCCCGGTCCGGCGCAGGACCGAGACGTTGGCGCCCAGGGCATTGACCACGTAGACGAAGCGCCCGAGCGGATCCGAGGCGAGGCCGACCGGGGCGCCGCCCGGCGCGCCGGGCAAGGGCGAGCCGTTCGCGACGCGCAGGCCGCCGTCGGCGGCGATGTCGAAAACCGCCACGGCGTCGTCCCCGGTCTGGGTGGCGAGGAGCGACCGGCCGCCCGGCAGGAGATGGATGACGTTCGCCTCGCCACCCGTCCCGGAGTACGGCGACTCCGGCGTCCGGTCGAGCGACCCGTCGGGTCGCAGGAGGTAACGGCTGACGCGCAGGGCGCGCAGGTCGGTGCCGCTGACGTACAGGTCGGCCCCGCCCCTGGTGATCGCCGTCCCGTCGGCGCTGTTGGCGTCGGCGCGCGCCGGCGACCCCGGCGCATGGCGCAGGGAACCGTCGGCGAGGATCTCCAGCACCGCGACCCGCGCCAGGAGCGGCAGCGTCGCGATCAGGAAGCGCCCGTCGGGGGTCACCTCGAGTCCGTCCGCGGCGGCGTCGAGATCGAACTGCGGGGCGGCGGCGACCGGCGCTCCCGCGGTGTCGAGGCGGAACGGCACGATCGCCCGGCCGCGCGTGTGGGCCACGAAGAGGCGGGCGCCGTCCGGCGCGAGCGCCAGCGCCTCCGGCTCCTCGCTCAGGGAGGCGAACGGCGACCCGGGGATCGGGGCGAGATCGCCGCCCGCGCCGATCGCGAAGACGGCGACGTCGTCGCTCCCCTGGTTGAGGGCGTACAGCCGGTCGCCCGCGGCCGCGAGCCCCAGCCGCGGCGCCGCCACGAAGGCGGGGCCGCGCGCGGCCTGCCCGCCGGTGGGCCACGGCGATCCGGGGAGCCTCTCGAGGCGGCCGTCGGACCAGGCGGCGAACCCCGAGACCACGTTGTCGGCAACTTCGGCTGTGCGGTCGTCGGTCCCTTCGTTGATGTAGAGGAAGCCGATCGGTTCCGCCGCGAGGTCGGCGCGTGCCCGGACGAGGTCGGGGCGCGGCGCGCCGGCAGCGAGGACGAGCGCCGCCGAGAGGACGGCGGCGCCGAGGGTCGCCGCGGATGCCGGAAGGGCTGGAGCCCGGAGGCGGCGCTTCACGCCTCCCTCTTACGCCGGTTCGAGGAGGATCGTCAACGCCGAACCGCAAGCAGGAACAGGCGAGTCGCGCCTCGGGTTCTGCGCTGCCGGGAGGCGCAGGTGGACTCGCCCTTCCATCCCTCCCCGCGCCCGCTCCGCCTGTCCGCTACGCCTTCGGCCGGTGCCGGACCGCGCCGCTGCGGATGACGTTCGACCGCAGCGGCAGGCCGATGATCTCCTCGGCGCGGCGCCCGGTCTCGAACAGCCTCTCGAGGTCGATCCCCGTCCGGACACCGACCTCGGCGAGGAGGGCGGCCAGGTCCTCGGTGCAGGTGTTGCCGGTGAAGCCGAGCTGATACATGTCCGCGCCGGTCTTGGGCTGTCCGCCGATCGCCCCGATCGAGGTGTCGACGAACTCGACGCCGAGCTCGAGAGCCGTGAAGGTGTTCAGGATGCCGTTGCCGCGGGTGTCGTGGAAGTGGGCGATGAAGCGGGTCTTCGGGAACAGCGCGCGGATCTCGCCGATCCGCTCCCTTACCTGGATGGGGTTGGCGGCGCCGATGGTGTCGCCGAGCATCAGGGTGTGGGCCCCCTGGTCGATGTAGAAGCGGGTGATGTCGATCACGTCCTTCATCGGGACGTCGCCGCGGATCGGGCAGCCGTACACCGTGCCCGTGCAGCCGATGACCCTGACGCCGACGGCGCGGGCGCGCTCCATGATGGCGGCATGCGAACGCTTGGCCTCCTCGTGGGTCATGCGGAAATTGACCTGGTTGTGCGCCTCGCTCGCGGAGATCATCAGAATGATCTCGTCGGCGCCGTACCCTTCCTTCTGGCAGGTCTCGAAGCGCTCCCACCCCTTCTCGTTGGGCATCAGCACGACATACGTCATGTCGGGGCGCCGCTCGATCCCCTTCAGGACCTCGACGCAATCGGCGAACTGGGGCAGGAGCCTGGGGTGCGAGAATGACGTCACCTCGAGCTTGCGGATGCCCGCGCCGACCATGCGGCGGATCATCTCGAGCTTCTGGTCGGTGGGGATGACCTTGGGGACGGACTGCAGGCCGTCGCGGGCCCAGCACTCGCACAGGGTGACCGACTCGGGAAGCGCCATGTTCTCCCTCGGGTGGGGCGGGGTGGGGCGAATCGTAGCCAGCCCCCCGGGGCCTTGTCAACGACGTCGTTGACGACGGCCTTGACAGCGCCCGGAAGTGGCGGTATGTGTAGCGGCCATGAGCCAGGAGACCCTGGGCCTCGGCGTCTTCCCCGCCGAGGCACGCCATTACAAGCCGACGCGCGACGATGTGGACCGGCTCATTGCCAGGGCCCGGGAGCACCCCTTCGGGCTCGACTTCCTGCGGCACGGCGCGCTCGACGCCGTCGCGGCCACCTTCGGGACGCACGCCTTCGTGGTCGACGCTGCCCGCGAGCGCCTCGCCGGCCCGGACACCCGTTCCGACGTCTGAGGGCCGGGCAGCACGCGATCTCCGATCTGTTAGAATGCCGCGCACTCCGCGCCATTCAGCGGTATCGGTCCGCGCGCCCGGGGAGGGGTCGTCGAGGTGATTGGAAAGAAGCTTGCCGATCGATACGAGATCCTCGAAGAGCTGGGGCGCGGCGGGATGGGGGTGGTCTACCGGGCGCGCGATCCGCAGCTCAATCGCGAGGTGGCGATCAAGATCGTCGCCCCGAACGTCCTGACACCCGACACCGAGCAGCGCTTCAAGTCCGAGGCGCAGGTCGTGGCGCGGCTCGACCATCCGTCCATCGTCTCCATCCACGATTTCGGCCAGCACGAGGGGTCGCTGTTCTTCGTCATGCCGGTCGTGGACGGCGCCAATCTCCGGCAGCACCTGAAGGAAGGGACGCTGCGGCTCGGCGATATCCTGGAGATCGGCATGGCGGTCGGGGACGTGCTCGAGTACAGCCAGGCCCGCGGCGTGACCCACCGGGACATCAAGCCGGAGAACATCATGGTCCACCGCCAGGAAGGCGGCGGGCTGCGGGTGCGGGTGATGGACTTCGGCCTGGCGCGCGCCGCCGAGGCGACCGGCGTCACCAGGACCGGGATGCTGGTGGGCACCATGGCCTACCTCAGCCCCGAGCAGGCCAGCGGCCGCCCGGTGGACACCCGGTCCGACATCTACTCCCTGGGGACGGTGCTCTACGAGTGCGTCACCGGGGACGTGCCGTTCGCCGGCGACGTGCAGGCGATCCTGTACCGCGTGGTGCACGAGATCCCGCAGTCGGCGCGCGAGCGCGGGGCGCAGATCGACGAGGAGCTCGATCGGATCATCGCCGGGTGCCTGGCGAAGGACCCGGCCGAGCGGCCCGCGAAGCCCGGCGACCTGGTCGCCGCCCTGCGCCGCTACCGGGCCGGGCTCCGCGAGAGCGATCAGAACAAGTCGGTGATGCTGACGCGCACCGTCACGCTGCCGCGCGTCGCCCTGGCCCCGTTCGTCGGCCGCAAGGACGAGTCGCGCGACCTCCAGCGGCACCTCAACGCCGCGGTGGCCGGCGAATGCCAGTTCGTGTTCGTCTCCGGCGAGGCGGGCGTCGGCAAGACGCGCCTGCTCGATGACCTGGAGAAGATCGCCCACGCCCGCCAGATCCGGGTGCTCCACGGACGCTGCGTCGAGCAGGACGGGTCGTTCCCGTACTACGGCTTCTGCGAGGCGATCCAGGAATATTTCCGGCAGAAGGAGTCCGCGTCGTCGGGCGAGGTCCGGGCGGACTTTTCGGACCTGGGGGCCGATCTCGTCGCGCTCTTCCCGACCCTCGGCGAGATCGACGCGTTTCGATCCGGATCCGCGGGCGACAGCCCGGCGGCGGCGGCCGGCGAGGCGCGCCAGCCCGAGAACCGCGCCCAGGTCTTCGAGCTCCTGGCGCGGACCCTCATCCGGGTCGCGGCCGGCAAGCCCCTCGTGCTGCTGCTGGAGGACCTGCACGGCGCCGATGTGTCGATCGAGGCGCTGCGCTACATCGCGCGCCGGCTCGCGCCGACCCCCACCCTGATCGTCGGCACCTTCCGTACCCAGGACGTCGGCCGCGGCCATCCGCTCATGGCGATGCTCGAGGGGTTCCAGGGCGACCGGCACTTCGGCCATCTCGTCCTGCGCCCGCTGTCGCCCGCCGAGCACCGCGAGCTGCTGTCGACGCTCACCGGCGGCGCCCGGGTCTCCGACAGCGTGGCCCAGCGGCTGTTCGAGAGCACCGAGGGGAATCCGTACTTCACCAAGGAGCTGGTGCGATCCCTGATGGACGCGGGGAACCTCGTCCGCGACGCCACCGGGGCCTGGTCGCTCTCCGGCGGCGCCGAGATCTCGTCGGACGCCCTGCCCGCCACCATCCAGCAGGCGGTGGAGAAGCGCGTCGCCCGGCTGCCCGAGGCGCTGCGCGAGGTGCTTTCAACGGCGGCCGTCATGGGCAAGACGTTCGACTTCAAGGATCTCGAGGCGCTTTACGAGGGCGACGCCGACGTCGAGGATGCCGTCGAGCGCCTCATCGCGGGCGGGCTCATCGAGGAGGAGCGCCAGTCCCGGGGCGACACTCTCGCCTTCACCAGCGGTGTCGTGCGCGAGGTCCTCTACGCCGAGCTGTCGCGCCGCAAGCGGCGCTCGCTGCACCGGAAGTACGCCGAGCAGATCGAGAAGCGGCACGCCGGGAAGCTCGACCGGGTCTATCCCCAGCTGGTCTACCACTGCTCCGAGGGGGACATCCCCGGCAAGTCGGTGGAGTACGGCCTCAAGCTTGCGCGGCGATCGATCGAGGCCTTCAGCCCCGAGGAGGCGATCCGCTCGGTCAAGACCGCCCTCGGTTTCCTCGACGAGGAGTGGGACGGCGACGCGGCGCTCGAGGGCGAGGCGCGCGTGCTGCTCGCCACCGCCCTGCAGATGGCGGGCGACGCGGACGGCGCGCTCCGCGAGATGGGCGGCGCGCTCAAGGTGTTCGAGCGCGAGAAGAAGCCCGACCGGGCCCTCGAGACGCTCCTGGCCGCGGCGCGCGCCGCCTGGCAGTCGCGCCGCTCGGAGGAGGCGCGCGGGTGGGTCGAGCGCGGCCTCGTCGCGGCCAAGGCGGCGGGCGACCAGGAGAGGCTGGGGCAGTTCCTCGCCCTGGCCGGGACGCTCGCGAACCTGCGCGGCGAATACGCCCGGGCCGGCGAATATCTCCGCGAAGCGGAGGGCCTCGGCCGCGCGGCGCGCCAGGACGCGGCGCAGGACGCCATCGCCGACGGCGGCACGCTCGTCGTGGCCGTGGGGAACACCATCCTGGCCGCCGAGCCGACCGCCATGGAGACCGTCGAGGAGTGGGAGGTCTTCACCAACGTCTTCGAGCCGCTCGTCACCTCCGGCAGGCTCGGCGATCTCGTTCCGACCCTGTGCGAGCGCTGGGAGGTCGGCGAGCAGGGTCGCTCGTTCGTGTTCCCGATCCGCCCCGGCGTCCGTTTCCAGGACGGCACGCCGCTGACAGCAGGCGCCGTGAAATCGGCCTTCGAGAGATCGATAAGGAAGAGCGCCGCCAATCTTCCGCCGGCGTTCGTGCCCATCCGCGGGGTCGCGGACTTCGTGGCGGGCCGGGCGGAGGCGGTCGCGGGGATCGTCGCCGAAGGCGACAGCCGCCTCCAGATCCGGCTCGAGGATCCACTGCCGATCTATCCCGCCCTCCTGGCCGACGCCCGCACGGCAGTCTATCGGCTGACGGATCCGGGCCGCGAGGATTCGCTCGTGGGCACCGGCCCCTTCCGCCTGGCGTCGCGGGACCGGGGCTGCATCCGCCTGGCGCGCCACGACGGCTACTGGAACGATCGCCCGCCGCGCCTCGACGCCCTCGAGTTCCGCCACGGCCTGAGCCAGCCCGCCATCGCCGAAGGCCTCGAGAGCGGGGCGTTCGACGTGACCGGCGATCTCCATCCGAACGATCTCGAGCGGCTGCTCGGGGATGCGCGCTTCCGCAGGGGCCTGGTGGAGACCCCGAAGATGACGACCTACTTCCTGGTCTTCCCGGCGCACGCGGGCGCCGCCGCCCGGTCGGAGCCGGTGCGCCGCGCCCTCGCCGGCCTGGTGCGCCCGCACGATCTCGTCTGGCAGACCCTCGGCCGCTTCGCCCACCCGGCCGTCGGGCTCATCCCGCCCGGCGTCCTGGGACACGATCCCGGCCGCCGCCGCCATCTCATCTCGCTCGAGGAGGCGCGCGGCCTGCTGCGCGCCGCGGGGGCGCCGGAGTCGTTCACGCTCAAGGCCGCCGTGCACCCGGTCGTGCGCGACCGCTACGGTGCGCTGCTCGAGGCGCTGTTCTCGGTGTGGCGCGATCTCGGCGTCACGGTCACGGCCGCCGCGACCGACATGGCGTCGTTCATCCAGGCGATGGGGCGCGGCGGCGACTACGACCTGGGCGTCATGCGCTGGACGGCGGACTACAACGACCCGGACAACTTCACCCACAACCTCTTCCACTCGGCCACCGGCCAGTTCAGGACCTACTACTCCTCCGCCGAGGCGGACGAGATCCTCGAGGCGGCGCGGCGCGAGACGACGCCGGCGGCGCGCGAGGCGCTGTATCGGAGGTTCGAGAGCCTCGTCCTGCAGCCGGGAACGATCGTCCCGCTGTTCCACGACGTCGGGTTCCGCCTGTCGAGCCCGCTCGTGCGCGGCCTGCGCCTGACCAACACCTACCCGGCGGTGAACTACGCCGGTCTCGGCAAGGCCGGGGCGGCGGCGCCGGCGGCGCGCCCGACGCGCGAGGACGGTGAGATCCTGCAAGTCCCGATGCGCGCCGCGGTGCTGCAACTGGACCCGGCGCTGTGCCAGGTCCTCGAGGAGGGCGAGGTGCTCTCGTCGATCTACGAGCCGCTCACACAGGTGCGCGAGGGGCGGCTCCGGCCGCGCCTCGCCGCGGAGTTCCGCGTCGAGGACGGCGGCCGGAGGTATCGCTTCCGCCTGCGCGAGGAGGCGCGGTTCCACGACGGCCGCCGGGTGACGGCGCGCGACGTGCGCTACTCCTTCGAGCGCCTGCTCGCGGTGAAGGACCAGTCGCGGCGCGAGCAGCTCTCGGCCATCCTGGGCGCGCGGGCGATCTTCGAGGAGAAGGCGGCCGAGCTCACGGGGTTCCAGATCCAGTCGGCGCTCGACTTCACCATCGAGCTGACGAGCCCGATATCGTTCTTCCCGGTGCTCCTCTCGGACATGAGCTGCTGCATCGTGCCCGAGGGCACGCGCCGGCCGATCGGGGGGAACTGGAAGGAGGGCGCCGTCGGGACCGGCCCGTTCCGCGTCGTCCGCTTCGATCCCGGCCGCCGGCTCGAGCTGGAGCGCAACCCGTTCTACTGGCACGAGGGGTTCCCGCGCAGCCAGGGCCTGGTCTTCGACTTCGGCAAGTCGCCCGCGGAGATCCTCTCCGGGTTCCGCGCCGGCCGGCTGGCGGTGGCGACGGACCTCGAGCCCGCCGATGTCGAAGCGCTGCGACGCGATCCGGCCTACGCCGCCACCTATCGCGAGGCCCCGTCGCTGTCGACCTACTTCATCCTGTTCAACCGGCACCGCGGGCCCTTCACCGACCCGGCGCGGCGCCGCAGGATCGTGGCGTCGATCGACACGGCCGCGCTCGTGAAGCAGACCCTCGGACGGCGCGCCATCCCGGCGCACGGGCTGATCCCGCCCGGACTGCTCGGCTACAACGCCACCCCGCCGGAGGCGCCGTCACCCGCGCCCCCCGGGTCCGCCGGGCCCGGGGAGCGGACGGAGGCCCTCGAGCTCACCGCCGCCATCCACCCGATCTTCTCCGGCGAGCACGCCGCCTATTACAAGGAGCTCGACAGCGCGTTCCGCGCCGCCGGCATCACCGTCCGGTCGGCGACGGGCAGCGTGGCCCAGTATCTCGAGTCCTGGAACCGCGGGACCACCGACATGATCATCGGCCGGTGGCTGGCCGACTACCCGGACACCGACACCTTCTTCCAGGGCCTCCGTTACGCCTGGGCCCAGGTCGGCTCGCCCGATCTCGACGTGCTCATCAACCGGGGGCGCACCGAGACCGATCCCGCCGCCCGTCACGCCATCTACCGCGACCTGGAGGCTATCCTGAAGCGCGACGCCGTGCTCCTCCCCCTGTTCCACGAGCAGGTCTACCGCTTCGCCCGGCCCGAACTGGAAGGCCTGTCGGTGTCGTTCACCTACCCCACCGTCGCCTACGAGACGCTTCAGGTGCGACGGACGTAGCGTCCCTGCCGCCGATCGGAGCGGGCTACGTCGCCGCCGGCCCTGTCGCCTTCCGCTTGCGCATTGCGATCGAGCCGGCGATCAGCAGCGCGAGCACGAACACGAGCACGCCTCCCGCCGAGAGGGCCGGGATGCCCGCCGACGAGCCGTATCGGAATGCCCGTGCCGACGCCGCACCACCGGAATCACTCCCGCCGACCGCGTAGACGTCGGTGCCAAGCCCCCCGACCCCCATCTCGGAGCGCTGCACGGGGAGCGAGGCGACCTCGGTCCAGGCGTTCGTCAGCGGGTCGTAACAGTAGGTCTTGTCCGACGCGTTCCCCGCGGCATCAAAGCCGTCCATCCAGTAGAGCTTGCCTCCGGCCGACCCGACTCCGCCGCCAGAGCGCGGCGCCGGTAGCGCCGCAGCCTCCGACCAGGTGTCTGTGATCGGGTTGTAGCAGAAGACCTTGTCGGACGCGTTCCCACCGGCGTCCTTGCCACCGACGGCATAGATGTTCCCGCCCACCTCCACGAGCCCGATATCCGAGCGGGGGGCGGGAAGCGGGGCCTTCTCGACCCACGCGTTGGTTACCGGGTCGTAGCAGTAGGTCTTGTCGCTCGCGTTTCCTGCCGCATCCTTCCCGTCCACTGCATAGAGCTTCCCGCCGGCCGCGGCGACACCCACGCCGGATCGCGGCGTGGGAAGCGGCGCCGCCGCCGTCCAGGTGTTTGTATTGGGGTCGTAGCAGTAGACCGTGTCCACGGTGTTCCCCATGGCGTCCTTGCCACCCACCGCATAGATCCTCCCGCCCGCCGTGCCGACCCCGACGTCGGAGCGCGCGGCGGGCAGCGCCGCCACCTCGGTCCATGCGTTCGTGACCGGGTCGTAGCAGTACACCTTGTCCGAGGCATTCCCTGATGCGTCCCTCCCGCCGATGACATAGAGCTTCCCCCCGAAAGCGACCACGCCCGGGCGGACACGCGCTTCGGTAACCGGGCAGACCTCGACCCAGTCGTCCGGCGCGGCACCCAGAGCGGGGGAGGCAGGCAGGAGGAGGAGCGAGAACGCGATGCCCGGACCTGCCACGAGGAGCCTGAGAAACTGCCTGATATGAATCAATCCGGAGCGGATCAAGTGATACCTCCTCTGCCCTGCGTCGCACGGCCGCCCTGATCCCGGCCGCGAACAGCGCGGGATCCGGCTTCCCGACGCGGCGCGGGCGCGTCGATGGTGCTGGTTACCGGTTGGAGCGCTTGCGCCCCCATACGATGGCGGGTGAAGTTTGTCAAGCAAAAACGGCCGCTGATCGAGTTCCCTTCGGACCGGCGCCGCGTCAAGGGCAGCGATGGTATTCTCCGGACCCATGGGCGATGCCAGGGACAGGGCCCGAAGGGCGCTCGCCGCGCTCATCTCGGAGTTCGAGGAACTGAACCGCGCCGCGCTGACTGCGCCGGAGTCCGAGGCGACCGCGCGCTCCTGGGTGGAGAAACTCCTCCTGGTCTTCGGCTGGAACGCCGCCGACCCTCGTCAGGTTCGCCAGGAGTACACGATCCGCGGGCGCGAGGTTCGCCGTCTCCGCCGCGAGGGGACCAGCCACCGCCGCCCCGACTACGCCCTGAAGGTCGGCGACGAGCGGATCCTCTATATCGACGTGAAGCGGTTCGATGTCTCCATCGCCGAGGATGAGGCCGTCGCGTTCCAGGTGCGGAGCTACGGCTGGTCGGCAGGCTTCACCGTGAGCTACGCCTGCGACTTCGAGGAGATCGCGATCTGGGACTGCCGGCACAAGCCGGAGGCCGACGACGACGCGCGGGTCGCCCGCATCCTCTGCCTCCGGTACCCGCAGTATCTCGAGCACTTCGACCTCCTGTGGGATTACCTGTCCCGCGACGCGCTGGCCGCCGGCTCCCTCCAGAAGCGCCACCCTCCCGGCGAGCGGCTGCGCGGCGCCGAGCCGCTCGATGTGGCCTTTGAGGCCAGGCTCTCCGAGTGGCGCGTCGGGCTGGCGAAGTCGATCCTCAGGTACGGCCGGACGCGCGACGCCGAGATCATCTCCGGCGCCGCGCAGCGGATACTCGATCGAATCGTCTTCCTGCGGATCTGCGAGGAGATCGGCCTCGAGGAGTTCGGCGCGCTGAACGGGATGCTCAACGACGACGACGGCTTCTGGCCCCTGTTCATGGAGGCGCACGAGAAGCGCTACCGGAAAATCTATGACGGCCTGCTCTTCCCGAATCGGGAAGAGGACGACCCGACCGGTGTGGAAAAGCATCTCCGCCAGTGGTGGCTGAAGGGGCGGGTCTTCGAGCCCATCGTCCGCGGGCTGTACTCACCGAACCCCTACCGCTTCGATGCGGTCCCGCTCGAGCTGCTCGGCGGCATCTACGAACGGTTCCTGGGGAAGCGCCTCCGCGTTGTCGGGAACGACGTCACCGACGAGTTCAAACCGGAGCACCAGCGAAGCAAGGGAGCGGTTTACACCCCGCCCTGGGTCGTTCGCCGCGTCGTCACAGGCACGCTGGGTCCGTTGACGAAGGAGGCCGACCCCGGCGCCCTCCTTGGGCTCCGCATCCTCGACCCGGCGTGCGGCTCCGGCGGCTTCCTGCTCGGTGTTTTCGATCACCTGGAGGAGGCCATTCTCGATTGGGCCCGCGCGCACCCGGGGAGTGCAGATCGCGACCGGTTCGTCCTGGACGACGCGGGCGGCCTGCGGCTGACGGGCGAAACGGCCCGGCGGATCATCGATGGCTGCCTCCACGGCGTGGACATCGATCCGAACGCGGTGGAGGTGGCGCGGATGTCGCTCGCGCTCCGTTACCTGGAGCGCGCCGCCGGCGACCTTGCCGACGAGCCACGGGATGTTCTCAAGGGGATCGGCCGGAACATCCGGCAGGGCAACTCCCTTGTAGGGCCCGACATCGCCGGGCTCGGGCTGCAGCCCGATCGTGTGCGGGCCACGATGCCGTTCGCCTGGACGGATCGCCTGCACGGCTTCGGGAGGGTGCTGGCCGACGGCGGTTTCCACGCCGTGGTTGGCAACCCGCCCTACATCGAGGTGAAGCGGTACAAGGAATGGATGCCGGAGATGTATGCGTACCTCAAGGAGGCGGGCCGCTACGTGACCGCGGACTCGGGCAAGACCGACATCTCCATGCCCTTCATCGAGCAATCCGTCCGCCAGCTCCGTGCGGGCGGGCGGCTCGGCTTCATCATTCAGAACCGCTTCTTCAAGACGGAGTACGGCGGGGCGGCGCGCCGATGGCTGAGGATGGGGAAATGGCTTCGGCACGTCGAAGACTTCCGGGACCTCCAGGTCTTCCCGGGCCGCACCACGTACACAGCCCTGCTCATCCTGCAAGGCGGATCGAGCGAGTTCGAGTACAGGACGTATGCCGACCTGGCTGCGGCTCAGATCGACGCGCCCTCGGCCACGGCCAGCATCCAGGTGGCCCGGCTCGACGACGGGCCGTGGTCGCTCGATCAGCCCGACCTCCTGGCCGTGCACGCCGAGCTGGCGCAGCGCCACAAGACGATCGGCGAGCATCGCGATCTCGAGATCAGCGTCGGCCTGCAGACCCTGTACGGGAAGCTTTATCAGCTTCAGCCCGTGAAGGTCACGGCACGCTCGGTGCGCGGCGTGAACGGGCTCGGTGCCGAGGTGGTGCTGGAGCGCAAGGCGCTCCGGCCGCTCTGCCGGAACCGCGGCTTCTACCCGTTCCGCATCGACAACGCCGACGCCTGGGTGATCTTCCCGTACGACGTGGAGCATGGCCGGGCGGCCGAAATCCTCTGGCCGGAGTACAAGCGGCGGTTCCCGAAGACGGCGGCCTACCTGGAGGACAACCGAAGCACCTTGAAGAAGGCCGTCGAGGTGCCGGAGGGGCGCGACCGGTGGCACCTCTATACGCGGCCGCAGAACCTGGTGCAACAGACGCGACCAAAGGTACTGTTCCCCTCGACCATCGAGGACACGGTCGCCGCCGTGGACGCCGAAGGCGAGGTGTACCAGGACAACGTTCGGATGAACTCACTCAGCGTCGGCGCGAGCGGCCTCGACCTGCACGCCGTCGGCGCGGTAATGAACTCCTCACTCTTCAGTGCCCTCGCTCGCGTCAAGGCTGGGTTGAGCGACGCGGGGTGGCGACAGTTCAACCGCCAGTTCGCCGAGCTCGTGCCGTTCCCCCTGGCAGCCCTCAAGACGAGCCCGATGGCGACGCGGCTCTGCCGGCTAGGAGGCCTCATCGCCGCGCAGCAGGACCAGCTCCGGCAGGCGCAAGGGGAGGGACAGCAGCAGGCTGTCCGCGCGACGCTGTCGTCGCTCTGGACGGAACTCGACGAGGCCGTCGAGCAGCTCTACGGCCTGACGTCGGATCAGCGGGAGGTGATCGCACGCTACCCCCGTAAGGTGGACCGGGTTGAGCTTCCGCTGCGCGCCGGCGCGCCCCAGGAGGCCGACGACGAGGCCTGACCCCGCGCCGGACCATCGGCCGCCCAGTCTGCTCGATAGGTGCTGACGGCGAGGCCAAACCCTAGTAATATCCGCGGTGCACCCCTGCCGATCGACCTCCCCGGGAGTCGGCCAGGGGGTGCCGCACGGAGTTGCGCAGCCCAGGAAGGGCCCGGGGGTTCCTGCATCGCTCTTGCAGCAAAGGAGAAGACGGATGGCCAGAGGCAAGGTCAAGTGGTTCAACGACGCGAAGGGCTTCGGATTCATCACCCCGGACGACGGCTCCAAGGATGTCTTCGTCCATCACTCCGCCATCGCCATGTCCGGATTCAAGAGCCTCGCCGAAGGCCAGGCCGTGGAGTTCGACATCGTTCAGGGGCAGAAGGGTCCTGCCGCGGAGAACGTCCGCCCGGTCTGAGCACGACGCGGGCCGCGGCCGCACGGCGGGACGATCGGCGTCCGTGATGTGAGGGTGTGTCTCGTCAGCCATGGCAAAAAAATCCGGTTCGACTTTCAAGAAGCGCCAGAAGGAGATGCTGCGCCAGCAGCGCCAGCAGGACAAGCTCGCCCGCCGGCTCGAGAAGAGCAAGGAGCGCCAGCAGACGACGGAGCCGGGCGCCGCCGGCGAGGATCCGGACATCGCCGGCATCATCCCCGGTCCCCAGCCGCGATCCGAGGACGATCTTTAAGCGCCAGCGCGTCCCCATAGGCGCGATCCCGATCCGGCACGGCCGGCGCGAGCTCGCGTGGGGGCTCGGCTACGCCCTCTTCTACATCGCGGCGGCCGTCCTCGTCGGCCTCGCCATCCGCCAGCACCCGGCGCCGATCTGGGGGGCGTCGCGGTTCAACCAGGATTACTGGTACGTCCTGGTCCTCAAGATCGGCCTGCTGCTCGTGGTGCCGGTCGTCGCGCTCCGGTGGGCGGGCTACGGGCCGGAGGATTTCCTCCTTGGCTGGGCCGCGGATCGGCGCCGCGTTCTCCGCCTGCCGCTGGCGTACGCGGCGGGGGTCATGGTCAACGTGGGCCACCTCCCCGCGATTCGCGACGCCCTCGAGTCGGGATCGGTTTCCCACCCCGTGGCGCGGATCGGCCTCGGAATCCTCCTGCCGCTGTTCACCGCCGGGCTTCCCGAGGAGATCGTCTTCCGCGGTTTCCTGCAGACGCGCCTCGAGGCGGCCGCCGGGCGGCTCGTCGCCATCGTGACCACGGCGATCCTGTTCGCCGCGTGGCACCTGCCGACCCGCTATCTCCTGTCGCACGGGGTCGAGGGCGAGGCCGGCTCGGCCATCTCGATCCTGACGGGGACCGCGCTGCCGGTCTTTCTGGCGGGCCTCCTGCTCGGGCTGGCATGGGACCGCTGGCGCAATCTGCCGACCCTGGTGGCGATCCACTGGGGCGTCGACACCCTCCCCGTGGTCGCCTCGTTCCTGATGATCCCATTCTGAGCGGGCGTCGGCGCCCCGGTCAGCGGCTTTTGAGGAACTCCCGGAGCGCGGCGTCGGCCGCGGCATAGTCGGGGAAGGACCGATCGAGGTCGGGGTCGGACGTGGGTGATGGGCGGGGGCTCGTGTAGATGAGCAGGCGCCAGCCGGCGCCGCCCTTTTCGATCCGGATGTCGAACTCGTTGCCCCGGGCGGTCTCGAGGTGCCGCACGACGGGCTTCGCCGGCTCGACGACGGGGGCGGCCGGCGGAATGGCAGCCGGGACCGGTGGCGCCGTCGCCGCCGCGGGTTCATCCGCCCCGGTCGCATCGCCCGGCCACTGTCCGGGGCTCCCCCGCGTCTCCTCCACCCACTGGTCGTACGCCGCCAGCAGCGATCGGTCCGGCTGTATGAATGACAGGCCCATGGTCGGAGGTTCGCCGCGCACCCACGCCACCCTCGCCCGCAGGCGCAGGCGGCGGCGCGGGAACTGGACGAAGACATCGACGACGATCCCGGCGGCGAACGAGTCCGGGGACCGGATCTGCAACCCGCCCTCCGAGAGGTCGATGATCGCGCCCTCGCGCATCCGGCCCTCGGTCCCGAATCGAACCGGGATCCGGGCGCCGAGACGCCGGTGCTGCCTCCTGTCGGCCGGGCCACCCTGGCTCATCGAACGGCATTCTAGGCCGGTTGCGCGCGCGTGTCACCGCGGCCGGGATACGCGGCCGGGACGAATACGGGAGCGGGGCGCGCCGCCATCCTCCATCGGCTGAACACCATGGCCCTCGGCAGGCACGGCGACGGCCGGTCGATCCATGACGGAAGCCCCCGCCGATGCGGAGTCCCGCGGATAATCCGGATGGACCGCGGGAAAACCGGATCACCCGGAGGAACCGTACCTGTGCTAGAGTGCGCTCACTACCGTATCCGACCGACCCCATGGGGGATGCCGTCATGCCGAATTCGAACAGACCGCCTGTCGGAGGGCCGCTCACGCGGCGATCACTGTGGCGCGGCGCCGCCGCCTCGAGGACGCTGCGATTCACCGGGATTGTGTCCATCGCGCTGCTGAGCGTGTGGATGGTGGCGCAGCACCGCGCGGACGGTTCGCAGGCCCGGCCGCGCCCGTCGATCGGATCCCGCACCGGCTGGCTGTGGCAGCCGCCTCAGGGCAGCACGGCCGCCGCGGAGATTCGACTCGATGACCTGTTCGACGAAGCGACCTTCGATCGGCGGACGGTCGGCGGCATGGCGCAGACACTGGTCGGAGACCGCGAGCCAGTCGACGCGATGAGCGTCGGCCGGTTCCTCGACCTGGTACCGCGACTGCGCCTGACCTACGGTGAGATGTCGATCGTGGTCGAGCGCGAGGCGCTCACCCGCATCGCGCAGAGCCTCGCGGGCGGCGACGCGACGGTCGACGACGTCCGGGTCGGTGTCCTGCTGGACAGGCTGCCCTACTTCCAGGCGCGGGTGCTGATCCGGAGGGCCCGGCTGGCCGGTCGTCTCCAGGAGGCGCTCTCCGGGGCGCCGCACGACGGACCGATCGCCACTGCGCTGCGGGAGGCCATCGGGGACATCGAGCCGGTCAGCCTGGCGCACGATGCCGGGTTCGCCGAGCGTCGGGCCATGCAGCTCCAGTACGCGGCCACCGTCCGGATCGTGAAGGACATACAGCGCGCCGGCAGCACCGGCCTCGACCGGGACACAATCTACGACCAGGCGTTCTACCGGCTCGTCGAGCAGGACCGGGTCGAAGCGGTCCCCCTGCTCGACGGTTACCGGCGCCTGCAGGAGGAGCTCGCCTCCGACCGCCTCGTCTCGATGACCTACCCCGAGCGGATCGCCTATCGCTGGGAGGCCCGTCGCCGCGCCTTCGGGCCGGAGGCTGCCACCCTGCTCTTCAGTCGCGAGGAGGCGATGGAGCGCTGGCAGATTGACAGTCTCAGGCTCCAGGCCGATCCCGCCCTGACCGAGGAGGAGCGCACCGGGCGGATCCGCGATCGCCGCGAGGCGCTCAAGGTCGAACTCGCGGCCCAGGGCACCTACGTAGGCTTCCCCGGCGGTTCCGGCGGAGCGGTGAGGCAGCCATGAGGCGCCAGCGGATGGGCGGTTTCGGTTCCGGGCCCCTCGCCTGCCTCGTCATCGGCGTCTGCCTCCTCGGATTCACGCCGGCCGCTCGCGCCGCGACCGAGTGCGACACCGCGACGGGGGCGGTCGACTTTCAGGCCACGGTCAACCCGGCCCCCCTCAACAAGCTCCTCGCGAGCCTGGGCGACCAGGACATCGATCTGGGAGGCGGCGTGACGGTCGCGTTCCAGGGCCTGTGCGTCCGGCATGAGTTCGTCGCGTTCGCCGAACTGTTCAGCATCCCGATCGGCCAGGCGCCGTTCACGGTGACTCCGAGCCCGGGGGCGCTCCAGGTCGACCTGAGTGTCCTGGGACCGTTCAACGTCGGCATGGGGACGCGCCAGTATGCTTCCAGCAGTTGCGACTCGACGTGCGTGGTCGAGATCCCCTATATCGGAGAGGTGTTCAACGGCTGCTCGATCGAGAGCGGCCTCGTGGGCCCGGTCGTCGCGGGATGGAGCCTGTCGGCCTCCTGGGACGACATCCTCGTGACCCAGGTCGCCGACACCTGCGTGCTCGGTGACTGCAGCGCCATCCACCCGCTGGAGAGCACGACGGCGGACGTGGTCAACTTCGACATCTCCGGCTTCGGGTCGTGCAACATCTCGCTCGATTTCCCCGATCCCCTGCCCGATCTGTCGCTCGACATCTGCGCGGAGGTCGACTCCCTGATCGCATCGCTCCTGGTCGGCCCCATGGAAGACCTGATCGAGAACATCTTCGTGACGCCGGACGGGAAGGGTCTCCTGATCGAGGTCTTCCATCGCGACATCATCAAGGACGGCTGCAACGACATACCCGAGGTGCGCGCCTGCTGGAACCCGGTGGCCGCCTCGACCGGCCAGATCCGCGGCCCGAGAAGCCGCGGTCTCAACATGGCCTTCTACGCCCTGCCGCTGGCCCTGGCCTTCGGCCTTACCCTCCGGCTGCGGCGCCGCGCCGGGCGCTGAGGCGGGAGGCCGTCGCGACGGCCAGCGTGAAGACGGCCATGCTGACGATCTGATTGAGGCTCACGACGCCGAGCCGGCCGACGCGCCACGCGTTCGTGATGTCGCCCCGCAGGACCTCGTGGAAGAAGACGAAGGCTGAATAGAGCGCGAGGAATGTCACCGTCGGCTGGCCCGCGTAGCGCCGCCGCGTTCGCATCCGCCAGAGCACGGCGAAGATCGCCAGTGCCGCCGCCGCGGCGTACAGTTGGGCCGGGTGCGACGGAACCCCGAAGTTGACGTTGTTCGGCGCGCCCCCCGCCACCAGCCCGAACGGCCCCGTGGTCGGCCTGCCGTAGCAACAGCCGTTGAGGAAGCATCCCACCCGGATGAAGAACAGGAACGGGACCCAGGCGACGACCAGCGTGTCGGACGCATCCCAGGCCGGCAGCCGCCTGAGCCGGATGTAGGCGAGTCCGATCAGTGAGGCGAGCGCCAGCCCGCCGTACATCGACATCCCCCCCTGGTCCCCGACGGCGAAGATCGACCACCACGGACGCTCGCTGTAGAGCCGCCGGTTGAGCAGGTAGCTCAGGCCGCGCGCGCCGACGACTCCCCCCGCGAAGGCGACAACCGCGAGCCCGAGCATCGCCCCCGGGTCGAGGCGCTTGCGGACCACCTCGCGGGCCGTGAGCCAGAAACCGACGCACGCCCCCAGCGAGAGCATCAGGGCATAAGACGACAGCTCGACCGGCCCGTACGAAAAGAAGATCGGCTTCATCGCGGCTCCTGTCTGAGCGTCTCCCGCAGGGCGACCATGGAGAACAGGACCAGGACGAGGATCACGGCGGCCTGGATGAGCGGATCGACGCCGTAACCGTCGAGGATCGGGATGCGGGGCCCCTGCCCGATGAACAGCCTGAAGGCGTAGCGCAGCGGAAATCGCAGGTCCGGCCCGAAGGCAGGGGTCGACATGATCCGGGGTCCGAACATCGTGCCGAGCACGTTGAACAGGCAGGACGCGAGCAGGGCGCCCAGACCGACGCGCCGGATGGCGGCGCTGCGCCAGTCGAGGCGCGGCAGACCGCAGGCCAGAAACGGCACGACGGCGAACAGGTGACGCGGACCCCAGAGGATGTTCAGCCCGCCCCAGAAGTGCTGTCCGTGGTCCGGCACGTGCGCTCCCAGGGTGCTGTTGAAGGCAAGGTAGACCAGGAAGACGAGCAGGCTGAAGATGTGAAATCGCCGGCCGCCCGGGGCGCGCAGACCCACCACGTGTCCGATGAGCCCCAGGAGCAGGATCGGGCTGTAGACGAACAGGCCCTTGGAGACCCCGAAGCAGAGGCGAAACATCACCTCGAGGCTCGGCATGCTGACGCCGAGCGCCGCGCCCTCCCGAAAGACCGGATCGGCCAGGACCCCGCTGGTGACCCAGTAGCGATCCCGGTACGGAGTCGCCAGCGGCGATCCGAAACAGGCCGCGTGGTACAGCCCCGTGAGCCCGGCCACGGCCAGGACGGGGAGCAGCACCAGGACGCGTTGCGGCCGGGTCATCCGCGGGAGCCGGAACAGGAGAAACAGCCCCGCCAGAATGACCGCCGGGTAGTCGATGGAGACGGCGGCGCCGCAGAAAAGTCCGGCGACCACGCACGCCCTCCTGCCCGGCGCGGGGGTTTCGACGAGCAGCAGGATCGCATGCCACAGAAGGAGGTACGCGAGCGCCTGGCGGGAGTACATCGAGCCGTAGTACAGGGCCATGCTCCCGATGCCGATCGCGAGGACCACGACGGCGGCCGGGGTCCGTTCGACGCCGCGGGTGATCATCGCGTGGTGCAGCCTGGCGAGGAAGGCGGCGAACAGCGGCGCAACCACGCACCAGACCAGGAGGATCTGGAGGAGGTACATGTCCTTGAAATGACCGGATACCGGCTCGCCCAGCGCGCGGCTGTTGATCGCGTAGTAATGCGCCACCCGCCGGTTGGCGATGATGCTGTCGTCGAAAAGCGAGTAGAGCGGCCTGGAGACGAAGTAGAACGGCGCCGCGACGACGCTGGCCCCGGGGCCCACCCCCGAATAGACCCGCCCGTCGTGGACGCTGATGTCGTGGGCGAGCGTCATGAAGACGGTCTTCGGGTCGGACTGATCGCTGAGCGTCCAGGTCCGGTGGTCGACGAGACGGATCGCGGCGAGCAGCACCGAGTCGGTCATGGGAGGGCCGCTGGGGCTGACCAGAACCATCGGCCAGGCGAGGAGCAGCAGGAAGAGGCCCCGGCGTCCCTGCAGACAGCGCCGCAGCAAGGTCATCAGTTCGCCCAGCCGAAGATCGTCACCTCGGGAGCCGAGGCGGCCACCACCAGCTCTTGAGCGCCGCTGAGATCGCGGTACAGCCGCGCTTCCCATGGGAACTCGAGGGACCGGTGATAGACGATGAAGTCCACGCCGATCGCCCGCAGCCCGGCGAACGCCTGCGGCGCCGGCAGCAGATTGACCAGCTCCTGCGCCCGCAGCCGGCTGCGCGGGAAGAACCCGTGGACCCCGTTGACGATGCTCTGTCGATGGTAAGTCTGCCGGTTCATGTAGATCAGCTCGCGATTCCATTCGAACAGGTCGTGGCTGTCCCGATAGAGCGCGCCGCCCGGCTGACTGGGCAGATCGAGCAGCACATCGCCCCGCCGCTCCGCGAAGAACTCCCGGACCAGCGGTTCGGGTGTCGCGAGACGCCTGCCCGCGAACGACTTGAGCGGCACCGGGACGTTCTCCGCCAGCACGGCGAGGGTGAGCAGGCCGAAGAGTGCCAGCCGCCGTCCGGGCGGCCGCAACGGCGCCAGGGCGCCGAGCCGCTCGAGGCCGGCGGCGGCGGCGAGGACGACCGCGAGGACCGCGAACGCATAGGCCCGGCTCGGCACGCGCAGGGCCCCCGCCGCGTCGAGCCACCTGTAGGCCGGGTACATGACATTGGGAATGAGCGCCGTGCCTATGGATACGTAGGGGCCGAACGACACCAGGAGCGCGGCGAGGTACAACCCGGCGAGCTCCCGGCGCCGGCCCGCGGCCAGGCCGGCGCCCGCCGCGCCGGGGCGCCAGAGGCCGATGCCCGCCAGCGCGTACAGGACGAGGCCGAGGAACGCGCAGCGGCGCGTGTAGACGAAGTACTTCACGTCGTCGGGGTTGGACAGGCGGCCCAGCACGGTCCGGGCATCGTCGCCGGTCAGGCTGCGCGCCTGGACCACGCCCCTCTCCACCATCGCCCGCGTGCGCTGCGTGAGATCGGCGGCCCGGATCCGGCCGTCGGACCGGTACAGGAGGTTGTTCTCGAGGGTACGCACCAGGTCCGCGGGCTCGAGGCTGTGCACCTCCGCCAGGAGCGTCGAGTCCCACGGGTCGGTGAAGTTCGGGTCGGCCCTCGCCACCGCATAGAACCCGAAGAACGGCGCCGCGACGACAAGGAAGATCGCTCCCGCCCGCAGCAGCGTCCTGCGATCGGCCCGCACCCGGGCGCGCGCGCCATGGCGGTGCGCGAAGAGCAGCGCGGCCGCCGCGAGCGACATGAAGAGGAAGATGTAGGCGGAGAAATACACCTGCGCCGCCCCGAAGAGCGCGCCAAGGAGCAGGGCGCGCCGCTCGCCCGTCGCCAGGTAGCGCCTGCACTGGTAGAGGCACAGGAAGGCGGGGAAGAAGAAGGTGGTGTGCGGGCTGTCGATGTTTCCGAGGATGTAGTTGGAGGCGGTGAAGGCCAGCCCGGCGAAGGCGGCCGCCGGGGCCCCCCGCGTGTAGAAGCGGGCGAGGAGGAACACGCCCAGGGAATCGAGGGCCAGGATCGCGACCATGAAGAGGTAGTAGGCCGTGACGTCGTCGCGCGTGACTATCTTGAACAGCATGAAGAGGGCCGACGTCCCGAAGGCCGATTCGCCGAACCCGAAAACGCGCGTCTCCGGATGGAACGGCGTACCCACTGCCTCGCCGGTCAGCCCGGCGAGGAGACGATTCAGCATGATGTTGGGAAGAGCGATGCCGTTGAGCCACGTGTCACAGTTGCCCGGCAGGGCGCCCGCGAGCGGCATCGGCAGCAGGAGGAGCGCGAAAAAGAGGGCGTACCCGGCGGCCGCCGGCCACCAGCGTCGGTGCGGCAATCGATCGGTGCCGGAGCCGCGCTCGTCGCCGCCGGGTCGCAGGTCCATTGGCGGATTCTGATATGGATCGACCCGCGATATCCAGTATCCTGAGCCCCTCATGACCGGCTCCGTCGAGCCCGCGATCGGGTGGCCGTGATCAAAGTCGTCATTCAGATCCCCTGCTTCAACGAGGAAGGCACTCTCGGCATCACGCTGTCGCAACTGCCCCGAAGCCTGCCCGGCGTCGATGTCGTGGAGTGGCTGGTCATCGACGATGGCAGCACCGATCGCACCGCGGACGTGGCGCGCCGGCACAACGTGGATCACGTCGTGACCCTGCCCAGGCACCAGGGCCTGGCGCGCGCCTTCATGGCGGGACTTCACGGCGCCCTGGACGCGGGGGCCGACATCATCGTGACCACCGACGCCGACAACCAGTACTGCGCCGGGGACATCGACAGGCTCGTGGCGCCGGTCCTGGCGGGGAGCGCCGAGATGGTCGTGGGCGCGCGGCCGATCGCCGAGATCGGGCACTTCTCGCTCTCCAAGAAACTCCTGCAACGCCTCGGGAGCTGGGTGGTCCGGGTCACCAGCGGCGCGGACGTCGCCGACGCCCCGAGCGGCTTCCGCGCCATCAGCCGGGCGGCGGCTCTGCGCTTGAACGTCTTCAACGACTACAGCTACACGCTGGAGACGATCATCCAGGCCGGGCTCAAGAGCATGGCGGTGATCTCGGTCCCCGTCCGGGTCAACCCCGACCTGCGCCCCTCCCGGCTGGTCACCGGCGTGGCGGCCTATGTCTGGCGATCCGTCCGGATCATCGGCCGGATCTTCATCATCTATCAGCCACGACGCTTCTTCGTAACCCTTGGGTTGATTCCGTTCGCCGCCGGTCTCTTTCTGTTGTTGCGCTGGCTGGTGCTGTTCCTGTTCTTCCTCCAGCCCGGCCGGACCTGGCTGCCCAGCCTGGTGGTGGCCGCGATCCTGCTGCTGACCGGCGTCCAGTTGTTCGTCTTCGGCCTGCTGGCCGACCTCATCGCGGTCAACCGCCTGCTGATCGAAGACCTCCAGCAGGCGATGCGGCGGATCGGCCGGGAGCGGCGCGGCGATCACGAGCCCCCGGGAGGGCCGTGACCATGGCGGTCGCGGGGACGGGTCGCGACCTGTTGGCCCGCACGGCCCTGGCGCATGTGCCGCACCTTCTGACGCTCCTCGACCGCAATCGCCACAGCCCCACCTACGGCTGCTTCGACCGCAACTTCTGGCACTACCGAATCATCGATTTTCCGAGCGGCATGGCGCAGGAATTCGTCTTCCCCCTGGCCCTTGCCTGGGAAACGAATCTCGAGGGCAACCGCTGGTTCCGTCACCCCGGCCTGCGCGAGTGGGCCGGCGCCGGCATCCGTCATGCCGCCGCCAGCGGCCGCCGCGACGGCTCGGCGGACGACTACTACCCCTTCGAGCGGGCCGCGGGCGCCACGGCCTTCTCGTTGCTCGCCGCTCTCGAGGCCTGCCGCATCCTCGATATTCGGGACGATGCCGTGCGGGATTTCCTGGCCCGGCGGGCCGATTGGCTCGCGGCCAGCCGGGAGCCGGGCGACATCGCCAACCACGAAGCGCTCATCGCGCTGTGTCTCCTGCTCGCCGGCGATCTCCTGAAAGTCGGCCGCTGGGAGCCGGCGGCGGCGAAGCGCCTGGCGCACGTCCTGGACCTCCAGGATGGCGAGGGCTGGTTCCGCGAGTACGGCGGGTGCGACCCCGGATATCAGACGCTGACGATCTCCGTCCTGGCGTGGATCGGGCGCCTGCGTCCCCTCCCCTCGCTGCGGAGCGCGCTCGTGCGCGCCGTCGATCTGGCCTCCCACTTCATGCACCCGGACGGCTCCTACGCCGGCGAGTACGGCAGCCGCAACACCTACAACTACTTCCCCCACGGGTTCGAGCTGGTCGGCCGCGACCATCCTCCCGCCCTGGCGCTCAACGATCGCTTCCTCGCCGGACTGGCGGCCGGCCGGAGCGCCGCGCACGACGACGATCACATCGTGGGCCACCACGCATGGAACCACCTGCTGGCCTGGCGCGACTACGTTGCGTCGCGCCCGGCGCCGGCTCCCCCGGCTCCGGGCCGCGCCTGGTTCCCACGCGCCGGCCTGCTCGTGGACCGGCGGGAAGGGTGGACGCTGATCGTCGCCACCAACAAGGGCGGCGTTCTGCGGCTGTTCAAGGACGACCGGCTGGTGCTGTCCGACACGCAGTTCTCGGTGCTGCTGCGCCGCGGGGGGCGGCTGCGTAATGCCGTCGGTCATCTCGTCGACCGCTGCGAGACGAGCGTCGCGGCCGACGCGATCGGCGTGCGCGGCAGCCTGGGGTGGGCGAAGCAGCGGCGGATGCGCACGATCGAGCTCCTCCTCCTGCGCCTGTTCATGCTCACGGCGGGACGCTTCCTCGCCGGCACGGTGCGCCGCGTGCTGCAGCGCCTGCTGATCGTCGGCAAACGCCGTGCGCCCTTCCGGTTCGAGCGGCTGCTGCGCTGGCATGACGGCGCCTGGGAGATTCGCGACGAGCTCCGCGCCCGGAGCTGGCGCGGGGTGCGAGCGGTGATGCTGGGCTGCGACCAGACGTCGATCTACGTGGCCACGAGCCGCACCTACCAGGAAGGCCAGGACTCCGGCTGGGTCGACCTGAGCGACCGCGTCGCCGCCCTGCGGGCGGGCGAGGCGCTCACGCTGGTGCGGCGACCCGGCGGATGAAGCGGCTCGTCCTGCTGGGGATCAGCGCCGCGATCCTGGCCGTGATCTACCGCAGGGTCGACCCGGGGGCGATCCTGGCGGTCCTGGGAAACGCCGCGCCCGGCCCGCTGGCCGGAGCGGCGCTCCTGCTGGCGGCGACCACCCTGCTCAGCGCGGCACGCCTGAACCTCCTCCTGCCCCGGGAGAGGCGGCTGGGGCCCGGCACGTCGCTGCGGCTGATCCTCGCCGCGAGCGTGCTCAACCTCGTCCTGCCGGCGCGCAGCGGCGACCTGCTCAAGAGCCTGTTCATGCGCCGCCACGGCCAGGTGTCCGGCACCCTGGCCGCGGCGCTGGTCGTGTTCGAGAAGACGACCGACATGCTCGCGCTCCTGGTCTGGTGCGCCGCCGGACTCGCCCTGCGATTCGAGGACGAGCCGTTTTTTCGCGCCATGCTCGCGGTGGTCGTGGCGGGTCTGGCAGCGGGGATCGCCCTGCTCGCGTCACCCCGGCTGGCCGACATCCTCTTCGCGCTGGCGCTGCGCCCGGCGACCGGCTCGACGGCCGATCGTCTGCGCGCGCTGCGCGACTCGTGGCACGAGATGCACGCCCTGTTCTGGCGGGAATGGCCGGCATGCGTCATGACGATGGCGCTGTCGTTGCTGATCTGGTTTCTCCACCTTCTGCAATTCTGGCTGATGTCCAGGTCGCTGGGTGAGCCGCTGCCGCTGCTCGTCACTCTCGCGCTCGTGCCGCTCGCCATTCTCGCGGGCCTGGTCCCGGTGACCCTCGCCGGAATCGGGACGCGCGATGCCGCGTTGATCGCCCTCCTCCGACCCTACATGAACCCGGCCGCCGGCGCGGCCCTCGGCGTTCTCGCCACCCTGCGCTATCTCCTCCCGGCGCTGGCCGGCCTGCCCGCGCTGCAGCGCTACCTCGGAGAGCTGGGGAGCACCCGGGCGCGGTAGAGCCACGCCGAGGCGCCCTCGTCCCCGGTCCGCGACACCGGCTCGTAGTGCCCGGCCAGGATGTCGTGGAAGGCCTGGGCGTCACGCTGCTTTTCCGGCGCGAGCCGATCCGGCGCGCCCCACACGAGCACCCAGTCGGGGATGCGCGCGTGCTCGAGCCGGTCGCGCAGCGAATCGGGGGTCACCAGGGACATGGCGTGCACGTCGGGATTGAACGACAGGGGCGAGTAGAGGAGGTGTCCCTCGTAGTTGCCGATGTCGACGAAGCAGCGGTCGGCGACCAGGTAGGCGGCGCTGTTGCGAACCAGAATGGCAGGCAGATCGGGCTGCCGGACGACCGTCCAGTCCAGGTTGAGAGGCAGGACGACGGAGTTGCCCTCGATGGGAGCGGCGGCCTGGCGCAGGGCGCGATGGTAGGCGTCGATCCTGCCAAGCAGCGGCATCCGGACCCACGACTGCGCCCCCGTCACCGCGAGAGCCACCAGCACGATCGCCGCGCGCGCCGCCCGACCGTAGCGCTGCGCGCCCAGCCACAGCAGGTGCATCAGATTGATGTAGACGGCGAGGCGACGCGCCAGGTTCCCTCCACCCATGGCGCGCTCGGGGAGCGCCAGCATCATGACAACCAGCACGACGAGGGCCAGCAGCAGCCCGTACCATGGGTGGCTGGCCTCCCGCGCGGTCCGCGAGGCGAGCGTGAGGACGAACATCATCAGCAGGAAGCAGGCGAAGAACGGGGCGAGCAGGAGCTCTGTGTCCGACAGCGGCGCCATCGACTCGTTGATCAGGAGCATTTTCCCGATCTCGAGCAGCGACCGGGTCTCGGCGTCCGGCCACGGGTCCGCGAGCAGGTTGCTCAGCACCCAGAAGAGGCCGAGCAGGGCGACGACCGGGACGGCCTGCTTCAGCGCCGGCCACCCGCGCCGCCACGCGAGCGTCGCCAGGCGGCGCGCGCCCGGCAGGCCGGCCGCGCGCGGGCCGGCGCGGAACTCGAGCCGGGCCTGCCACGCGGCGACGCAACCGATGACCAGGAGGGTCACGGCGAGGGGAAACGGGTGACAGAGGTAGAGCAGCGCGAACAGCCAGAACAGGCGCCGGCGCGCCGGCCGCGGGAGCGGATGCGGCTGGCGGAGCCAGTACCCCAGCGTCAGGAAGACCGCCACGGTCCCGGCGGCGAAGCTGTACCAGCCGGCCATGAGAGGCAGGCCCATGACGAACGGGAACACGAGGCAGGCGACGACCCGGCTCCGGGGGTCGATGGCGCCGAGCGCATAGCGCAGCGCCAGCGGCAGCAGCAGGATGCAGGCCGACAGGAACAGCTTTTCGGCGACCAGAGGCGGAGCCACGACCATGAGCAGGGTCAGTGACAGCGTCGCCGCCAGGTTGGGGACCGGGAATGGATTGACCAGGTAGAACTCGCGGTAGACCGGGCAGGCGGGATCGAAGTAATGCCCCAGCGCGAAGGCGTTGTAGACGTGCGACGGCCCGTCCACGGATCCCCAGTATTCGTGGCTCCAGACGCTCACGAGACAGATCGACCACCCGAGCAGGAAGGGGATCCACCCGCCAGTTTTGCGCAGCAGGCTCAACACGTTTCCGGCTTGCGCAGACAGAACGCCTGGTTGAGCCCGAACAGGAAGGTGTGATGGCCGGCGATCTCGAGCCGGCCCGCGGCGAGGGCGCGAATCGATTCGACGTCGAAGTAGTTCTCGTGCTCCTCTTCGATCCCCGCCGTATAGATGGAGATGAGGAGACTCGCGCGCCGTTTCGGCGTCGTCAGCACCAGCCGGCCCCCGGGCCTGAGGATGCGGTGGATCTCGCACACCACCTCGCGCGGGGATTTCAGATGCTCGATCACCGCCAGCATCGACACGCAGTCGAAGGCGCCATCCGGGAAATCCAGGCGCGTCGTCAGCTCGTCACCGAGCAGCCGGTCGATCCCGAAGCGCTCCCGGGCCGGCGAACGCCGCAGGAAGTACCCGTCCCCGCAGCCGATGTCGAGATGGGTCTCGCAGGCCACGATGTAGCGCGCCGCCGCGACGGCCCGCGCCCGGCGCGTGATCCGCAGCGCCGGCCGGCCGATGAGAGGCCGTCCCCGGGCGTAGGCGAACGGCGCGACGAAGCCCGCGGCCGGCTGGCCCTCGCGGATGTGGATCATGGCGCGCGCCGCCGGTAGAGCCGGTGGATGCCGCCGCGGCGCGTCGTGGCGACCAGGTCGCAGGCGGCCGCGATCAGCTCCGTGGTGCGATCGACCCCGGGACGCAGGGCGGGAGCGATCTGCGCCGGGTACTCCGAGAGCAGGATCCACGGCGCCGCGGCGGGCCGGAGCGCGCCCGCGACGTCATCGGGCGCGCGGTGCACGCGCGGGAGACCGGCCCGGGTCACCAGGGGGAAGGAGCCGACCTGCCCCTCGTAGTTCGTGACGTCGACGAGACAGCGCTCCGCCGCCAGGTAGGCGCCGCTCTCCCGCACCAGGATCGGGATGTAGTGGGGACTGGGGAACGTCACCTCGTGGGCGGCCAGCGGAACGATCGCGGCGTTCGGTCCGGCGGGCGATCCGGCCTCCACCACCCCCTGGTCGTACTCCTCGACCTCGGCCTGGACCGGCGCGCGCATGCCGGCCTGGGCCACGGTCGCGGCCACGGCCACGAGGCGGATCAGGGCGCGGCCCATCCGTCCGAAGTCGTGCGTGCCGATCCAGACCAGCACGGCCATCCAGGCGAGGTTGGCGAGCCGCCGTCCGAGGTTGCCCCCGCCGCCGAACCGATCCGGCACGAGGAAGCTCAGCAGGACGAGCACGACGACGAGGGCCAGAAGTCCGTGCCGCCCGGGATCGAGCCGGATCGAGCGGGGACGCAGCGTCGCGGCGAACAGGAACCAGAGGAAGAGGCCGAACCCCGTCGTCAGGAGCAGCTCCCGGGTGGAGAGGGGCCCCATCGCGCTGTTCATCGCGTAGGCCTGGAACACGTGCCACCGGCTCGACGGGCCGAAGCTGCCGGCAGCCTGGCCTTCCAGCGGGTCGTTGCGCAGCGCGAACCAGGCGACCAGCAGCAGGAACGGCGCCGCGCACAACAGCATCGTCCACAGCGGCTTCGCGCCGCCACCCGCTCCCGCGGCCGGGGCCAGGGGCCGGTCGCGCGCCATGGACCAGGCGCCGATCATGGACAGCGCCAGGACGCAGGCCCCGAGGGTGACGGGATGGGACAGGTAAAGCAGCAGGAAGAGGAGCGCCAGCGTCGGGGCAAGGGGCCGCCCGCCCTTCCCGTGGCGGAGCCAGAATCCGAGCGCGAACAGCCACACGACCAGCGAGATGGAGAAGTTGTACCAGCCGGCCAGAAGCGCGGTGCCGTGGATGAAGGGGAAGACCAGCAGAGGCGCGTAGCGGTTGCCGGGATTGCGCGCCGTGACCGCGTAGCGCATCGCGAGCGGCAGCAGGATGACGTACAGCGTCAGGAACAGCTTCTCGGCCACGGCCGGTGTCGTGATGGTGGCGAACAGCGCGATGACGGCATGCCCGGTCCAGTTCGGAACGGGGAACGGATTGAACGCGTAGTACTCGCGATAAACCGGGCACTCCGCGCTGAAGTAGCGGGCGATGGCGGTGGCGTTGTAGACGTGGGAAGGTCCGTCGGTCGAGGCGAAGTACTGGTGCCTCCACACGGGCACCAGGCAGAGCATGCATGCCCCGATGAACCAGAGGGTGTCCCGGCTCCACCGGCGCGCGGCGTGGCGCCGCCCGTCCGCTCCCCGATTCACCATGACACGAGCGTATAGTAGCACCTTCGATGCCCGACCCATCGAAGCCCATCACGCCGCGCCCGCCGGCGACCGACGAGCCGGTGCATCGAAGATTCCGGCGCCGCGCGATCGTGACCGCCGGCTTCGGCCTGTTTTTCGCCGCGCTGTTCGCGCAGCTTCCCCTGGCCGGGCGTCTTCCCGGAAACACCGACACCTGGTTCGCGATCGCACTGTCGAACACCTACGGCGAGCGCCTGGCCGGGTTGTCCGGCGGCGAGCCGCCGTCCACGGCCCTGTACCCGGGCGGGAACCCGATCCAGTTCGGCGAGTCTTCGCCGGGGGTGGCGCTCGTCTACGTCGCGATCCGGGCTCTCGGGTTCGACGACGTGAACGCCTATTACCTCCTGCTCTGCCTGCTTTTCACGACGACCGCGCTGGCCGTCTTCGCGCTGGCGCGGCACCACACCGGCAGCGACCCGGCGGCGGTCTTCGCCGCGCTCGCCTTCACCTGCGCCAATTTCACCCTGGCCAACATCGACGACTGCGTGATCGTGTTCTTCGGGATCGCCGCCCTGGCCGCCGGGTCGCTCAGCCGGTTCATCGAGCAGCCGGGCCGCGTCCGCCCGCTGTACGCCGCCGCCGTGCTCGGCGGCTTGCAGGTGTACTTCTCGGCGTACGTGTTCCTCTTCCTGACCATCTGGCTGGGGGTCCTCGCGCTGGACGCCGCGCCGGCGCTTCGCGCGCGCGGCCGCCACCTGCTGGCGGCCGGCGTCCTGTACTGCGGCCTCAGCGCCCCGTTCTTCGGGTTCTATGCCGGCGCCATGCGGGCCCAGGAGTTCGTCACCACCCGATCTTTCGACCTGCTCGTGACCAGCGTCGGCAGTCTCGACCCGGGTGACCTGTTGCGCGCCCTGCCCGGCAACCTGATCCATCCGCAGGGCGCGCCGCACCGCGAGGCGGACTCGGCAGCGCTCGCGCGCTCCCTGTACGACCCGGAGACGCTGCGGGCCACCTTCGAGGACCCCGATTTCCAGACCCTGGTGCGCCCCTACGCGCCCGCCGGGGACGAGTCATTCTGGATCTCCACCCGCCGCCGGGCGCACGTCGGCTTCCTGCTCTACGGCCTTTCCCTGCTCGCCCTGTGGCAGCCGTATCGATGGAAGCGGGCGTTGGTCGCCCTGTTCTGCGTCGGGCTCGTGATCGCATTCGGGCCGCTGATCACGGTGGCCGGCACGACGATCCCCACGCTGCTCTACCCGATCAACAAGTGGATCGGGTTCACGAACCTCTTCCGCGTGCCGAGCCGCGCCTTCTTCCTGTCGCTCGTCGCCCTGTCCCTCCTGGCCGCGCGGACGGTCGCGCACCTGAGCCGGCGGCTGGCCGGCCGCCGGCCCCGGCTGGCGCGGGCGCTTCCCTTCCTGCTCGGCGCCGCCTTCCTGATCGAGAACGTCCCCGTCCCCCTGCCGAGCTTCGCGGGCCGTCGTTACGCCGAGCCGGAGGCGGCCCTGAAGGGATTCTTCGCCGGGCGGGAGGCGCGCGCCGCCGTGGTGCTGCACCTCCCCAGCCGGACGGGATTCAGCTACGCCGGCGCCGCGCAGGATCTCTATCCGCTGAATCGCGAGATCATCTACATGAACTGGCAGACCTATCTCCGGCGGAACACGATGAACGGAGTCAACGGCTATCTGCCGCGATCGCGCGTCGAGGCCCAGCGGTACATCGATGGCCTGCCGGACGATGCCGCCCTCGACGGGCTGCTCGCGCTGGCCGGAGGCGCCGGACCGCTCTACATCGCATTCCACCGGGGCCTGGTGCTGCCCGGCGAGGAGGACCTGCTGCCCCGGCTGGAGCGGGCGCCGCGTCTGCGACCCGTGCTGCGGGGCGACTCGGCCGTCCTCTTCGAGGTGCGGCGGTGACCGGCGCAGCGGCGACCGGCGCGACGGCGACCGGCGGCGCCGGGCGGAGAGCCGCGACGACCGCGGCCGGAGCCGCCGCGGCGTATCTCGTCTTCTTCCTGATCCTGTTCGCGCAGTTCCCGCTCCGGGGCTCCCTCCCCGGCAACACCGACACCTGGCTGGTGGGCATCGCCATTCCCAACACGATCCGCAGCCAGATCGGCGCGTGGCTCGCCGGCGCCGACGCGCCCGGGCAGTGGCTCTACCCTGAAGCGCATCCGCTGCTGCACGGCGAGACGGCGCTCGGCACGGGCCTGCTCTTCGCCCTGATCCGCACGCTCCTGCCGGACGATGTCGTGGCCTATTACCTGTTCATCAGCCTGATCTTCGCCGGCTCCTCGTGGGGGCTCTTCCTCCTGGCGCGCGACGGCCTCGGCGACGATCGCGCCGCCGGCCTCGCCGGCTTCGCCTTCGGCGTGGCCAACTACACGCTCGCCAACATCGACAGCCCGCACACCAGCTTCTGGGGAGCGGCCTTCGTCGCCCTGCTGATGCTGCGGCGCTGGCTGGCGGGGGCGCCGGCACGCTTCCTCTATTGCGCGGCGGCGCTCGGCGGTGTGCAGGTCTATTTCTCCGCTTACGTGTTCCTGTTCGCTTCCCTCTGGGCCGGGCTCCTGGTGCTGCTCCGCGGGAGACATCTGCTGCGCCGGCGGGGTGTCGCCCGGCCGCTCGCCGTCGCGGCCGCGATCTACGTCCTGCTCTCGGCCCCCTTCTTCTTCATCTACCTGGCGGCGATGGACGACGCCGGATTCGTGAAACCGGTCGACCATCCCCTGTTCGCGGCGTCATGCAGTCTCAATCCCGCCGACCTGGTGCGCGCCCTGCCGGGCAACCTCATCTATCCGGAGGGAACTCCGCTCACCGGCCGTGACATCGGCGCGCTGCGGCGCGAGTTCGCGCGCCTTGGCCGGGATCCCGGACTCTTCGACGATCCCGAAACCAGGGTGATCATGGGCCCGGTTTCCCCGGTCTCCATGGAGGCGCACTGGCCGTCGGTGCGACGTCGCGCCCACCTCGGTCTCGGCCTCTATGCGCTTGCCGTGGCGGGGCTGATCGGGTGCTGGCGCGCGGGCGCCCGCGCGCTGGCGTCCGGCGGCGGCTCGGGCCGCGCCACCGCCCTCGAGCTGGGCCTGGTCGGGGCGCTGGGTCTGGGCCTTGCGCTCGGTCCCGTGCTGATGCTGTGGGGGCATGCCTACCCGACGCTGCTGTTCCCGCTCTACGATGTCTCTCCCGCGGCGCGCCTGTTCCGGGTTCCCGTGCGGGCATTCGCCCTGACCGTGGCGTCGGTCTCGATCTCCGCCGGATACGGCTGGCTCTGGCTGCACCGGCGGTGGACGCGCGGACCCGGATCGCGGCTCCGGTCCCGGGCCTGGCTGGGGCTCGCCCTGGTCGTGATCGGCCTGGAGAACATCCCCTTCCCCCTGCCGGCCTTCGCGGCGGCGCCGTATGCCGCGCCGTCCCGCGACTATGTCGAATTCCTGCGCGGTCTGGCGCGGCCGGACTCCGGTCGGGATGCCACTCCAGCGGAGGAACGGATGCCGGTGATTCTCGATCTGCCGAGCGCCATCGGCTACGGCGGCGCCCTGGTCGGCGACCTGTTCCCGCAGAACCGGGAGCTGATCTACATGAACTGGCAGACCTATCACCGGCAGAACGTCGTCAACGGGCTCAATGGATACCTGCCACGCAGCCGGGTGGAGATGCAGAAGGCGATCGACGCGCTGCCCGATCCGGGGGCCTTTGCCACGCTGCGGCGGCTGGGTGTCCGCTATCTGGCGCTCCATCCCGACCTGGTGCTCGACGGATCGGAGCTCCGCATGCTGGCGGCCGTCCGCCGGGCCCCGTCGGTGCGGCTGGTCTTCGCGGCCCGCCGCCTGGTGGTGCTGCGCCTCGAGCCGGACCCGGAAGGCGACGTCGCGCCATGAAGGGCCTGCGGCTCTTCGAATGCCTGCAACTGCTGGCGCCGGGCCTGGCCGGGTTGATTTGCTGCGCGTCGATCGCGGCGCTTCGCGATCCTCTGGTCGGCTTCTACCTCGCGGCGCTCTTCTTCCATCTTCTGTTCACCTATACCTACAACGACTACGCCGAGCGCGACCGGGATCTCGCCAACGTCCGCAAGAGCGCCGCGCCACGATCGGACCGGACCGTTCTGGGATGGGTCAGCCTCGGGGCCTTCGCCGGCTGCCTCGCCGCCATGGCGTTCCTGCCGATCCGGTTGCAGGTCATGTTCGCGCTCTTCCAGGCCGCCGGCATCCTCTATTCGCACCCCCGCACGCTCTGGAAGGGCCGCTTTCCGCTCAGCGAGGCGCTGCACCTGTTCACCGGGGCCGGCTATTTCCTCAGCGGCTGCTGGTTGTTGGATCTGCACACCAGCCCGACGGCGTTCTGGGGCGGCCTGGCATTCGCCGCGATCTATACGTCGGGAAGCTGTCTGGGGCAGATTCGCGATCGCGACGCCGATCGACAGGCCGGGCTGCGGACCCTGGCGGTGGTCGCGGGGCGGCGTACGACCCTGGGGCTCGCCCTGGTCTTTCAGGTTCTCGGCCTCACGGCGTTGGCGGCCCTGGCTGCCTCGCGGCCGGCCGCCGTTCTCATCGCCGCCCTCCTTCTCCTGCATCTCGCCGGCGTCGCGGCCGCCGTCCGGACCGGCCGGCCGCTCGATCTGCAGCCCGGATTCCAGCGGCGCTATCGGGCCCTGTTCGGACTCGCCGTCGCGGTGGTCATGGTCGCGACGGTCGTGGCGCCGCCGCGCCCGGTCGATGCCGCCATCCGGATCGACACCGCCATCGCGGCCGGACTGCGCTCACTCGAGCGCACCCAGAACCCCGACGGTTCGTGGTCGTATTTTCGCAGCCCCCGTGCCGACTTCGGCGACGCGAGCGAGTTTCCCGCCCGCGTCTTCGTCACGATGCATGTCCTGATGACCCTCCACGAGACGGAAGCCGGGACCCCCGCGTGGGTCGGCCGGGCACGACGCTACCTGCTGGACGAGATGGAGGAGGGGCGCTTCTGGTCCGTCGACGGTCGCAGCCATTCGATGCACGCCCTGGTGGGGTCGGAGCCCTGCTGGTTCGAGCCCGATGTCGAAGACACGGCCCTGGGGCATCTTCTTTTCGCGGAAGACCTGCGCCTGACGCGCGTCGATGCGGAGCGCCTCCGTGACGATCTGGAGCGCTATCGCCTCCCGTCGGGCCTCTATGCGACCTATCTCCACGAGTTCTACGGCGAGCGCGGCTGCCCCGCGTACGACAACCAGGACGCGGCGTCGCTCGGGAGCAACCTGCACGTGCTCGCGTGGCTCGAAGCCAACGGCCTCGATGCGACCCGGCTCGTCCGCGGCCTCGAGAAGGAGATGCAGGCCGATCGCTACTGGGAGCGGGCCGTGTACTACCGTTCGCTCCCGATCCTGGCGCATCTCGCTGCGAACGCCATCGAGCACGGCGCCCGGTCCGCGATCCCCTTCCTGGAGTCGCTTCTCGCCACCTACGACGAGAGCGGCCCGCCCGCCGCCGGGCTCAGCGTGGCGGAGTTGGCGGCGCTCGTCAACGCCCGCAGCCGGATGTGCCACGTGATCGGCGGGGATTGCTCCTCGTTGCCGGGCGCCGTGGACGAGCTCCTGGGTCGTCAGGAGGCGGACGGCGGCTGGCCGGCGGCGTCGATCTACGTCGTCGATCTCGGCCGCGACGACTTCGAGCGGCTGATCTACCCGCGGGTGCGCGCGGCGATGCTCGCGCAGTCGGGCCACGCGCCGACGCTCGAGCAGGCCCTGGCCGGCGCCGCCCTCGGGACCTATCACTACGGCTCGCGCGCCGAGTCCACGGCCCTGGCCGTGAAGGCGCTGAGTCGTTATCGGCGCGTCGCCCGGATCGGGGAGCCTGAATGAGGCGCTGGTCGGCCGGCGGGCTCTGCCTGCTGATCGCGCTCATGGCGGTCCTCGGCGTGGCGGCCCTGGACCCGGAATGGCGCGCGGCCGTGGCGCTCAGCATGACCGAGGGCAATCTGGCCGATTCCCTGAAGCGTCCCGAGTTCTGGGGCGTCGAGTACGGCTTCATCGGGGCCCACCTGGCCGCCGGGCGGGGCTTTTCCGGGCCGTATCCCGACGTGGCGGAGGCCACCGCGGTGATGCCGCCGCTGTTGCCGATGTTGTTCGGCGCGGTGTTCGCCTTCGCCGGCCATCAGACGATCGCCGGTTTTCTACTGCTGCTGATCATCCGGGTGATCGTGCTGGGGCTCGGATTCTGGTGCCTCGATCGATGCGCGGTGGAACTGGGCGGGGGCGGCGCGCGGCAGCGCCTCGCGCTGGCGGGAATCGCCGCGCTTCTGATCCTGGTGTTCGCGCCGCGGCAGCTGCTCTTCCTTGTGTACGACGAGTGGTTCCTGTTCGGAACGGTGGCCTTCTGCCTGCTGTCGGCCCTGCGGCTGCTGCGCGGGCCCCGGGTCCCGACCTGGCGATCGACCCTGGTCTGGGGCGCGGCGCTCGGCGCGATGGCCCTGACCCAGCCGATCGTGGCCTTCGCGCTCGGGTGCGCGATGATCGCCGCCGCGCCCCGGGTTCAATGGCCGCGCCTGCTGGCGGCGCTGGGCGTGGCGGCGCTCCTCCTGGTTCCCTGGGCCGTGCGCAACACGGTCCGCTTCGGGAGCCCGTTCACGATCAAGTCGACCCTGTTCTTCGAGCTCTACTACGGCACCCTCGTGTCACCGCAGGGAATCCATCGCGAGGAGGAGGTCATGACGGGTGGCCGCCACCCGTTCTCGCCCGGCCCGGAGCATGAGCACGCCATGGCACTGGGCGAGACGGCCTACTTCGCCGAGAAGCGCGATCTCTTCATGCAGAGCCTCCGGCGGAGCCCGGGGCTCTATCTCGCCAAGGTGGCCTACCGGGTGGCCTACGTGACGGTCCTGTTTCCGTTCTCGCGGGTCCACCAGGACTACTTCAGCCCGGTCGTGCCGGCCGCGGTGAAGTACGCGCTCTATCCCGTACCGTTCCTGGCGGCGATCGCCTGCTGGCGGCTCCGGCCGGACCGGCGACGCGAGTTGACGTTCCTGGTGCTGTGCTACGGAGCGTTTCTTCTGCCCTATGTGCTGATCCACTTCTGGCTGCGCTACTGGGTGCAGATCCTGCCGGTCCACATCCTGCTCGTGTTCATCGCCCTCCGGCAGGCCGCCGCGGGATTCTCGCGGACGCGCCGCCCGGCCCCGCCCCATTCACGGGCAGGAGCCTGAGTCGGGGATCCTGGGCAGGCCCGAGGTGCTCCGGCCGAAGTCGGGGGCGGCGCTCTCCTTCACGAGGTAGAAGTCCGCCGCTCCGGGAGGCGGCCTCTCGTTGTCGAAGGTGTAGGTGGCGGAGATTTCGCCGCAGGCCTCGGTGATGACGGCGCCCAGGTGCACGCTGCCGTCGTAGGTCGAGAACGCGCCGACGCTGCCCCAGATGACGTCCACGGCGCGCGGCACCGTCGCACCCTGGAAGCAGTCGGACGGGCTGTGCAGCACCACCTCGGGGTCGCTGCCCGGCGCTCCCAGCGCCACGCTCAGGCAGGTCACCGAGGAGCAGATCGCCTCGGCGGCGTCGGCGAGGCCGTTGCAGTCGTCGTCCAGCAGGTTCCGGCAGACCTCGGGCAGGCCGGGCCGCACGGCGGGATTGGCCGGACCGCAATCCCCCTCGCAGGCGGTGAGGCCGTCGGCGTCGGGATCGGTCTCGGCCTCCGGCAGGATGGAGTCGCAGTCGTCGTCAATCCGGTTGCACACCTCGGCCAGCCCCGGATGGCGCGCCGGGTCGGCATCGGCGCAGTCCCCCTCGCAAACCGCCCAGGCGTCGAGGTCGGCGTCGGCCTCGGCGGGGAGCATGGCGCCGTCACAGTCGCTGTCGGCCCCGTCGCAGACCTCGCTCGCCCCGGGATGGGCCGCGGCGAGCAGCGGCTGGCAATCGCACGGGTCGCCCCAGCCGTCGCCGTCGGTGTCGGCGAAGCCGTCGCGACGATCGAAGAGGCCGTCGCACCCTCCCGTGGGGACGCCTCCCGGAAAGATGTCGCAGGGGTTGCCGATCCCATCGGCGTCGGTATCCTGCTGCCCCGGGTTGTAGTCGAGCGGGCAGTTGTCGCAGGCATCACCCGCTCCATCGCCGTCCTGGTCCGCATGCGTGGTGTAGGCCGGATCGGTCTCCAGGAAAACCAGCGGGCAGAGGTCGGCGACATCGGCCACGCCATCGCCGTCGTTGTCTCCGGAGTCCATGTCGAACGCGCGCACCTTCCCGGCAGCGGCGCGCCCGGGGACATCGGCCGCCGGCGAGCCCGCGATCAGGTCCGGGACGCCGTCCCTCCAGAGATCTCCCACGACGATGGCGACGTTGAATGCGCCCGCATCGAATCCGGTCACCACGAGCACCGCCTCGTCGTAGATCTGCTGCAGCGCGAGGTCGAGAACTCCCGTCTGGCCGGCGACCCTCTCCGCCAGGGTCACCGGGCCGGCGGGACCGACAGGGTGGGTCGAGAGGACGATCTCCGGAACTCCGTCCCCATCGAGGTCGCCCCAGGCCAGCGAGGAGCCGAGGCGGTCACCGGCGGCGGCTCCCAGGAAGGTATGGGAGAGAGCCGCATCGGTGAGATCGATGGCGGAGCCCGGCGCCCGCGAGCGGGCCTGCGTGTCGACGAAGACCTTGCCGGCCAGCGCCCTGCCGACCGCCGTGGCGCCCGGGGCGGCGTACGCGAACAGCCCCCTTCCTGCCGCTTGAGCGACTCCCGCGCCGGCGCCCGCCCCGGCCTCCACGCCGCGATACTCGAACACAAGGTGCGTGTCGATCCCCACCTCGACGAGACGTGGCGCCGGGATCGACGCGCTGCGCACCAGGTAGGCCGCGCCCGCGCCCATCCTTCCAAGGGGGGAGGCGCCGGGGGCGCCGATCTGGGCGTCGGCCTTCCCGTCTTCATCGAGATCGGTCATCGCGAGACTGGCGCCAAGCCCCGCCCCGTCGGTGCCGCGCACTTCGAGGGGGAGCGGGACGGGAAGGGCCGCGAGGTCGAACGACTGCGGCGCCCCCGGGGGATCGAGAGCCACCAGCACGGCGCGCCCGCTGTCGGTCCTGCCGATGCCATCGTGACCTGGCGCGCCGGTCAGAAGGTCGAGGACGCCGTCGCCGTCCCAGTCGCCCGCGGCGACGGCCGAGCCCAGCCGCTCGCCGACCTGCCCGCCGACGATCGCCACCGGCGCGCCCGCAGGGCTGACGGCGATCTCCCCCGCGGGGAGCGGCAGGTAGTACGCCAGGACGGCGCCGAGGCCCTGCCCGGGTGCGGGGCCGTAATCGGGGCAGCCGATGATGAGGTCGTCATCGCCGTCGTCGTCGAGATCGGCCGCGAGCAGCGCGGCGCCGCAGGACCATCCGGCGGTGTCACGGAGGATCGTCTGAGCGGGCTGCGTAAGGAGATCCCGCGTCTCCACGGGCGCGCCGGGAAGCAGCGTCAGGAGATGGACCCCGGGCGCCGTCGCGCCGGGCCCGGTGGCCATCGCGATCCAGGCGGGAGAGGAGAGCGCGCCGGAATTCCCCAGGGCGACCGCCGTTCCGAAATTGCCGCCCGCGTTCGTGCCCAGCACCTCGAGGCCGGCGATCGGACCTGTCAGGTCGATCTCCCTCTGCCGCTGGCAGCGCGACGAGCAGCCGTCGCCGCTGACGGTGCCGCCGTCATCGCAGATCTCGCCGACCTCCACGGTCCCGTTGCCGCAGTGCGCCGGATCGCAGGCGTCTCCCCGGCCATCGGCATCGGCGTCGGCCTGGTTCGGGTTGGCGACGTAGAGGCAGTTGTCCAGCGCGTCGGCCAGGGTGTCGCCGTCCCGATCCAGGTGGAAAGCGGCCGACCGGACCGCCTCCGCGTTGCCATCGCGGTCCACCGAGAAGAACTTGATGACCGTGTCCGAAATGACATTCAGAGACGCCGCGCCCGGCAGGGCCTGCGTTCCGGGTTCGCCGATCACCGGGTCGCCTCCACCGATTCTCAGGTAGAGCGTGGCCGGCTCGTCGGCCCGGAGCGTCACCGCGACCGGGCCGGGGAAGAACAGGCCGCCGGGAGGACTCACGGCCGTGACCGGCGGTTCCGTATCGGGCATCAGGTAGCCGGCCGTGGAAGCCCCGATCTGCGCCAGCGCCCCGGGGTCGCAGTCGGCCGCGAGAATGTCGAAGATCAGATCGGCCGCGTTGGCGACCAGCGCGTCGCGCTCCACGGCGGTGCCGGCCGCGATGGAAATATCGCGCAGCACGCCCGCGGCGCAGGCGAGCCTCGGGTCGAGCGCCAGCGCGCCCACGCCCTCGAGGCTGGAGGCGGCGCTCCCGGGCCCCGGCGTGACGATGAAGGGTCCCTGGCTGGGCGGCCCTCCGAGGGCCTCGAAGGCCGCGAGGCAGAGGGCCGCGTTGGGTCCGCCCGATGCCTCCAGCGCCGCCAGCTGCGCGAGGTCGCCGCCGGCCTGATCGACGATGGAGAGGAGCAGGTCGGCCTGCGAGCGCACCGCGTCGAGGTGCTGGTTGACGGCGCCGGTGGCCAATTCACCGGCCGTGGCGGGCTTGTCCAGGGCGACGGCGCCCTGCACGGCCCCCGCCAGCGCGCCCGATTCCGCCAGCGCCCGTGCCGCCACCGCGGCCGTGAGCGCGGCGTCGTACCCCTTCGACTGCATCCCCGGCTGCAGCGCGGCCGGGATCGAGCCGGATGTCAGATGCCCGGCCAGCACCGCTTCGCTGGGCGTGACGGCGCCGGCCCCGGTCTGTCCGATGACATCGAGAAGGTCGACGCCGAACTGGGTGTACTGGTCGAGCAGGGTAAACGGCCCCGACGCGGCGGCCTCCAGCAGGAAGGCATGCGTTCCCGGCTCGGTGACCACGGTGAGGTCCTGAAGGTCGGCGTCCGAGAGTCCCTGCCCCGTCCGCCCGAGCTGGGTGTTCTCGGGGGGGGAGGCGCTGCCGGCCTCCGCCAGCCGCTCGCGCATCTCGTTGCCCGCCAGCGCGGCCAGGGCGCTGCTGGCGGGCGTCAGCATGACTCCATTCACCTGCTGCACCTGCGCGAAGGCGGCCTTCGCCGCGGCCAGCCAGGAGGCTCCGTCGGTCCAGCCCTCCGGCACCGCCACGGCCGGCCGGGTGAAACCGGGCATGTACCGCGTCAACAGCACATCGGAGTCCGGTTCGCTCGCGTCCACAACCGATACGAGCGCATCCGTCGCCGGCGGGGCCACGAGGTTGGAGAACACACCGGCGGCCCCCACCTGCACGAACAAGGGCGTGAGGTCCTCTCCCTTCAGTGAAATCGCCCGGACCGCGGAGCCCGGCTGCGCCGGCGCCGCGTTCAAGGCGGTGCCGGACAGGAGCCACAACCCCGGCGGGTTCATGGCCGGTCCGTCGCCGCACGCGCCTCCCCCCAGCGCGCACTGCAGCGTCGTCGCGGCATCGCCGCAGATGATCCCGGCCTGCGTGCCCCCCAGGCACACGGGGGCGCAGTGTGACTGGGGGCAGTCGAGGTCATCCGAGCACAGGTCGCCCAGCGACGGACCGGCGGCGCATTGACGCTGCGTGAAGGGGTTGGTGCCGCGCAGCAGCTCCACCAGATCGCTGGTGCCGTCGAAATCGCTGTCCGCGGCGGCGACGAACGGATGGAACCCGGGCCGCGGCGTGCCGTCGGCCAGGATCTCGTAGGCGTCGGGGATGCCGTCACCGTCGCTGTCGCTGTGCGGGGATTGCGCGATGATGAAGTCGGCCTGCCGCGTCGGGCCCTGCTGGAAAGGGCTGCCGTGGCGGGCGAACCACTTCAGCGTCGTGGTCTTCCAGAGATAGTGCGTCCTGCCGAACGTGCCCTGGGCGAGGAGGAAGGTGGTGGGATTGCCCGGAATCGGAGTCGTGCCGTCCAGCGTGTAGTGAATCGACAGGCAGGGTGGCGCGCCCCCTTCCGAGCAGGGGTCGGCGATCGTCGGGGTGAGAGTGACCGGCGTGGTGGCCAGGTAAAGGTCGCCCGGCGGGGTGACGAAGGCGTCGGGGCCATTCACGTTGCCCGGGTTCACGGCGGCGGCAACGGGAAGATCGCTGCCCTCCGCCGCGATCCCCTCGACCCGCCGGTTCACCCACAGCCGGTCGAGGCCGTTCTTCGCGTCAAGCTGGGCGGCAATCGGCACGGCGGGCAGCGGAGCGAATGAGATCGCCGTCCCGCTGGACTGGAAGGTGAAGGTCGCGTTGCCGTTCCCCTTGAAGCGATGCACGGTGGTCTGGGCCGGCGGAGCGTTCGGATCGGTCGCGGTGTAGAGATCGACGTCCAGCAGCGCGTCCGCCGGCACGTCGAAATCCTGCACCGCCAGCCCGACCGCCAGCTCGCCGGGCACGCCCGCGGGGTAGTCCGGGCCGGCTGTGAAGTTGCCCGATCCTCCGCCCAGCAGCAGGCCGAGGCGCGTCTGGGTCAGCCCCAACGCATCGACGATCTCGAACGCGACGACCAGGTCCACGATGCCGTCGTTGTTCACGTCGGCCGGCACCGCCCCGCGCGCGTGATCCCCGAGAGCCCAGCGTGCCGGCGTTCTGTATGATCCATCCTGGTTGGAGAACTCGATCTCGATCGTCCCGTGCAGCGGCACGCTGGCCCGGATGACCAGGCCCGCGGAGACCATCAGGGCTCCGATCGCCGCGGCGCATCCCGTCGCGCGTCTCACGGGGCCACCGCCGTCGTCGGGCCGTTCTGGAAGGTGAACTCGCCGCTCCCGTCGAGCCGCACCACGATGTAGGTGTAGGCGAGGCCCGGCTCCACGTCGTTGTCAAGAAAAGTCAGGCTGGAGTTCTGCCCGTCGCAGACGAATGGCGGTGAGATCTGGCTCCACCGCGTCGCGCTCCCCCGCATGCGGAAGACGACGAAGGGCCGAGCGCCGAGCGCCGCGTCGGCGAGGCAGCCGTCGGGATGGGCCGTCCAGGAGAGCATCATCTGGCCCGCCGCGGGAGTCGCCGTGAGATCGGCCTCCGATCCGATGAAGCGGTAGTTGGCCGATCGAAACGCCGGCCAATCGAGGATCCCGTCGCCGGGCTGCCAGCCGTCCCAGACGTAGGGATCGCTGAGCCCTTCCTCGCCGCTCCAACCGATTGCCACGAGGCGCAGGATCAGGTCCGCGGTATCGACCACGTTCACCTTGAGGACGTAGAGCCCCTCCGCGGTGTTGTAGTAGAGCCAGTCGTCCCCCTGCGCGACGGGGTCGGACGGGAGCAGAAAGCCCGGCACCTGGCTCAGGTTGACGGCGCCCGCCTTCACCGCCCAGTCGGCCGGAGAGACGGCATCCACGGGCGCCGCCGAGAGGTTCGCCGCGGGGTGACGGACAGTGAGCTGCTCCGGCAGCGGATCGCCGTCGGGGGGCGCGACCTGCCTGTAGAGGGCGAAGCCCAGCAGCGCCTCCGGTGCGAGCGATCGGAACCTGATCCGCACGTATCCCTCGGGGTCCGAGAGGGCCACCGACACGATCCGCGGTGGCGGAAGCGGCTTGGCTCCCTTGTAGACGAAGGCGACCGGGCTGCCCATGGGCGAGATGTTGAAGCTCTTGTCCAGCGCCTTCGCCTGGATGACCAGCTTGTGATCGATCATCGGCGCGAAATCGACGGGGAAAGGAGCCGCGGGCGGGACGTCCTCGCCGGGCAGCGGGTCGCCGCCGTCGAAGGCGCGGTAGAGCCGGCAGCGGAAGGTGTCGCCCGCAGCGCCGCATGTCAGGTGCACCGGGCAGCGCGCCGGATCGGCGATGAGGATCCGATCGCCCCCGGCATCGGTCCAGCGGCGGTCATCCCCCTTGTCCTCGCACCCCGATCCGGCAACCCGCGAGCAGCACTCGGCCGCCAGGGTCGCCGCCGGCGGCGGCACGATGTCGCGCGGCACGCATGGAATCCATCCCGTGGGGGCGCTGGCATTCCCGGCGCCGTCACGCGCGCGCACCGCGTAGAAGAACGACTCGCCGGCGTCGGCGGGGGAAAGCGTCAGGTCGGTGTGGGACACGCCGGGCCCCGGGACCGGTTGGGCGATGACCACGGGGAAGCCGGCCGGCGCCGGCGGCTCGCCGAGGCGTGGCGCCTCGGCGCCGCGCATCAATAGGTAGTCAACCGTGTCATCGCCCGGGCCGGCATTGCGCTCCCACGTGATCCGGCAGACCTCATGGGTGCCGCCGCCCTGCGTCACCCGCTGCGCGCGCAGTCCGGAGGGGACGGATGGCGGCCGGCGGTCCTCTATCGTGCATTCGGCGGGCTGGAATGCCGCCGGGCCATGCTCGCCCAGCAGGTTGCGCGGCAGGGGCTGATAGCAATAGGTCTCCCCTGCCGACAGCGGACCGCCGGAGGTCGCGATGGCGTCGTCACGGTGGTGGAATTCTCCGACCCAGTCGAAGATGCTCCGGATCTGATCCGGAGCGAGCCCCTGCAGCGTCTGCAGGTCGTGGCTGGCCGGCGAAGCGAGCGCCGGAATCTGCAGCCGGCGGAACTGCGCGATGGTGGTGCCCGCGACGTTGTCGGCCTGCGCAGGTTCCCGGCCGCCCGGGTGGCACCCGAGGCAGTGCGTCTGGAAGAGGACTCCGCCTGCCGCCGGGTTCCCGGGCGCGTCGTGCGGCGTGGGCACGAGGTTGGCCCTCGACACACCCGGCAGACCCGGGGCGATCGGCGGGCAGGGCCCGTTGCCGGGTTTGAGGGCCCGGTAGATGTCGTAGCCGGCCGTCCGCTCCGTCGCGGCGGCGGGCGCCTCGCCCCAGCGGAGGAAGGCCGCCATGTGGCTGCGCTCGTCTCCCAGGTCCACGCACTGCGGGCCCACTGCGGCGGAGATCTGCGGCGGCGTTCCGGCGCGGGCCGTGGCGCGCCCGAGCCGCTCCGCGCGGAACCCCTGCGGGTCGAGCCCCCAGACCTCGTAGACGTGGCTCACGCCCGAAGTCACCGGCTCGTCCATCCAGCCGAGCCCCAGCGCGATCGCGGCGCCGTAGTTCAGATCGGGCAGCAGGGCGAGCCGCATCCTGAAGGTGTCGGGGGCGCCGGCCGCCTGAATGGTCAGCAGGTCGTTGGCGTAATCCGCGCCGAAGGTCTGCTGAATGGCGGCAAGGGCGTCGGCCCTTCCCGGGGCCGTGAAGACGGATTCGATCTGCGCGGCGGTCTGCAGCGGGCCGATCGGAGCGGCGTTGAGCTGCGTGAAGCCGCTCTGGCCCGCCGCGCGGCGCAGCACGTCGAAGTGGGTGTAGCGCCGGGTGGCTCCCTCCACCCACATCCACCGCACGAGGATCCGGTCCTGGTCCGCATCGGCCACGGCGTTCACGAGCGTGCGCTCCGCCGGCGGCTCGGCGGATGCCGGGGCCGCGAGCGCCAGGAGCAAGCCGACCGTGGCCATTGCGAGCCTTGTCCCGACGCGCATCTCGCTCACGGCAGGGCGCACTCCAGATAGTCCTTCTTGAAGGTGATGTCGAGGTTCTTCGGCGGGTAATGGCCGCTGCCGGTGAAGCCGACGACACAGGCCGTGCAGAAGTCATCGTCCAGCACATCCTCGGGGGTATGCCACTCATCCTCGTCGCACAACCCTGCCCCACCCGCGGCCCAGAAGGTTCCCTGAATCTTGAACGTGTCGTTCACCACGCCGCCGATGAGGGTCATATCGGCGCGGATCCCCACCAGGCAGAGCGCGTCGCCCGTGTAGAAGCCGCGCCACTTGGCGCCGAAGGAATCGCCGGTGCCGTCGTCGAGGTACCAGCCGCCCAGCTCGCCGCCCCCTTGCAGTTGAAGGAGGCAGCCGTTGTCCCAGATGTTGGCGGCGGCCCCGGCCTTCACATAGGCGCCGCTGAACTTCGAAATGCCGCCGAGGAACTCGGCAACGTTCCAATCGAGATTCTGCAGCGGCGTGATGTTCTGCGTATCGCCCATCAGGATCCCCGCCGAGGCCAGGTTGCCGTCGAAGTTGGCGATCATGTTGGCGGTGAAGTACCAGTCACCGTCGTTGTAGAACCCCAGTCCCGCGCCCAGCTCGTCGAAGCCGACGCCCGAGAGCCCTCCTTTGGTCAGATCGACCGTTCCGGTGAGGCTTCTGAACGCGAAGGTCGGAGGCGTGCCCGGCGTGACGTCATAGTCGAGGTCCCAGGTGAGCGGCGAGCCGGACGCGGCGAACGGGATCACCTGCCGGCCCGGCATCGCCATGGTGTCGGAGGCCCCCGCGATGGTCTCGCGCGCGAACGACGCGATCGGCTCCTCCTGCTCCTTCACGTGTCGATCCACCGTCAGCAGCGACGACTCGAAGGCGAAGAACTCGCCGCCGGTGTCCAGGTTGGATCCGACCAGCACGAGATCCAGGCCTTCGAGATCCGCCGAGAACTGGAGCGCGCCGGTTATCTCCGTGGCGTTCATGGGAGGGCTGAGCCCGGGACCTGCTCCCGCCACGTTCACCTGGCCGGTGACATCCGGGTGGGCGCCGCCGGCGCCGGAGAAACGCTCGATGGCTCCCGTGGTCCGCATCAGGGTGCGCAGCGATTCCGCGTCGGGGAGCTGGAACGCGGCGCCGCCCGTGCTCTGGGTGATGTCCGTCAGCGCGGCGGAATAGGCGGCCTCCCAGTCATCGAGGTGCGGGCAGGGTTGGCCGAGCGCCGCGCACGGCAGCACCGCTTTGAGCCGTGCCGATTCGCCGGGGCTCAGGAGACCGTAGAGACGCATGCCGGCCGCGGGGCCGATGTCGCCCCCCGCGAGCGTCATGGCATGCGGGTCGGGGGAGGCGCCGTCCAGCGGCTTCATCTGGAGGGAGGCGGCGACCCGCAGCGAACCGAGGTTCAACTCGTCGGCAAGTGCCGGCTGTCCGTCATCCGCGGCGGCGAAGGCCAGCAGCGTCCCGCGCCCCGCCCCCGCTGCGTCGGAGCCGTCGGCCGGGTCGGCGGTCGCCCCCGGGGGGACGTAGTCGACGCGGAACGGCACTTCCAGGTTGTCGGCGGCCAGCGTGCGGCGCGCCCAGATGAACGATGCCGCGGGATCCTCGGCGTCACAGGCCTGCGGGAAGGGTGGGCACATGGCGTGGAGATCCGCCCGATGATTGACCCCGGGGATCCGATCGTGCTCGACTCTCATCCCCGCGTCGCGCAGCCCGAAGAAGGGCGCCAGCAGCAGCTCGCCGCGGGCGTCGTAATGGCCGAGGTCGGCGGCGCCCGCGAAGACCAGGGCCTCGCTGGCGCCGGCGTTGCCGGGCCACTCGCTCAGGCGGAACCCTTCGACATCGAGGGTGTAGGGCTTCTGGAGACCGCCTCCGGCGTCGGCGTCGCGGTCGAAGCCGAAACGCGACACAGCCAGCGGGTCGATCTCTCCGGGCTCCCCGGCGGGGTCGACGGGGAATCGCGACACGAAGACCGGCTCGAACCGGGGCACCGGGGTGAGCGCCTCGATGCATACCGACTGGACGGCCGCCGCCCCCGGTTCGCATCCCGCGGCGGCCGCCGCCGCGCAGTCGATGGTGGCGATCGGGTCCGGGCTGAAGTCGATCCCGTAGGGCGAGAAGGCCGCGTCCCAGTACTTGAGCTTCTTCTCGATCAGGACGTTGGGCGCCCGGGCCGCGTCGGGAGCGCCGCAGTTGCAGACCTGCATGTCCTGGAACGGGATGGTGGTGGCGGAAGGCCATGGCAGGACCAGCCCGCCGTGCACAATCGTGTCGGCCCGCTCGCTTCGGGACTGCTTGAAAGCCAGGCCGAACTGGTCGAAGTCGTACTGGAACTGCCCGTTCACTGAGGGGTCCGGGACGGCCAGGGGGGGATCGCCGGCGTCGAAGACCCCGCTCACTCCCGAGAAGCGCAGGAAAAAGGCCATCTCCCGATCGCCCTGTCCCGCCATGTCGGGGTCAATCATGAATTCGAGCGGGTTGGCGTCGAAGGTCGTCAGCCACTCCGGCTGCACGGCGGGGAGAAGGGGACCGCACAATGGCGAGTACCCGCCATCCTGGCAGGTCTGGCCTCCGGGGCAGTCGGAATCACTCGCGCAGAACGTGACCGGCGCGGTGGCCGGGTTGCCGTCATCGCAGACCCTGTTGCGGTTGTAGTTCACCCCGGCGTAGATGCCTCGATCCCTGACCGTCGGCACCAGGCTGTCCAGCCAGCCTTTCTGGGGCGTGAGGCTCCCGATGACCGGCCCGGGGTGGTAGAGGGTGCCGCAACCGAGCGTCCTCGCCTCATTGAAGGTCCAGTCAATCGTCTGCGACTGGTTGGTCGCCGGGTCGAGCTGGTTCAGATTGCCGACGCCGGCCAGCAGCCCGCCTCCATCCAGAATCAGCGGAGCGCCGGCTCCGGAGAGCAGGCTGTATCTGAGGTTCTTGATCGGCAGGGCGCAGACATCACGAGGCATCCTCAGCCAGGTGGTGCCGCCGTCGAAGCCTCCGGAACGGATCTCTCCGTCATCGATGACGAGGCTGGCGGGGCCGTCGAGCCGCACCCACTGGCGGCGCGGGAACAGCGCTTCGTAAAGGGCCGTCTCGCCGGCACCCAGCGACAGCGCGGCGCTCAGCCCCTGGGTCGTGATCGCCGGGCTCGATCCCACCTGCCAGGCGGCGCTCAGGTAGCCGTGGTTCGTGATCCAGGGCGAGCAGGCGATGGGATAGAGCGGCTCGGGATCCTGGACAGGATTGCAGTCGATGGCCTGCCCGGGGGCCAGGCCGTTTCCGGACGGGATCACGTAGGCGTAGGCTGGAGGAGCGCCGGGCGGACCGGGCGTGTCGAACGAGATCTGCGTCGGCCGGAACGTCATGGAGTCGGGGCCGAACCGGATCGGCAGCCCCTCGGGCCAGAGGCGCAGGTCCAGCGAACCCATCGGCTGCGTGGCATCCATGGAGAGCCCCTGGGAGATCCGCAGCGTGTCCAGGTCGAGCCGGCTGGTGAACACCCCTGCCTTCGAGGCCCTGACCGATTCCGGCAGCCGCACGAAAGCGCGACTGGGAGAGGCGATCGGATCGGTCGCCGCGCCGCCGGTCTGCGAGAGAATCACCCTGGGGATCTGATAATCGAGGTTACCCGCGGCGACACAGTTCACCCGAAGCGGCGGGATGGCGTCGAGGAGAAGACTGTCCACCGGGCTGAAGAGGCGATAGACCTGCTCGTCATTCCCCGGCCCGCCGGGCGTCGGGCTGGGTTCGATCACCTTGCCGATCGGCTTGCTCAGGACACCGCTCGCGGGCGGTGCGCAGAGGCCGGGGTCATAGGGGCCCAGCGCGACACGGACATCGCCGGTCAGGGTGAATTCGCCGCCGGGGCCGGGAACGGAGCAGGACGTGCAGGAAGTAATCTGGGCGTTGATCTCGAAGATGGGATCCCCCTGGGCGAAGACCAGCAGGTCGGAGCGCAGATCGCAGGTCATCGACCCGCCCGCGGGGGTGCAGTCAGCCGGCGGCGCCCCCGCGAGGAGGGGCCCGGAACACCCGGCAACCAGCACGAGAACCACCATGCCGACGTCCGTCCGCCTCATCACTCTCCTCCCCGGACTGCCCTACCGGTCATATACGCCCATATTGGCGACCGGGCGCGCACAATCGTTACATCCCGGGAGAACATCCGAGCCATCGGCACGCCCGCGACCGTTGACTCCCGTTCTCCGTCTGGAAAGAATGCGCACCATGGGGGCTCGTCCATGAGCAAGGATGACGAGGCCCGCGTTTCCCGCTTCCTGGATGGGGACACCGGGACCGTGGCCGAGGTTCGTGACTGGCTGGCGCGGGCGGCGCAGCCCTACCGGCGCCGGCTCGAGTCCGAATGGGATGACCTCCTCCAGGAGTTGTACCTCGAGTTGCGGCGGAGTCTCTCGAGCGGCCGGTTCCGGGGGGAGTCGTCCCTCAGGACCTACATCTGGCGTCTGGTCGGGCATTCCTGCCTGGACCGGATCCGAAGTCTGCGGCGCCGGCCGGAGATGGGGATCGCGATCCCCGAGGCCGAAAACCCCGGCCCGTCCCCTCTGGGATCGCTTCTGGCCGACGAGGCTCGAAGCCTCCTGCTCGAGGTCCTGGAGCGGACTCCCCTGGAGTGCCGCAGGCTCTGGGCGATGATTCTCGACGGCATGAGCTACGACCTGATGGCGGACCGGCTGGGCATGCGCGCCGGCACGCTGCGGGTGAAGGTGCTGCGGTGCCGTCAGAAGGCGGTGGCGGCGCGCCGCCGGGTGGAGTCCGAAGCGCCCCGGACCTGAGGGTGTAACGTTTGGCGCCATTGAGCGCCTTGGGTGGTGATGCGATCCATGCCGTCCCCGTGCGATCAGACAGAGGAGCTTCTACCCTGGCTGGCCAACGGCACGCTCGGCCCCCGGGAGAGGGACGCTGCTCTGGCCCATCTGAGGACGTGCCCTGCCTGCGGCCGGGCGGCGCGCGCGACCGCCTCCGCCTGGGAAGTCTTCGGGCAGCATCCGGGCGTGTTGAGCCTCCTGGACCACGTGACGGAAGCGCCGGGCGGCGCGCCGGGCGACGCGCCGGGCCGCCGGGATCTCGCCGGCCATCTGGAGGGCTGCCCTTCCTGCCGCGAAGAGGCGGACCTTCTGCGTGAAAGCCGGGCGGCGATGGAGGGAAAGATCACGCGCATCGCCGCCCCGCCCGCTCGCGTCCAGCGCTGGGGCATGGCCGCGGCCGCGGGATTCCTGCTCGCCGTGATCGGACAGACGGGATGGCTCATCTCGTGGAGAAACTCCGGCGTGCTCGAGAGCGCGCAGACCGATCTCGCCCGCCGGATCGATGCCCTGGAGGCGGACAATGCCAGGCTGGCATCGGCGCGGGATCGGGCGGAAGCGGCGCAGATGAACACCCCCATCATCGAGCTTCTCCCGGCCGCCGCCAGGACCCGTGGCACCGGCGCGGCAAGGCCCGTTGAAATCCCCGCGGCGATCTCGACCGTGACCCTGGTCCTGGTCGCGGGCGAAGGCGCGTCATGCGATCGTTGTGACGTGGAGCTGATCGACGCGGGCGGCGGCGCCCTGTGGTCCGGCACCGGCCTGGTGCGGCAGCCATCGTCCGACTACACATTCACCCTGCCGGCCGGCATTCTGCCCGAGGGGGAGGCCGTCATCCGGCTGCTGCTGCCCGGCCGGGAGCCGCGGGCCGAGGTGGAGCGGTACAGGTTGAACGTGCATCACGCCCCGGGACGCTGACTGCTCGATCGCGGTATCCTGAGCCGGTCCCATGCCGGCGTCTCTATCGAGCCTGTCTCTCCTGGTCCTCATGGCGTCTCTCGGGGCTCCCGGTGCGCCGGACGCGACCGCGCGCCCGATCCGCCCCGGAGAGTCGCTGCGCGGCGTCGTGGCGTCCGGTGACCCCGCCGTCACGGCGCAGCGCTTCCTGCTGGCCGCCGAGGCGGATGGGACGCTCACCCTGCTGGCCGCCTCGCTCGACTTCGACACGGTGCTCTCGGTCGCGCGTCTCTCCCCCGCCGGGTCCGAAGTCAACCTGGGAGAGGACGACGACGAGGGGGTGGGCACCAACAGCCGCTTCGTCCTGGTGGCGCGTCGCGGTGAGCGCTTCCGCCTCGAGGTCAGGGCCCAGCAGGACTTCGATGGAAGCGGCGACTTCGAGGTCGCCGTGCAGCCGGGTGACGTCGCATCCGCCTATCGCGCCGATCCGGGCGAGCGAGATCGAGCCGAGCAGGAGTACTGGACCTCGGCGCAGCAGCGCGCGCGGCGGGCGGGCCATCGTCCCCATCTGGCCCGGGCCTTGCTGGGCCATGCGGAGCTCCTGCGGGCCCGGAGCGACTACGACGGGGCGCGGTCCCTGATCGAGGAAGCGGCCGCTCTCGCCCAGGCCTACGGCGGCCCGGATCACCCCGATGTCGCGACCACGGTCAACAACCTGGCCGCCGTGCTCTTCGACGCGGGCGCCTATGCCGAGGCGCGCGTCCAGTCGGAAAAAGCGGTGCGGATCTGGGAGAAGCGTACCGGCCCTGAGAGCCTCGACGTCGCCTATGGGATTCACAATCTCGCTCTGACGCTTCTGTACCTCGGGCTGGTGGCCGAGGGGATGGAGCAGATCGAGCGGGCCCTCAGCATCCGCGAGCTCCAGTTCGGACCGGATCACCTCGAGGTCGCGGACGCTCTGGACTCCCTCGCCGGATCGCGTTCGCGCGCGGGCCGGCCGGCGGAGGCCCTGGCCCTGCACACGCGCGCGCTGTCGATTCGCGAGCGGCGTCTTGGCCCCGAGCACCCCGACGTCGCGCGCAGCCTCTACTACCTTGGGGACCTCCACACCCGGAACGGGGACTACGCGACGGCAAGGACGCTGCTCGAGCGGTCCCTGGCGGTCCGGACGCGCACCCTCGGGCCCGATCATCCCGATACCTCGGTCAGCCTGATTGGGCTGGCGGCGCTGCACACCGCGATGGGCGCCCACGTCGAAGCGATCCCGCCGCTCGAGCGGGCGCTGGCGGCCTGCGAAAAGACTCTCGGCCCGGAGCATCTCTGGGTCGCGGACGCGCTCGCGTGGCTCGCCCATGCCCACTTCAAAGCCGGCTCCTGCGAGAGGGCCCTTCCGGTGGCCGAACGATCGCTCGCCATCAGGGAGAAACAACTCGGCCCCTGGCATCCGCTCGTGGGATCGTCGCTCAACATGGTTGCCATCTGCCTGAGCGAATCAGGCAAGGTCCAGGACGCCTTTGCGACCGCCGCGAAGTCCGAAGAGGTCACCCGGCAGAACCTGCGGCTCAATATCCGCGCGCTCCCCGAGCCTCAGGCCCTGCGCCTTGCCTCAACCAGACACTCCGGTCTGGATGTCATGCTGTCGCAGCTGGGTCGCGACAGGGGTGTGGCGGTCCCCGTGGCGCCGGCCTGGGACGTCTTCATCCGCTCCAGGGCGGCGGTCCTGGATGAGATGGCGGCGCGCCAGCGCAACATCGCCGAATCCGGCGATGCTCCCATACGGCAGTTGACGCAGGCGTTGTCGGCGGCGACGAGCCGCTATGTGAACCTGGCGTATGCCGAGCCGAGGGACGCCGACTACCCTGGATACCGGCAGCAGGTCGACACGGCGCGCGCGGAGAAAGAGAGGATCGAGACGGATCTCGCGCGCCGCAGTGCGGGATTCGGGGCCCTCTTGGAGCAGAAGAGAATCGGCTGGGAGGAGATCCGGCGGTCGCTTCCGCCCGGGTCGGCGCTGGTCGGCTACGTCCGCCACCGCAACTGGCGCTCCGGTGAACCGCGCAATTCCCGTCGGGCCTATCTGGCGTTCGTCGGGCGGGGATCGGGCGAGCCGGTCGCCGTCCCGCTCGGCGACGCCGGGACGATCGACGCGCTGGCGGCACGCTGGCGCGCGGAGGCCGGCGCGCGACTTGACCCGGACTCCAGGCTGGCGCGCCGCCGCGAGGCGGCCGCCAGGGCGGCCGGACTGAGTCTGCGCCGCAGCGTCTGGGACCCGGTTGCCCCCCACGTTGGCGACGCGCGGCGGGTCTTCGTCGTCGCCGACGGCGCTCTCAGCCTGGTGAACCTCGCGGCGCTGCCCGGCGATGGCGCATCCTGGTTGATCGAGACGGGACCGCTCATCTCGTACCTGACCGCCGAGCGGGACCTCCTCCCCCGGACAGTCCCGTCACGGACAGGTGCGGGGCTGCTCGCGCTGGGCGGCCCCTCCTTCGATCTCGCCCCGGGGTCCCCGCCACCGACTCCGTCGTCAGGATTGGGCTCGCGGGGTGGCGCCTCCGTCTGCGCCGAGTTCAGCACGCTGCGCTTCGAGCCGCTGCCGCACGCCGCGCGCGAAGTCGCGGAGGTGGCCGCCCTCTGGAGGCGCGGTGACCCGACCAAGGCGCGGATGTTGACCGGCGCCGCCGCCACCGAGGCCGCCTTCAAGAGGGAGGCGCCGGGCAGGAGGACCATCCACCTCGCCACGCATGGATTCTTCCTCGGAGATCGATGTCCGTCCGTGGTGGAGTCGGGCCGCGGGACCGCGGGCGAGGGGGCCGCGCCGGCGCCGTCGACCCAGGCCGGCGAGAATCCGCTGCTGCTCTCCGGCCTGGCGCTGGCCGGAGCGAATCACCGCTCGGTCGCGGGGACCGGGCAGGAGGATGGGATCCTGACGGCCCAGGAGGTCGCCTCGATGGACCTCTCGGGACTGGATCTCGTCGTGCTGTCGGCGTGCGATACGGGACTGGGGGAGGTGCGCGCAGGAGAGGGAGTCTTCGGTTTGCGCCGGGCCTTCCAGGTAGCCGGCGCCCACAGCCTGGTCATGAGCCTGTGGGCCGTGGACGACGAGTCCACGCGGAAGTGGATGCGACTCTTCTACGAGGCCCTGCTGCTGCGCGGCCTGCCTGCCGCAGCCGCAGCGCAGGAAGCGTCGGTGACGATGCTGGCGGCGCGGCGATCAGCCGGCGCGGCGACGCACCCCTATCCCTGGGCCGGCTTCGTTGCCCTGGGGCCGGAGCTCAACCCCATCCCTGCCAACCCCGGGCCGTAGGCTATGCGCGCGGCCCGGCGGCTCGATCATCGATTCCTCGGCGCCCGCCCCGTCGGCGCGCTTGCTCAGGAACGACCACTTCCCTGCCCGGTTCGAGGTGAGATCGATGTACTGTCCGTCCGGCGACCAGACCGGGCAGCGATCGCGTCCTCCGTCGAAGGTCAGCCGGGTCTGGGATAGCCGGATTCCCGGGCGGGTCCGGGTTCTCAGCAGCAGTCCCCGCACCCTTTTCCACATCTCCTGAACGCTCGGGTGCGTGGACACCGTCGTCGTGAGCGGCGACACGTGCCGAGTGTCTCTCAGGATCGGCTTGGTCCCCGTAGTATGCGCGCTGGCAAGGTAATCACCGCCCGGAAGGATTCGAGGACCCCGGCCACGGCAATGCCGACGATCCGGAGGGGGAGCAGAAGGAGCCAGACCATGGGGTAGAGAATCAGCGCCAGCAGGGCCAGCGGCCAGCACAGCACGAGCAGAATGCACCAGAGTAGGAACTTGACCATCGTGGCACCCCCGTGCGGAGACGATAGCACGGCGCGAAGCGGACGCAGCCTGTCCCGACCTGGATCGTCGGCACGATACTGTACGGGACGGCTGTCGCATTCGTCGCGTACGCAACGCGTCCGCAGAGTGAAGATCTCGATCAAAACGTAGTCCGAGATGCCTCGGATGTGATCGCACAGACCTTCTCTCGGGCCGAGAAGGCGAACATATCTTCATTCGACGTTTGAGACCGGTTATTCAAGAGCATGAGCACTGCGGAAGTGATCACCTGGCTGGAAGATGTGGCAGCATCGTCAACAGAGCAGCAGAAGGCTTCTCGTCGACGATCGCGATATTGAACGAGAACCACCGCCGCGGAGTTGGCCAATTCCCTGCATTTCGGAGCAAGCACTTCCCGGCTGCGGGTGGCTGGTGGCTGGGTGCATCGATCGTCTTGTACACGCTCGGTTGGTCGATCGGCTGGGTAGTAAGGGGGTTCCGCCGACGGGCGGTCTAACGTGTTGCAGCGGACGCACTCGCTGGTACGATCGGGGCGCACATGAAGAAGCGAGGTGACGCCTTGATCCAGGACCGCGCCAGGGCGGGTCGCACGAGGGTCGAATGGGACAGCATGGGCGCGGTCCGCGTTCCGGCCGCCGCGCTGTATGGCGCCCAGACCCGGCGCGCCGTGGAGAACTTCACGATCAGCGGCCTGACGATGCCGCGCCCGTTCCTGCGCGCCCTCGGCCTCATCAAGGGCGCCGCCGCGCGGGTCAACCGCGAGCTCGGGCTGCTCGGCGCCGCCCGGGCCTCGGCCATCGAGGCGGCCGCGCGCGCGGTGGAGACCGGGATGCACGACGACCAGTTCCCGGTCGACGTGTTCCAGACCGGCTCCGGGACCAGCACGAACATGAACGCCAACGAGGTGATAGCGCGCCTGGCGAGCGCGCGGCTCCGGCGACCCGTCCACCCCAACGATCACGTCAACCTGGGGCAGAGCAGCAACGACGTGATCCCATCGGCGATCCATGTCGCCGCCAGCCTCGAGATCCACGCGACCCTGCTGCCGGCCCTCGATCACCTTGCGACCGTGATCGAGAGGCGGGCGCACGAGATGCGCGGGGTTGTCAAGACCGGCCGCACCCACCTGATGGACGCGCTGCCGCTGCGTCTGGGACAGGAGCTGGGCGGCTGGGCGGCGCAGGCGCGCAGCGCCGCGGCGCGCATCCGCGGCTCGCTGCCGCGGCTGCATGCGCTCGCCCTCGGCGGCACGGCGGTCGGGACCGGCGCCAACACCCATCCGGCGTTCGGCCGGCGGATGGCGGCGCGGCTCGCGCGGCTGACCGGCATCCGGTTCACCGCCGGCGCGAATCACTTCCAGGATCTCTCCTCGCAGGACGCCGCGGTCGAGATGAGCGGCCAGTTGCGCGCCGGCGCAGTGGCCCTCATGAAGATCGCCAACGACCTGCGCTGGATGAACAGCGGCCCCCTCACCGGCCTGGCCGAGATCCGCCTGCCGGCGCTGCAGCCGGGGAGCAGCATCATGCCCGGCAAGGTCAACCCGGTGATCCCCGAGGCCGCGGCCATGGCCTGCGCGCAGATTCTCGGCCACGACGTCACCATCGCCGTGGCCGGCCAGTCCGGATCGTTCCAGCTCAACACCATGCTGCCGGTGATCGCCTACGACCTCCTGTCGAGCATCCGCCTGCTGGCCACGTCATCGCGCGCCCTCGCCGACAAGGCGATCGCCGGCTTCGAGGTGAACCGCGATCGGATCGCGGACGCCCTGCGGCGCAACCCGATCCTGGTGACCGCGCTGAATCCGATCATCGGCTACGAGAGGAGCGCCGCGATCGCGCGGCGGGCCTATGCCGAGGGTCGCCCGATCCTCGAAGTCGCGCGGGAGATGACCGACCTCGACCAGACGATGCTCGCCCGGCTGCTCGACCCCGAGGATCTGTCCCGGCCGGGTGTGCGCCGGGTGGCGGCGGCCCGGGAGCGCCGGTGGCCAGCACGAACACGCGCGCGACGGGCCGCCCGGCGATCGCGGCGCGCCTGAAGCCCGGCGAGGGGGCGCCTCGCCCCCACGGGCTCGACGCGAATATCAGCCGGTTCTGCTAGACTTCATTGATAATGCCGTTGTCTTCCGGTTCCCGGCTGGGCCCCTATGAGATCGTCGCTGCGATCGGCGCGGGCGGAATGGGCGAGGTGTATCGCGCCCGCGACACCCGGCTCGGGCGCGACGTCGCGATCAAGGTGCTGCCGCAGCACCTGTCGGGCGACCCGGCCCGCCGCGAGCGCTTCGAGCGCGAGGCGCGCGCCGTCAGCGCGCTGAACCACCCGCACATCTGCACGCTGCACGACATCGGCTCGCAGGACACGGCCCACGGGCCGGTCGACTACCTCGTCATGGAGCACATCGAGGGCGAGACGCTCGCCGACCGGTTGCTCAAGGGGCCGCTGCCGATCGACCAGGTCCTGCGCCACGCCGCCGAGATCGCCGACGCCCTCGACCGGGCGCACCGGCACGGCGTCATCCACCGCGACCTCAAGCCGCAGAACGTGATGCTGACGAAGTCGGGGGCGAAGCTTCTCGACTTCGGCCTCGCCAAGCTGACCGAGGAGCGCGGCGCGGCGCCCGGAACGCCTGTCGTCCCCGGATCGGGCGGCTCGCTCCTGCCGACGGCGACGCGCAACCTGACGACCGCGGGCACGCTCCTGGGGACCTTCCAGTACATGGCCCCCGAGCAGCTCGAAGGGAAGGAGGCCGACGCCCGCACCGACATCTTCACATTCGGGGCGGTCGTCTACGAGATGGCGACGGGGCGCCGGGCGTTCGAAGGGACGAGCCAGGCGTCGCTCATCGCGGCCATCCTGAAAGAGCAGCCGCGGCCGATCTCCGAGACGCAGCCGCTGAGCCCGGCCGGTCTCGATCGCGTCGTCCGCGCCTGTCTCGAGAAGGACCCGGACGATCGGGTCCAGACCGCGCACGATCTGCGACGGCAGATCGGCTGGGTCGCCGACGGGAGCCTGACCGGCGCCGGCGTGAGCGGCCCGGGGCTCGCGTCGACGCCGGCGGCCGGGGCGGCGGTCCGTGTCGGGCCGCGGCGCCGTGCCGGGGCGGCCTGGCTCGCGCTGCCGGCGGTCCTCCTGTTCGGCGCGATCATGGCCGGCCTCGGCTGGTGGCTGCGCCCGGCGCCCGCCCGGCCGAACCTCCGGGTCAACCTGGCGCTGCCGCCGAAGACCCAGCTCGACGCCGAGAACCGTTCACTCGCCCTCTCGCCCGACGGGCTGACCCTGGCCTTCACCGCCAGCGGGGCCGACGGCAAGCGCCGCGTCTGGGTCCGGGCGCTTGACAGCCTGCAGGCGCAGCCGCTGACCGGGACCGAGAGCGCGACCTATCCGTTCTGGTCCCCGGACGGCGGGTTTCTCGGTTTCCTGGCCGACGGGAAACTGAAGAAGGTGCCGGCCTCGGGCGGGACGGTCCAGACACTGTGCGACGCCGCGGATGGGCGGGGCGCCTCATGGGGCGCGTCGGGGACGATCGCGTTCGCGCCCGGACCGTACGGAGGGCTGAGCGTGGTCTCCTCCTCCGGCGGCACGCCGGCGCCCCTGACCGCGCCCACGGTCGAGGGCACGACCCACCGGCTGCCGCATTTTCTCCCCGACGGCAAGCGCCTCCTGTTCTTCGCCAGCGCCCCCGGCAAGGACGCGCGGAACGGCATTCACAGCCTCGACCTCGCCGACAAGGCCATGACCCTCGTCGCCCCGGAGAACAGCGAGGGGCGTTACGTGGCCCCGGGGTATCTCGCCTTCGTCCGCGAAGGGAATCTGATGATCCAGCGGATGGATCCGGCGAGCCTGCGCCTGTCGGGCGAGGCGGTGCCGATAGCCGAGAAAGTGCAATTCAATCCGAGCCGCTGGAACGGCGGGTTCGCCTTCTCCGACACCGGCCTCCTCGTCTACCAGGGCGGCGCCGGCGTCGCGCAGGCGCGCCTCACGTGGTTCGACCAGGAGGGCAAGGATCTCGGCGCACTGGGCGAGGCGGCGAACATCGTCGAGGTGGCGCTCGCCCCCGATCTGCGGCGCGCCGCCGCAACGATCTGGACCGGATCCGGCGTGCCCGACCTCTGGCTGTACGATCTCGCGCGCGGCGTGGGGACCCGGTTCACCTTCTCGCCCGAGGGGGCGACCGCGCCCGTCTGGTCCCCCGACGGGCGGCAGGTCGCCTACACCGACACCGAGAACCGGATCTTCGTGAAGGCCGCGGACGGGGCGAGCGAGCCGAGAGGGATCATGGACATCGCCGGGAACAACCGGCAGGTCACCCAGTGGGCCCCGGACGGCGCCGGCCTGCTCTTCTGGTCGCAGGACCCGAAAACCGGGTTGGACATCAACTATGTTCCGGTCGCCGCCGGTGCTGTGCCCCGGGCGCTCCTCGCGACCGCCGCCAACGAGCGCGACGCGGTGATATCCCCCGACGGCCGCTGGCTCCTGTACAACTCGAACGAGTCGGGGCGCCAGGAGGAGTACGTGGTCTCGTATCCCGGCATCGGCGGCAAGTGGCAGATCTCGACCGGCGGCGCGCTGGGCGGCGACTGGGCCGACGGCGGCCGGCGGGTGATCTACGCCGACCTCGACACCAAGGTCATGTCCGTGGATGTCGCGGCCGTGGGCGGCAACCTGACGATCGGGGCGCCGCGTCCCATTTTCGGCGGCCGCTCCATGGCGAGCGCCGGCGACCTCTCCCCCGACGGCAGGCGCTTCCTGATCGCGGTGCCGACCGAGGAGTCGCTCCAGTCGAACCTCGTCCTGGTCACCGACTGGGCCGCCGCCCTGCAGAAGCCCTGACGGGCGCGCCGAACCCGCCCGAACTGCCGCGCCAGCCCGGGGATCGGTCAGTGGCGGTTTCCCGCCGCGCCGCGAAGGATTTGGGGCCGATTCGGGCTCTAACAGGGCAGGAGGGACCAGCATGCCGCGACATATCCGTTCCATTCTCGTGATTCTCCTGGCTGCCGCCGCTCTTGGTTTCGCGACCCCCGCCGGGGCCGCGAAGTTCTCGGAGGCGCGCATCTACATCGAGTTCAACCGTTCGGCCAACGACCTGGGATTCCATGTCGTGCTCGACGGGGAAGACTGGAAATCACTGCGCATCCTCAACCCGAAGGGGACCTCGATCTTCGAGGTCGCGGGCAAAGGGGGGTACACGCATCTCGGCCTGACCGAGCTGTTCTTCGAGGGCGCGGAGCCGTCGCTCGACGACGTCCCGCTGGGGGTCCTGCTGGCCCTGTTTCCGGAGGGGAGGTACACGTTCATCGGGGTGACGGTCACGGGCGTCCGCATCACGGCCACGGCGACGCTCTCGCACGCCGTTCCCGAGGGACCCGTGGTCTCGGCGGAGGTGGACGACGACACCGTGATCATCCGCTGGGATCCGGTGACGGCGGCGCCGCCGGGGTTCCCCGACGACGACGTCGACATCGTCGGCTACCAGGTGATCGTCGGGTCGTTCCAGGTCACCCTCCCGGCCTCGAGCACGGAGGTGACGGTCCCGCGCCAGTTCGTCGAGTCGCTCGGCAGGGGCGAGCACGACTTCGAGGTGCTGGCCATCGAGGCGGGCGGGGCGCAGACGATCACCGAGGGGACTTTCGAGACCGATTAGCCGCCGCCCGGGCCGACCGCGGCGGGGACGGCCATCGGCCCCGGCGGCCCTGTCGGACGCCGCGCCTGGTCGGACACCTCATCTATAATGAGCTGCGAACGCAGGGAGATGGCCGGCGCGTGATCCGGGAAAGTCTCGTCCATCGCGGTCCGCTCGTCAGCCTGGCGCGGTACGACCACCCGCCGGATCGCCCCCATCGCGATCCGGCCGAGGAGGTGTCCGCGCACCATGCGGTGAGCTTCATCGAGCGCGGCCGGTTCGACCTGCACCACCGGGGCCGGCGGTGGCGGATGGACGCGGCGACCCTCTTCGTCACGCACTCCGGTCTGCGCTACCGCTGCACCCACGCCGGGCCGATCCCCGACGACGTCACCTTCTCGGTGCACTACTCCCCCGAATTCGTAGAGGACCTGAAGTCGACCATCGGCCGCCGCTGGACGCGGCGCGTCCCGGCGGCCGCGCTCACGAACCGGCTCGCCTACCTGCGCCATCGCCTGGTCGCGACCGCCGCGTGCGCCGAGGCGGGGATGGCCGCGACCACCTTGGCGGGCGAGCTGCTCGCGGCACTCGATGACGCCGGGGCGGGCGCATCGAGGCTGTTCAGCGCGGGACAGATCGTCCGCCACGCCAGGCGCGTCGAGGCCGCGTGCGCGATGCTCACCGAGCGCTGCGCCGAACCGCACACGCTGGAGGGGACCGCGCGCGCGGTCGGCATGAGCCCGTTCCATTTCAGCCGGGTGTTCCGCCAGCTGGTCGGCGTGCCGCCGCATCGCTATCTCGTGCAAGTGCGCTTGAAGGCCGCCGCGCGGCGGCTCGCGGAGGGCGCCGGGGTCACCGAGACCTGCTACGCCGCCGGATTCGGCAACCTGAGCCACTTCATCCGCAGTTTCCACCGCGCCTATGGTGTCCGGCCGTCGCGCTACGGTCACTGAGCGCGCGCCGGGCGGCGGCCCGGCCCCGCCCCCGGCCAGGTCGTCCGGCAGAGCAAGAAAGCGCAAGCCGGCGCGGCGCCGGTGCGCTACTCTGGCGCCGCATCTGATCAGGAGGAGACCAGCATGTACGACCACATCAGCCTGAAGGTGAAGAACTTCGCGAAGAGCCGGCGGTTCTACGAGAACGCCCTCAAGCCGCTCGGGTACACGGTGCAGAGCCAGGACGAGAGCAGCGCCGGGTTCGGGACGAGCGCGGCGACGGCCCTGTGGATCTCCGCCGGCGCGCCCGCCTCGGCGGAGGTCCACATCGCCTTCGCCGCTCCGAGCCGCGCCGCGGTGGGCGCCTTCCACGTGGGCGCGCTCGAGGCGGGCGGGCGCGACAACGGCAAGCCGGGCCTGCGCGAGAACTACGGCCCGACCTACTACGCGGCGTTCGCGCACGACCCGGACGGCAACAACATCGAGGCGGTCTGCCATGCGAAGAAGTGACGGCCGCCGCGCCGGGCCGGTAGCGCCGCGACGCTACCGGCCGAGCTTGCGCTCCACCTCGGCGAGGACCGTGCCGGGCAGCGGGTACCAGAAACGGCCCGCGGCGTAGAGGTCCCGCCCGTCGGCCTCGACGCGCAACTCGCCCAGGCCCCCCGCCTTCATCTCCACGCGGACGTCCCCGCGCTTACCGAGCCGCGCCGCCACCCGGGCGGCGATTGATCGCTTGACGATTCAGTTCTGGCAGTGGTGGATGGTGATCGTCTTCATCGGCATCTCCTCCAGCCATGACGGCCGGCGCCCCGGATCATGCGCCACTTGCGCGCCTTATGACAAGGTCCGGCCCCGGGACCCGAACCATGCGGCAGGCGTGGTGCGGAAGTCCTTCGCGCCATCGACGGGAGTGGGGTGTGGATCTGCGCCGCAGCGTGCTTGGGAGCCTGGCGGAATCGGCCGGCCGGGAGCAGCAGGCGGCGGCTGCCTCGGAGCCGTGGGCCGGCACGGCAAGGGGGAAGCGTTCGTCGTCGGGGGGTACGAGGGCTTCCACAAGACTCTCGGCGACGCCGACCCGCGTACCCGGGCCGCCCTGGATCGGGTGGTCGCCCTGTACGAGGCCTGGGGGCGGGTCGACCAGGCCGCGGTCTGGGCCGCGAAACGGCCCGCACGCGCCGACTGACCCCCTGCCTTACCGCTCCCGTTATCGGGATTTTCGCCGTGCCCCACCGGATCGCCCCCCTTTTGGCGCTTACTCATGTAGACGGCTTCCCGAGATGGAACCCGAACTCACCATAAGAGGAGGTGGAGCAATGAGAAACGACCGGTTCAACCGATGGCTCATCGCGTTGCTGTGCGCCCTGATCGCCTCGCCGCCGATGCTGGCCGCCGTTCCGCAGGCGTCTGCCACGCCGGCGCCCGCTGCCGCGGCGCCGCCGGCGTTCATGCCGATGGCGGCATCAGCCGGCCGGTTCAAGGAAGAGATGGCGACCTTCTTCGCCGAGGCCGGGCGGCTCGCGCCGACCGCGGTCGGCGACCTCTCCCGGGATCCCGCGGCTGTGGCCGGTCTGCGCAGCCGGATCGACTCCCTCAACCCCGAGGACCTGGCCTCCATGCAGGCGGCCTTCTCCGAGGTCCCGGACTGGCAGGCGGCGCCCGAAGCGCTGTCCTCGGCCTTCCAGATGCAGGTCCTGGGCGACGCCGCGGCGCGCCAGGCCGGCGACCTCGAGCAGTTCCGCACGGAGGTGTCGGAGTTCTATGCCGCCCTCCGGCTCCTGCCGGCCGAGTCGCTCGCGCGGCTCGACCAGGATCCGGCCGCGGTCGCCGCGATGCAGGCCCGCCTGCACGACATGCCGGCGCAGGGTCTCGCGCTGCTCCGAATCCAGATGGATCAGCAGGGCGACTGGCGCGGGCTGAAGTCCAATCTGCTGGCTTCCCTCTCGCCCGGGGCCCGCGCCGGTCTGCGCGCCTTCGCCGACAAGGGGCCGCTCGGCGATCGCGACTTCGCCGAAGTGGGCGATTTCCGGAAGGACCTCGACGAGTTCCTGGTCAATCTGAAGCACCTGCCGCCCGACGCCGCGGCGCGCATCGACGTGCGCGCCGTCGCCGGGATGGAGGCGAAGCTCCGCCGGGCCACGCCCGAGATGATGTTCATGATCCGGCAGCGTATCGACACGCCCGCCCTGCGGCAGGCGATGGCGGATGTTCGCGCCCTGGCCGGGGCCGGCACGCTCTCCGCGGAGGAGCGCTCCGATCTCGAGCGCTTCCGAGGGGAGCTCGCCGCCGTCTACGGCAACCTGCGCGATTTCACGCCGGGAGACCCGTCCGGCGATCCGATCGCGGCCCACGTCGCCGCGCTCTCGACCGAAGATCTGCTGCTGGCGCGCGCGCGGGTCGAGACCATCCCGGCCTGGAACCGCACCCTCCCCGCCATCCTCGCCGTCGCCTCGACGGCCGAGAACCGCACGATGCTCGCGCTCCTCGAGCACCGCGGCGCCGGCGCCGAGACCGGGCAGGCGCTCGAGGCCTACCGCGCCGTGATGCTCGAGCGCCTGGCCGCGATGCCGGCCGGCGCCGGCGTCGACGCCGCGGCGGTGGCCGGGGCCGGGGAGAGCATCCGGCAGGCCTCCGCCCGCGATCTTTTCCTGATGCGCGAATCGGGATCGCTGCTGCCGCCCGACGATCAGGTCGTGCAGCTCATCCAGGTGCCGCGGGCGGTTGCGACCCTGAGCGGCCCGCAGCTCCAGAGCGTCGCCTTCAACTGCTCCTGCCCCGACCACGGGCTGCAGCTCCCGCTCGGGATCGGCTGCGTGTCGATGCAGTTCCTCTGCAACATCATCGCCGCGCCGGTCAACCTGGCGCTCGCCGGGTTCGAGGCCGTGGTCGACGGCCTCGAGACGGTCGTCAACGGGATCGAGAGCGTCATCGACGATGTCCTGGGCTTCGTGGTGCAGATCGCCAACGCCATCGCCAACCTGCCGAACGTTCTCCTGGGCGCGCTGCAGGCGCTGTTCCAGTCGATCGCCGCGGCGGTCATGAACGAGTTCTCCCCCGCCAGCCTGGCCGCGAAGCTGGGCCTCGTCGAAGGGTTCTGGCTGAGCCTCCCGGTGCTGCCGCAGATACCCTGCCCGCCGGACGGCTTCAACCTGCACCCGTTCGGAGAAGTCGGCGACGACCTGACCGCCTCGAAGTATGAAAGGTATTTGTTCGTCTTCGACAAGATCATCGACCTCATCCCGGACACCGAGGTGAGCCTGGCGCTCAAGATCCCGGCCCAGGTTCTGTATGGCGGCATCCAGTACCTCGGGGTCTGCCTGCACGACGCCGCCGCCGCCCGCTCCGAGCAGGCCACGCTCGCGTTCCGGGCCCTGGTCGCGGGCCGGCTCGATCTGTCGCTCATCGGCCAGGGGAACGCCCAGACGGGGATCAACGTCATCCAGGGCCAGGTCGCCGGACTCCAGTCGCAGGTCCTGACCCAGGGGCAGGACCTGATGAACCGGCTCGCCCGGCAGCAGCAGGAGATCCTGAATCATCTGATGGTCCAGGGACAGGACCTGATGGCCCTGATCCGGCAGTCGGGCGGGGACCTGGGCGACGACCTCACCGCCTTCCAGGACCAGGATCTGCGCCTCAAGATCGAGGCGAACCTGGCGCTCGAGGGCGGCAGGAACATCGCATTCTTCGAGCTGCCGCAGGCGTTCGGCGGCGTGCTCGAGATGGTGCGCGACCTGGTCAGCGACACGATCGAGGCCGCCGTCGCGGCCGGCTTCAACATCCGCAACTCCGAATCGATGTTCGTGCGCGGTGACGAGCTCTTCGACGTCGGCGACTACCGCGGCGCCTACGACGCGTTCGCGAAGGCCTACCGCGAGGCGGCCTCCGGCAACCCGGTGCCGATCCAGCGTTGATTCCCTGAGCCCCGTCCGGGCGGACACACCGGCGCGCGGCGGCCCCTTGGCGGGCCGCCGCGCGCCGCTTCCTTGCGCGGCCGCGGGCCGATGCTCGGCGCATCCGTGCCCTGGCGACAACTTGAAGGATGTCCGGAATCTCCTGCAGGAGGCCATTGTCTCCGACGGCATCTTTTACTTCAGCGACCTGGCGATCGCGTATCCGTCCATGCGCGGCGCGCTCCAGGGAGTCGTCGAGTGGGATCCGGATGACGGTCTGGAGACCATCAGCATGAAGCTCGTCGACTTTCACGTGCCCCGGGGAGTTCCTTTCGCGGAGATGGAGCGTGTACTGCCCGGCTGCTCGATCGACGGCGACGATGCCGACGAATCTCCGGATGACGACATCCCGAGCACCGAATGGTCGTGCACGGCGGGTGTTCCGGGCCGGCCCGATGTCGATGTCACGGTGTACCTGGCCCCCGGCCCGGCGATCTTCGAACTCAACTGACCGCGCACCGGCCCGGGTTGCGCCCCCGCTCCGACCCGCCCCCGGACAAGGCCATGTTCGCGCCAGGACCACGGCCCGCGCCCCCAGGCGGACGCTGGTGGTACAGCCTTCAATGGGCCGAACCGCAGTGAATCTGGCAGGAAATGGAGACGAAGGACGCGAACCTGCAGGGTGGGATTACGCTGCGGCGTTTTTCGGAGCCTGACGGAACCGGCCTGCCAGAATCAGCAGGCGGTGGCTGTCGATTCGGAGGCGGCTCAGCCAAGTCGCTTTCGAAACTGGCGCTTACCTCGCGATCTGCGTGGCGATCACCTCGCCCGAGACGATGATCTCCACCCGTCGGTTCCGGGCGCGGCCGTCGGTCGTGTTGTTGCTGGCGACCGGGTCGGCGTCGCCGAGGCCCTTGACGACGACCGCATCGGCGGGCAGACCTGCCTGCACCAGGTAATCGCGCACCGCCTCGGCGCGAATCTCCGAGAGCTTCAGGTTCGAATCCGGCTGGCCGAGGTTGTCGGTGTGACCCTCGATCTCGAACCTCAGGTCCGGATGCGCCGCGACCAGGCCCGAGAAGCGGGCCAGTTTTTCTTTCGCGGCGACGCTCAGGATTGCCTGGCCGGTCGGGAAATTCACCCCGCCCAGGTTCACGATGAGGCCGCGCCGGGAGTCGCTCGTCGGCAGGACCTGGTTGAACTGCTTCAGGAGCTGGGCGCGCAGCGCGGCGGCCGACTGGCTGGCGGCTTCGGCCTCGCCCCTGGCCTTCTGCTCGGCGGCAAGGGCGGCCTGGCGGCCAGCCTCGGCGGCGGTGGTCGCCCTGGCGGCCTGGTCCGCGGCCTGCCTGGCGGCCATGGTTTGCTGCCGGGCCGCGGCCGACTGTTGCTCGGCGGCGGCGGCCTGTTGCTGCGCCTGGGCCGCCTGTCGCTCCGCCTCAGCGCGCCGCTGCGTCTCGGCCTGCAGCTGGGCGTCGGCCTGGGCGACGCGCTCCGCGGCGGCCTTCTGCTCGGCCTGCGCCTGGGCGGCGGCCTGCGCAACGCGCTCCGCGGCGGCTTCCTGCTCGGCTTTCCGCTCGGCCGCGAGCTGCGCCTCGGCGGCGCGCTTGACGGCGATCATCCGGGAATCCTCGGCGGCCTGCACCGCCTGGCGCGACAGGCCGGCGACCTGACCCTGCTCCTTGCCCTTCTTGCTGGCCTGGTACGCCTCGGCCTGATCCAGGAGCTGCTTCGCCTTCGCCCAGCCCTCGGGAGCGTACTGGTCCGCGTGCGCCGCCAGGGCGACGGCCGCGGCGTTGCGCGCCTGGTACAGGTCGGCGGGGATCTTGGCCTTCGGATCGACGGCCGGCGCCTCGAGATCGGCGTACTGTCCGCGCTGGAACAGCTCCGCCTGCGCCTTAATGGGCTCGGCCTGCGCCTGCAGGTCCTTCCCCGGGGAGTTCTCGAGCACCACCGCGGGGCTCGGGTTGCTGACGGCGAAGTACGGCTCGGCAGTCACGATCAGCCCGAACGAGGCCAGCCGGGTCGTGGCGTTGATCGCCGCCCGATCCTTGTCGAGCGGCAGCTCGCCGAGGTTGTTCGTCCGTCCCTCCGGCGTGATCGCCCAGAGGACATAGACCAGGTAGGGCCCGAACCTGGCCGGCGCTTCCATCTTGTCGAAGGAGGCCTCGATCGCGGTGGCGCCGGCGTCGACCTTGATTTTCGCCCGGCCGGTGGCCAGCGGCATCAGCTCGGTGCCCCGGAAATCGATCCTTGCGCTCTGCCCCGGCCTGTAGTTCACCGCCTGGACGGTGCGGGCGATCTCGATCTTGACGACCGGTGATGGTGCGGCGGTTTGAGCCGTCGACACGGTTCCGGCCAGCATGACTGCGGCGAGTCCTGTGGCGGCTGCTGTCGCACGCTTCATGGTCTTTCCCCCCTGTGTTTGAGTGCCGGCAGCATACTCCGGGCGCGATCGCGCCGCAATGCGCCTCGCGACGAGAGGACCGGTGACCAGGGGCCGGCCGAAGCGGCGCGGAGAGACCAGACCGCATCAGCGCGTCAATTGCACGCAAGCCCGCAGATGCTGACCGCCATCCCTGCGCAGCTCGTTCCCCACTGCGCCGAGCAGCAGGCGGCGTCGGCGGCGCAGACCGCCGCCGCGCACGGGTCGCAGGCCGAATCGAGGCGCGCCCCCGCCGTGCAGGGGGCGTGCGCGCACAGGCGGCGCGGGCCGGCGCCGCAGGCCGCGCCGGCGCTGGCGAGCAGATAGAAACGGGTCCCGGCCGGCGCCGGAATCACGATGCCGACGCTGCCGCTCATGGCAGTCCCGATTGGGCCCGAGGACGGCTCCATCGGCGTCTGGCTTTCGAAAAGGTCGTAGTAGTCGCTTCCCGGTGTGTCGGTCCAGGTGAAGAGCAGGTCGGCGCCTGCATTGACGACGGCGACGCGCAAGTCGGTGACCGGGGCCGGCTGCGGGGTGCACGCCGCGTCGTCGTCCAGAATCGTCCCCAGGCCCTGCCCATCCGCGATTCCGACCCCGACGGGAGAGAAGAGATCCACCCGGAACGTCTCGTCGATCTCGTGGTCGGCGTCCCCCGGGACCGGGACCTGGAGCGGCAGGGTCGTCTGCCCCGGCGCGAAGATCAGCGTGCCGGAGCCGGGGAGGTAGTCGACCCCCATCGACGCGGAGACATCACCGACGGCCCAGCTCACGCTGGCGGCCACCTGGCTCGGGGTCGAGAGGCTCACCGTGAACTCGTACGCGGTCGTCCCCGCGTCTCCCTCGACCCTGGAGACGTCGTCGATCGAGGCATCGAGCGGGTCGTCGTCGAGGATGAGGCCCGTGGCCGATCCGTCCCCGATCGTCGCGCCGACCGGATTGCCGAGTGAAACCGTGAAACTCTCGTTGATCTCGTGGACGAGGTCGCCCTGGACGGCGACGCTGATCGTCCGGACGGTTTCGCCCGGGAGGAAGGACTGCGTCCCTGACAGGGCGGTGTAATCGGAAGGGGCCGACGCCGTCCCGTCCGCTGTCGTGTAGCCGACGCTGACCGTGCTCGTCGATGCGGTGCTCAGCGAGACGGCGAAGTCGAAGACCGTCGGGCCGCTGTTCCCCTCGCTCATCGACACGTCGCCGATCGACACCACCGGCGGCGTGTCGTCGTTCTGGATCGATCCGGCCCCCTGGCCGTCCCCGATGGCGGCGTTCACCGGGCTCGACAGGTTCACGTAGAACCACTCTTCGCTCTCCAGTAGAGCGTCCCCGATGACCTGCACCGTGATCGTCTTCAGCGTCTCGCCGGGGGCGAAGGTCAGCGTCCCCGAGACCGGCGTGTAGTCCACCCCCGGGGTCGCGGGCCCTCCCCCGGTCGCGTAGTCCACCGTCACCGTAAGGGGGTAGACCGCCGAGAGCGTCACGTTGAAGAGGAAGTCGGTCGTCCCCGAGTTTCCCTCCGGCAGGGTCCGATCCCCGATGTTGAGCTGGACATCGTCGTTCGTGATGAAGCCGCCTCCCTGGCCGTCCCCGATGGCGGCGTTCACCGGATTCGTCAGGTTGACTGCGAACTGCTCGCCGCCCTCCAGAAGGGTGTCCCCGATGACCTGCACCGTGATCGTCTGGAGCGTCTCGCCGGGGGCGAACGTCAGCGTGCCCGAGGTGGAGATGTAATCCACCCCGGGGGTGGCGTTGAAGGGAGCCGTCGCGTAGTCCACCGTCACCGTGAGGCTGTAGACCGCGGACAACGTCGCGTTGAAGACGAAGTCGGTCGTCCCCGAGTTTCCCTCCGGCAGGGACCGATCCCCGATGTTGAGCTGGACATCGTCGTTCGTGATGAAGCCGCCTCCCTGGCCGTCCCCGATGGCGGCGTTCACCGGATTCGTCAGGTTGACTGCGAACTGCTCGCCGCCCTCCAGGAGAGTGTCCCCGATCACCTGCACCGTGATCGTCTGGAGCGTCTCGCCGGTGGCGAACGTCAGCGTGCCCGAGGTGGAGATGTAATCCACCCCGGGGGTGGCGTTGAAGGGAGCCGTCGCGTAGTTGACCGTGACCTCGACAATCGCCGCCGGCGACAGGGTGACGTTGAAGACGAACGGTGTCGTCCCGGTGTTCCCCTCGGCCTGGGATCGATCGCCGATCGAGAGCGTCTGGGCGAAGGCGGTGCCCGCCGGCCATACGACCCCCAGGACGAGCACGAACAATCCGAACCGGACCGGGGACCTCATCGTCTCCTCGAGCCTCCGTGTCGTTTCAATCGTCCGCCTCCGGCAAGCGCGGCGCCCCGGTTCACGGAGTCACCGGGGGAGCGATGTTGACGATCCGCGGCTTGAGCCCGATGCCGCTGTAGCCGTGCGCTCCCTGGCTGTCGACGTACTCCACCAGATAGAAGAACCCCTGGTTCAGGAGCGGCAGGCCGGCATGCGGGGCGTTCGCCGTGTCGGTATCCGGCGAGGCGTATTCGACCCATTGCACCGGACCCATGTCGAAAGCGTCCGGAGTCTCCGTGATCTGGCCGAGCGTTCCGCGAACGACGTTGTAGGTCACTCCAGCCGCGGCGGAGGCCGGCGTCCACTGCAGCACCGTCCCGGAGGGGGTCTCGGAGACGTCGATCATGCTTGGCTCGACCACTCCGTTGATATCGAGAGGCACCGGCACCGGCAGGACCACGGGCGTCGCGTTCCCCGCGCCGTCAACCGCCAGGTAGGACAGGGTGTAGGTGCGCCCGGCGCCGTTCGAGTCGCGCTCGGCGCGCAGGAGCGCCCCGAAACCACTGGTGCCCGGCGGCAGCGCCCTGATGTCCCCGGTGGTGGCGCCGTCGGAGAATCCAGGCAGGTCGTCCGACTCGTCGCTGACGGCGGAGCCGGGCGTGATGGTCGACAGGCCGCACAGGTCGGTCGCGCTCACGGAGGCCAGCACCTGGATCAGCTCGTGATTGGGCGGGAACAGGAGGTCCGGAAGCGCCGCGCCCGAGGCGACAGGCGGCGTCGTGTCGACCACGGCCACCGCGATAGTGTGCGTGTCGGCGAGCCCGGCCGCGTCGGTGACCCGCAACGTGACGGCGTGGCTGCCGATGGAGAGCATCACCGCGAGCTGTTCGGTCGATCCGAGCAGGGTCTGGCCCGCCATGCCGTAGTTCTCGAACCACTCGAACAGGGCGATGCCGTCGTTGGTGCCCGGCGTAGAGTCGGGATCGCTCGAAGCGCTCCCGTCCAGGAGGACGGTGGCTCCCCCGGAACCCGTGCACTCGACGAGGGGGGCGGCCTGCGCCACCGCGGCGGGATGGACCATCGGGACTCCCGGCGGCCGCAGGCGGTAGCCGATGCCGGCATCCGAGGTGCAGAGCTTCAGGTCGTCCGCCAGGGTGATCGTCACCTTGTCGCCCCGCGCGATCACGTCGCGCGGGTTCTCGTCGGTGAGACAGCCGGGGTTGGGCCCCGCGCCGCCCGGCGCGTCGAAGGCCGCCGCCACGCTCGCCGCGATCGCGGCGGCGTCGCCGCCCTGAGGCATCGGCACGGTCATCGCGCAGCCGCCCAGGGCCGAATTCCGCGACAGTGTCAGGTCGCCGCCCCGGGCTCCCAGGTCGTCGGTCAGGAACTGGATCTCCAGCCTCTGTCCCTGATGGACCACCGGGGTGAATAGACCGAAGAGGGAAAAGCAGAGATTTTGGGCCTGGCCGGGAGCGGCATGCACGGCCGGCACCAGCCTTGTGCCGCTGCGCCCGGGTGCCCTGAGGTGGAGCCGGTCCCGGCGCGGGAAATCGTCCTCCCCTCCTCCCATGCCGTCGCTCCCCTGGCTCACGGTCGACGCCAGACCGGCGGCCTGGCAGGTCGGACTGCCGGCGAGCGCCGCCTGCGCCCGGGCGAGGATCGTCTCGTTGTCCTCCCCCGCTCCGACGTCGACGTGCACGGTGCACAGGGAGGCGGTGGCGCCGTCGCCGGCGTACAGGACCGGGGTGAGATCGAACGCGCCGGGAGCGGCCGTCCCCCCCGGGTCGGGCTGCACGTCGACGGTGAGGTCGGCGGCGGGAGGATCGAGGCCGACGGACGGGCCCGCGAGGTCCACGAAAGCCGCCTGGCCGTCGCAGATGACCGTGAGGCGCGCCGGCGGGTTCTCCGGGTCCTGACAGCGGCCCGCGACCGCGTCCCCGGAGCAGGTGCCGTCGAAACATGCCCACGCCATGCCGCGCCCGGTGAACCCGCCGGGCAGGTCGCTCAGCAGGCGGCCTTCGGCGTCGGTGCGCAGGGTGGCGCCCCGGGCGTCGATCTCGCTCGACGCGCAGACGGTCCCATCCGCGAGAGCGATCTCCAGAGTGCAGGTCGCATTCGACAGCATTTTCCATCCCGTAAAGGAGAGCGCATTGGGAGTGCTGGCCTGCCACCATTCGCTCTTGTTGACCAGCTCCGATCCCAGGAGGAACGCGCCGCGGCCGTGGGTGCCGGCGTAGACGTGCTTCTCCTTGAAGAAGGCGAAGTCGATGACCGGCACGTTGGGGAGCCCGTAGCTGAACTGATTCCAGATCGCCCCCCCGTTGTAGCTCTTCCAGACGGGGTAGCCGGTCGGGTTGCCGTCCAGACCGAGCCACAGGTAGTCGGGGTATAGCGGTTCGAAGTGCACCGTGTTGGCGGGCACGCCGGCGGGGAGGTTCACGGCCGCGGCGATCCAGGTCGTGCCGCCGTCGATGGTCTTCCAGACGTTGGCCGACGAGGGATCGAACCCGGCCAGCGTGACGAAGACGGTGCCCGGGAGCGTCGGGTGGACCGCGATGCGCGTGATCGGCCGGTCGGGGATCCCGGCGCCGATGTTCGTCCAGGACGCGCTGTTTTCATCGGCGGCGTCGGTCCTGTACAGACCCCCGCCGTGATAGCCGATATAGATCCGGCCGGGCATGGACGGCGCGACGGCGATCGCCGTCAGCGCGTCCTTGCCACCGGGGATCTTGGCCTGATCACCGGTCTCGAGACGCGGGCTGACACGCGTGAAGTGCATGTTGCCGCAGCCTTGTCCGTTCGCCCGGACAGAGCGCCAGAGGCTCTGGCCGCCCCAGTAAAGATGGTGGTCAGGACTCGGACCCTGCACCAGCGGCGGGTACATTTCGCGGGCCTCCTCCGTGGGCGACCACGGGATCTCGAAGTCGCAGCGGGACCACTGGCCTCCCCCGTTGGAAACTTTCACGCCGCCGATCTCGAGTGCACCGCTACTGCTGGTCGCGTACCAGATCTTGGGATCCACGGCGTCCACCACGGTCGCGCCGGCGTCGGCGCAGCACCGCTGGCTGGTCCAGACGACGGTGCCGTGCCAGTCGGTCACCGAGTTGTCCTGCGTCCCGCCGAGGAGGACGCCCGGTCCAACGGTGAGCGACTGGAAGCCGGTTATCTGAAGCCTGAGATGGTTGCGGGGAGTCCACCCGTCGCGGTCGTAATTTCTCGTGGTGTACACGCCGCCGTCGTTGGTCTCGTACATGTGCCGGGGGTCCGCCAGATCGAAGGCCAGATCGTGGTGGTCGTAATGCACCACGCCGCCGTAAAACATGTCGCTCGGACCGTTCGTCTTGTTCGTGTCGACCAGGGCGACCGTGTCGAAGCCGTCCTCCGTGCGCCACAGAGTCAGGCCGCCGATGTACACCGTCCCGGGGTTGTACGGATGCACCTCCAGGAGGTGGGTGTAGCGACTGTATCCATACGGCGAATGCAGGAAGTTACCTTCCCCCGGATCGCCGTACTGACGCAACTCCCACTCGTCGCCTCCGTTCGTGGAGCGGTAGATCGACGGCCGGCAGCGGTTCATGATTTCGTCCGCGCAGTGACCGAACGTCACGTAAAGGATATCCGTGTTGCTCGGCGCGACCGCGATCTCGACCCAGTCGTACCCCCACGCCTGGAAGTCGGGCAGCTGCTGGAGGTTTTGACAGAACGGCGGCAGCGGGATCCCCTGGTTCAGCGGACACCACGTCTCTCCGCCGTCGAGGCTCCGGAAGACGCCCCGGCCCATGAACCCGGCGTACATGATCAGGTAGTTTTGCGGGTCAATCTCGAGATCGGTCGGCTCGGCACTCTCGGAGCCGGGAATGACCAGCTTGGTCCACGTGGTGCCGGTCGCATCGCCCCGGTAAACTCCGTAGCCGCCCGGCGGGAGCAAGGGGGCGTCGAAGGTCGCCTCCGTCGCGGAGGCCGTGACGCCGCGCGACAGCGTGACGTAGATCTCCCCGCCGGGGATGACGAGCGGGTCGGGGTTGAGCACGACGTCGTTGATCGAGCCCTGGACGAAGTTGCCGGCCGGCGCGCCGGTGCGCATCGTCCAGGTGTAGACGGGGGGAGGGCCGAGGCTCGTCCGGACACCGATCAGCAGACCCCGGCCGTAGAACGTGTCGCGGCGGATGGCGTTTTCGCCCGTGCCGGCGATGACCGTGTGGCAGCCGTTCGAGTCACAGCCGCGGACGGCGATTTCGCCGATCGCCAGGGCCGCCTGGTCATCGCTCAGCGGCTCCCAGTGCGTGCCGCCGTCCCAGGTGAACCAGATCCCTCCCTGCGCCGTTCCCAGCCACGCCTGCTCGCCGTTGTATGGGTTGACGGTGATGCTCGTCGCCCGGCCCACGACCCCGCCCTGGAAGAACCCGCTGATCGGCGACGGACCGATCGGGGTCCAGGCATTGCCCGGGATCTGGCCGAAGGCGGCCTGCGGTGACATGACTCCGAGAATGAAACCAAGAGTGGCAACGTACAGGGAGCGGGAACGGGTGCGCATGGCCTGCCTCCTCTGTTCCCTGAAGACCGAATCAGGGACCGAGGTAACAGGTCGGGTCGTCGAGCCGGGATGCGGGGCGCCTGAGGACGGTCAGGCCTCGCTGAGGACGCCGAGGAGGTGCCGGAGCTCGGCGTCCACCTCACCTGGCTCGGCGACCGTCTGGGCGATCTCGTCGCGCAGCAGCTGCCCCATGCGGCGCCTGAGGCGCAGGACGGCCATCTTGACCGAGGCCTCGGTCGTCCCGAGCGCGCCCGCGACCTCCTGGTACGGCCGCTCGGGATGGACGTCGGTCAGGAAGGGCGCCAGGAGACGGTACTGCTCCCCCTTGCCGTCGGCCTCGAGCGTCCCCTGCAGCCGCCGCCGCGCCCTCTCGATGACCGACATCGCCCACTGGCGCTCGTACGCCCGCTCCGGCGTCCGGTCGTCGGCCGGGTCGAGGCGGTATCGCGACTCGGCGTCCTGGACGTCGAGCGACACGATCTCACGTCCGCCGCCGCGCTTCAGGGCGTCGTCCTTTCTTCTTTCGTGCGCGATGTGGTGCTTGAGCGCCGCCAGAAGGAAGGAGCGGAACTTGCCGAGCTCCGGCCGGACGGCGTCGAGGAGATCCTTCTCGATCAGCTCGGCGAAGAACCCCTGCGTCAGGTCGAGCGCCGCGCTCGCGTCGTGTCCCTGCCGGCGGACGAAGACATAGAGGGGGAACCAGTACGCCTCGCAGAGGGAGGCCAGGGCGTCGCGGGATCCCGGGTCGCCCCGCTCGCGGGCGCGCAGGATGACGCTCCACTTCGTGGTGGTGAATCGCTCGCTTCGTTCCACGGACGCACCCCCCTCCGTCCGTCGCCGGGGCCGGCAGGCCCCTCGCTGGCCAGTCTCTTCATACAAGCTACCACGGCCCGCGTGCGGCCCTTTATGTTACTTTCCGTTCCGTCCGGGTCTGGTATGGTCGTCTGGGCCTCATGATCGATGCTCATGTCTGCCCCCGCTGTGGCGCACGCCTGACGGCCGAACAGGCGCGCGAAGGGCGCTGCCCGCGCTGTATTTTGGGGTTGGCGCTGGACGCAGCGGTCGAGGCGCCCGATGCCGAGGCCGGCGATGGATCGGACGGCGAATCCGCCGGCCGGGCCGGCACCCCAGACCACGACCCCGAGTCGATCGGCCCCTACCGGATCGTCCGCCGCCTCGGGAGCGGCGGCATGGGGGTGGTCTATCTCGCCGAGCAGACCGAGCCGATCCGCAGAGAAGTCGCCCTCAAGGTCATCCGCAAGGGCCTCGACACCACGACCGTCATGCGGCGGTTCGAGGCCGAGCGCCAGGCGCTGGCGCTCATGGACCACCCCGCCATCGCCCGGGTCCTCGATGCCGGGGAGACCCCCGAAGGACGACCGTACTTCGTCATGGAGTACGTCCCCGGCGAGCCGGTCACCCGCTACTGCGACCGCAGGCGCCTGACGACCCGAGAGCGGCTGGATCTCTTCGCCGCGATCTGCGACGGGGTGCAGCACGCCCATCGCAGGGGGGTCATCCACCGTGACCTGAAGCCGTCGAACATCCTGGTCGCCGAGGAAGGGGAAACGCCCAAGCCGAAGATCATCGACTTCGGGATCGCCAAGGCGATCGACCGTCCCCTGACCGAGCGCACCCTGTTCACCGGGATGGGGGTGATCGTCGGGACGCCGGAGTACATGAGCCCGGAGCAGGCGGCGCTGTCGGCAATCGAGGTCGACACGCGCACCGACGTGTACTCGCTCGGCGTGCTTCTCTACGAGCTTCTGGTCGGGGCGCTGCCGTTCGCGGCGGAGGAGCTGCGGGCGGCGGGGTTCGACGAGATGCGGCGGCGCATCCGGGAGGAGGACCCGCCAACACCGAGCGCCCGGCTGTCGACCCTCGGGGCGCGCTCGACCGACACGGCGCGGGAGCGGCAGACCGATGCGGCGGCGCTGCGGCGGCAGATCCAGGGCGACCTCGACTGGATCACGCTCAAGGCCCTCGAGAAGGACCCCGGCCGACGCTACGAGTCGCCGGCCGACCTGGCGGCCGACGTGCGGCGCCATATCGCGGACGAGCCGGTGGAGGCCGGTCCTCCGGACGCGGCCTACCGCCTGCGCAAGTTCGTGCGGCGCCATCGGCTGCCGGTGGTCTTCGCGGCGACGCTCTTCCTGCTGCTCGTCGGATTCAGCGTCTTCATGATCGTGCTGTACCGGGGCTCCCAGTTCAATCTGCGGCGCGCCCTGGCCGCCGAGTCCGACGCGGACCGCAAGGCGACATCGCTCGAGAAGGTGTCCGATTTCCTGATCACCGTCTTTCAGGTCTCGGACCCCGGCGAGTCGCGCGGCAACTCGGTCACGGCGCGGGAGCTCCTGGATGGCGCCACCAGCCGTATCGAGGCCGATCTCGCCGGCCAGCCCGAAGTCCAGTCGAAACTGCTGAGCGTCCTGGGTAACGTCTACAGCAGCCTCGGCCTGTACGGGGAAGCCGAGAAGATGCTGCGCCGCGCCGTCGAGCGCCAGCGCGCCGGCGACCGCGGCCCGGCGCTGGCGACAGCACTCGGCGATCTGGCAGGCGTTCTGGCCGCCGCCGGGGGCTTCGAGGAGGCCCGCACGCTGGCGCGCGAGGCGCTCGAGATCCAGATGGCAGTCCTCGATCCGGATCACCCCGACGTGGCGACGACCCTGCAGATCCTCGGCGCCATCGATTGGGAGCAGGGCCGGCTCGAGGAGGCGCTGGCGTCGTGGTCCCGCTGCCTCGAAATCCGCGAGCAGGCGCTTGGCCCCGAAACCGTCGAAGCGGCCCAGACCCGAAACAGCCTCGGGGACCTGTTCCTGGCGCAGGGAAAGCACGCGGAGGCGGAATCGATGTTCGTGCGCGCCCTGGAGATTCGGGAGCGGGCCCAGGGGAACGACCATCCCGAAGTCGCGAACGCCCTGACCAATCTGGCCGAGACCTACTTCCGGCAGGGGCGCTTCACCGAGGCGGAGCCGCTCCATCGGCGCGCCATCGCCATCAAGGAGAAAGTCCTCGGTCCGGACCATCCCGACCTGGCGACTTCGTACAACAACTTCGGCGTCCTGTCCCGCAACATGGGCAGGTTCGAGGAGGCGGAAGCGCTCTATCGCCGCGCCCTCGCCATCCGCCAGGCCAAACTCCCCGCCGATCATCCGCTGATCGCCTGGACGTGGGACAACCTCGCCTACGCCTACCTGACGCACGGCAAGCTCGCGGAGTCCGAGGATGCCTACGAGCACGCCCTCATCGTCGGGAAACGGGCCGGGACCGAGGGGACGGCGGAGTGGGGCGGTTTGCTCAACAACTTCGCCCTCTTGAGGGTCAAGCAGAAGCGTGACCCGGAGGCCGAGCAGCTGCACCGCCAGGCGCTCGAGATCTGGGAGCGAACGCTCGGGCCCGACAATCCGCGCTTGGCCTTCGCCCTGCACAACCTGGGCGTGCTCACGGCGCGCAACCAGCGCAAGACCGAGGCAAGGGCTTATTTCGAGCGGGCGCTCAAGATCCGCGAGGCGGCGCTCGGCGCCGACCACAAGTGGACCCAGTCCACGCGCGAGGCCCTGGCCAGGCTCGACGGGCGCGCTCCCTCCTGAGCCGCCCCTCACCCGGGCATGTGGTGGCCATGACCTCGCGGCTGCGCCGC
>Ga0247727_10000182_pt1 | contig 143936 bp, 100 predicted proteins | sample WisWelCaveWW1625_FD_202498 | JGI IMG/M metagenome (GOLD analysis project Ga0247727, IMG submission 202498) | Biofilm microbial communities from Wishing Well Cave, Virginia, United States - WW16-25 | ecosystem: Environmental > Aquatic > Deep subsurface > Groundwater > Cave microbial mat... | reverse complement strand
AGGTTGAGGCGTGGGAAGAACAGCGCAACGAGGCGGGATGCCGGATCACCTGGAAATTCACCCGTCAAGACGCGGACCAAAAACTGTCGCGCCATTAGGTAATGTAACTATGTTGTCGTTGTACTAGGGCATTTTGCACACGAGCGTAGCCACAGGAGACAGACTATTCATAGCTTTTCCTGCGAGACGAGCGAGATCATGCGGCCATAGTTTTATTGAAACCGCGCCAATGAGGTTCGAATCCCTCCCCTTCCGCCAGACTCACTCACTCTCGGCCTCATCCAGGACAGCCGCAATGGAATCCAGCGAATTGCCCTCGAAGCGATTGCCTAGGTAGATATAGCTGCCTCTGCTTCCTCCTCCGGATTTGGCTCGTTGAACGAGCTTTGCAGCCGCCTCGCGTCCTTGCACATACGGCTCTTGCAAACTCGCGTAGGGACTGAATCGCTTGACTGCGTCCTCGTATTTCTGTCCGGGCTTGAGCAGAAACCGCGCGATTAAGAGATCTGGGCTTGTGAAACTGTCCGGCAAAGCCAGTTGTTCGTTCACCGGCGGCATGTCCGTCCAACTGTTGAAGACATGCGCGGCGCCGTGCCGCGCCAGCGTGGCAAAATAGTCGGCGTGCAGGAAGCTCCGGTTGCGAATCTCCACGCCGTAAGCCCAAGCCCTCGGCAGTTTTGCGAAAAACTGATCGAGGGCTTCGACAAAGTCCCGACCGCGCGCGAAATCACCGGAATCGAATCGCGAGAACTCAAAAAAGAGCGCGCTGATGTTTGACGTGAACGGTTCGCACGCATTCAGGAACACAGACACGAACAATTCGCTGTTCAAGAAGTGCTCGTTCAACTTGCCTGCGCGTTGTCCGAAGCGGGGCAGGTTCGGAAACCTTTTGATCGTTATGTCGTCCGTCACCTTCAATGCGAACTGAAAATCAGGCGGCACCTGCGAAACCATTTCTTCGAGCCACGCGCGGCTTGGAAACTTGTAATACGCCGCATCCACTGAAACGGTCTTGAAGACCTGGGCGTATTCGGCGAGGCATAGTTTCTCGAATCGTGCTTTCGAGAACCTGCCACGCCAGACATAGCGGCTCTCGTCGTAAAGCATCCCGAACCAGCCCGGGTATTTCCATGAAGACGTGCCGATGAACACGCCCTGCGCCGCCAACGCAGCCACTGCCGGCTTGATTCTATCGCGGTCGAAACTCACAAGGTTGTAATTTCACGTCGCCTAGCAGGCTAGGGTCCGTCGAGCCGTCCATACTTTCGAATTTCCGGCCAAATCCACGCCACGACCAGCACGACGAGAATTGTCCCCGCGCCACCTGACACAACTGAAATTACCGGGCCAAAATAATTCGCCACGAGGCCTGACTCAAATCCGCCGAGTTCGTTCGACGTGCCGATAAACAGACTATTCACCGCCGCCACGCGTCCGCGCTTCTCGTCGGGCGTGAGCAATTGCACCAGCGTGTGCCGCACGACGACGCTCACGTTGTCCACCGCGCCGCACACGGCCAGCGCCGCGAACGAAAGCCAGAACGACTTCGACAAGCCGAACACGACGGTCACAATGCCAAACGCCGCGACCGCCATCAGCATGCCTCGACCGGCCTTCTGCAACGGCGGGCGGTGCGCGAGAACCAGCGCACAGAGCACCGCGCCAGCCGGCATCGCTGCCTGCAACACGCCCAAGCCACTCGGCCCGACGTGCAAAATGTCCTTGGCATACACTGGCAGCAACGCTGTCGCGCCACCCAGCAGCACGGCAAACAGGTCCAGCGTGATCGTGCCGAGAATGACCTTGTTGGCGAACACGAAGTTGAAGCCGACCAGCAGGCTGTTTAAGGACATCTTCTCGCGGGCGGCCACGACGTGCTGCTTGTGGACAAAGCCAAGAAGCGTGAAGCAGGTCAGCGCCGCGAGGCAATTCAGCGCATACACCGAGGCCGCGTGATGCGTCAACGCCACGAGCGTGCCGCCCGCCGCCGGACCGGCGATCGACGAGAGATGAAAACTGCCGCTGTTCCACGTCACGGCGCTGGCGAACTGCGGCCGCGGCACGATGTGCGGGAGAAACGAGGAACTGGCCGGCCACAAAAACGTGCGCGCCGAACCGGCCGTCAACAGGCAAAGGTAAATCCAGATCACCGGCAACGTGTACGCGGAGATCAGCATCAATCCCAGGCTGCACACAGCGATCACCAGCGTCATGGCCACGAGGATGCGCTTGCGGTTGAAGTTGTCGGCCACGTGCCCGGCCGGCAGAGTGAGGAGCACCATCGGAACCATCTGCGTCAGCCCGACGTAACCCAGATGCAAGGCGGAGTGGGTGCGCTCGTAGATTTCCCAACCCACGGCGACGGTGAGCATCTGCTGGCCAAACGCCGCAACGAGCCGCCCGACAAGATAGAAAAGAAAATCGCGATGGCGCAGCACGGCATAGGGGTCGTGCGTCGGAACCGCGACGGGACTGCTGGCCGGTGAATCCGGCGCTTCGGCGTCATGCATGGCGTTTCGTCGGGAGGGTATCGAAAACCGGCGGAAGGTCGAGCACGCACGGGGACACACCCACCCGATGTCGCGGTGAGAAACGCGTTGCGCTTTCCCGGTCGCGGTCGAATACTCAGATCCACGATGGCCGCCGATTCCGAATCAACCTCACACCAGCGTCGCTACCTCTGGCCATGGTTTGTGGCAGTGGTCTTCCTGTTGGGAATCGTGCTCGCGTTCCTGTGGGTGAGCGCCGAAGTGCGCCGAACCAGGGAACGGCGCAACCCAAATTTTGCACCTCAGCCGACAAATGCCTCGGCAGCCTATCCCGCAGTGCTTTGATGCTACGCGGCGATAAGGCAATCCTCTCCGAGTCCAGGAGCACGGCTCACTCTGGCGCTTTGCGAATTTCCCGCAACTCATCCGCAGCTTGAATTGTGAGATACCGCGGCCATAATCGCGCCATCAGCCGATGCAAATCGCGATTCCAGCGGCGTATCCAACTACGCGCCCGCGTCTGCTGCTTCGCATTCGCGACCCCGACAACCAGTCCGCGTGGGCGACCTTCGTCGAGATTTACACGCAGCTCATTTATGCCTTTTGCCGCACTCGCGGTCTGTAGGATGCGGACGCTGCCGATGTGGCGCGGGAGTCCATGCGAGCCGTGGCCCAGGCGATTGGCCAATCCGAATACGATCCGCAACGAGGGAAATTCCGGAACGGGTTGCTGACTGTGGTGCGGAGCAAATTTTTCCCTCTCTCCCCGCGAGGAACGAGCGGGGAGAGAGCCGGAGAGAGGGGCCTTCGAGCAAAACGCGCCTCCTCTCCCCGACCCTCTCCTCCATCCGATGGAGGAGAGGGAGAAGCCACCGCGTGCCGGATTATGAGGGGAATCAAGTGCATAGCCCGATTAAACAATTTCCTGGCACAACAGCAGCGCCGGCCAGCCTTGGCGGGTGAGACGACCCTGCAACTGAACCGCGAAAGCAACTCAAATCCGCCTGACTCAAATCCGCCTGACGGCCTTCCACAGTGGCGAATATTGGCCCTTTTTCTTTCTGAATCTCGCTTTATCTGGTAAACGCAGAATAATTGCCTCATGAGCGAATCGCACCAACGGGAAGCTGCCATCTTTGATGCGGCGATGGAACTGCCGCCCGGGCAGCGCGCGGCGCACCTCGATCACGCCTGTGGCGGCGACGCCGCGCTCCGCCAGCGCATCGAGTCGCTGCTGAAAGCGGGTGAATCCCAGTGCGAGTTTCTGGACCCGCCCGATGATCCGAAACTGCTCCCGACACTCCAGATCACCGTTCCGCTCAGTGAAAAGGTCGGCGACCGGATTGGCCGCTACAAGTTGCTCCAGCAGATCGGAGAGGGTGGCTGCGGCGTGGTCTATATGGCCGAGCAGGAAGAACCGGTGAGCCGCCGCGTCGCACTCAAGGTCATCAAACTGGGCCTGGACACCAAATCCGTCATCGCCCGCTTCGAGGCCGAGCGGCAGGCCCTCGCGCTGATGGACCATCCGAACATCGCCAGGGTGCTGGACGCGGGCGCCACCGAAACGGGCCGGCCCTACTTCGTCATGGAACTCGTGCGCGGCCTCAAGATCACCGAGTATTGCGACGAAGCCCGGCTCTCGACCAACGCCCGGCTCGATTTGTTCATCCAGGTTTGCCAGGCCATTCAACACGCGCACCAAAAGGGAATCATTCACCGCGACATCAAACCCTCGAACATCCTCGTCACGATCAACGACGGCGTGCCCGTGCCCAAGGTGATTGACTTCGGCATCGCCAAGGCCACCGGCGGCCTGAAGCTCACGAACAAAACGCTCTTCACCGCCTTCGAACAATTCATCGGCACGCCAGCCTATATGAGCCCCGAGCAGGCGGTCTTGACCAGTCTGGACATTGACACGCGCAGCGACATTTACGCGCTGGGCGTGCTGCTCTACGAACTGCTGACCGGCAGAACTCCGTTCGATGCGAAGGAACTTCTCGCAATTGGTCTGGATGAAATGCGCCGCACGATTCGCGAACAGGAACCGCAGCGGCCTTCGACCCGTCTCAGCACGCTGGCGCAAAACGAACTGAGCACGACGGCGCAACGCCGCGGGATTGAGGCGCCGAAACTCGTCAGTGAACTCCGCGGCGATCTCGATTGGATCGTGATGAAAGCGCTGGAGAAAGACCGCGCCCGCCGTTACGAGACCGCCAACGGGTTGGCGATGGACATTCAGCGGCATCAGAAGAATGAACCGGTCGTCGCGTGCCCACCCAGCAGACTTTATCGGTTTCAAAAAACTGTGCGGCGGAACAAGCTCGCATTCACGGCGGCTGGCGCTGTCGTTGCCGCACTTGTCATTGGACTCGGCATTGCGACGTGGATGTTCGTCAAGGAAAGGGCCGCTGTGCGCGAGCAGAGCCGGCTGCGTCAAGAGGCGCAGACCGAGGCCGCGAGGAGCGCCCAGGTGACGCAGGTTCTGAAGGACATGCTCAAGGGCGTCGGCCCGTCGGTCGCGTTGGGGCAGGACACGAAGATGTTGCAGAAGATTTTGGCCGACACGGTGAAGCGGTTCGACACCGAACTTACCAATCACCCGGCGGTCAGGGCGGAATTAGAAGAAGTCGTTGGGTTGACGTACTGGGACCTGGGAGAATTCACCAAGTCCGAGGCGATGTACCGCGACGCGCTGGACATTTGGAGGAAAGTGTATGGCAAAGAGCATCGCAAGATTGCGGATTCGCTGTACGGTCTGGGAGTCGCGCTCGAGAGCCAGGAGAAGGTGGCAGAGTCCGAGGATGTCTATCGCCAAGCGCTGGCCATGCGAAGAAAGGTGCTTGGCAACGAATCTGAGGAGGTTGGCGATTCGCTTAGAAGGCTGGCAGCCATACTTTACAACCACGGCAAGCGAGCAGAAGTCGAGGGCCTCCTCCGCGAGGCGCTCGCGATACGAAAAAAGCTGTATGGCAACGAACATCCAAAAGTTGCCGACGTGCAGAGCTTCCTTGCCGAGTTGTCTTATGCGGAAGGCAAGATAGAAGCAGCCGAATATGAATCTGTGCTTCGCAACTGCCTTGTCACATATCGAAAACTGCTCGGCCCGGAGAATTTTTCTGTTGTTGGAGTTCTCGATGGTCTTGGGGGACTCTGTGCAGGTGGGGGTCGGTTAGAGGAGGCGGAGTCGCTCTATCGCGAATCTCTTGCCATGCGAAAGAAGCTTGAAGGGAACGAACACCCGGGAGTCGCCTTTTCGCTTAACAACCTCGCCGGTGTGCTCGCGGGCACAGGCAGGCTCGCGGAAGCGGAACAGTTATGTCGCGAGGCCTTGGCCATTAACCGGGAGCGGTTGGGGGAGTCGCACCCGCGAACGACCGGAGTGTTGATCAATCTAGCCTTGATCCTTGCCCGGCAAGGCAAGCAGGCCGAGTACGCCAGCCTGATTCCCGAGCTGGCCGAGCGGGGCGACGCCCCGACTCTGAATCAGTTGGCCTGGCAATTGGCGACAAGCGCCGATCCAAAATTGCGGGACGGACCTACCGCCGTAAGGCTCGCGGAAAAAGCTGTCGCGAAGACAAACCGCAAAGACCCCATGATTTTGGACACGCTGGCCGCCGCTTACGCCGAGGTTGGCCAGTTTGCGAGAGCTGTCACCGCTCAGCAGGAAGCCATCGCCCTGCTGCAGGATGAGAAACAGAAAGAGGATTACGCATCCCGCCTCCAGCTTTACCAATCCAATTCTCCTTACCGCGACGAGGCACAGGTGGCCGCGACCCTCGCGGAACGGACAATGTTACTGCTGGGAGAGCAGAAGTTCACTGAGGCCGAACCGCTGGCGCGTGAATGTTTGGCCATCCGTGAAAAGAAATCTCCAGACGACTGGCGAACGTTCAACAGCCGGAGCATGGTGGGCGGCAGTCTGCTCGGACAGAAGAAATATGCCGAAGCTGAACCGCTACTGCTCTCTGGTTACGAGGGCATGATGCAGCGCGAAGACAAGATTCCTCCTCTCGGCAGGCCGCGTCTGAAAGAAACCCTCCAGCGTCTGGTGCAACTTTACGAAGCCACCGGACGGGCTGTCCAAGCGACGGAGTGGAAACAAAAGCTTGCCAAGTTCGACGAACCGACCACACCGAAGACGGAAACCCAGGCTGAAACGAAGTAAACGATGTTATACGCGTCTCACCAGCGCGAGCCGTTGCGTCCGAACTTCGCGAAGCGTTTGGAGTGCGTGGAGCTTGCTCCCGCTTTTCCGCCTCCGGTTACCGCCAAAGCAAAAGCGCCGGCAAGCCGGACGCACTCCAAACGCTGCGCGACATCGCTGCGCTAGCCGATGAATGAGGTCACACAAATTCTCGGAGCCGTCAGTCGCGGCGAAGCAAAAGCGGCGAATGAATTGTTGTCACTCGTTTACGAGGAATTGCGCCGGCTCGCCGCGGCGAAGATGGCGTCGGAAGCGCCGGGCCAGACGCTCCAGCCGACCGCGCTGGTTCACGAAGCCTGGCTGCGACTCACCAACGACGATAAGCGGAAATGGAATGACCGAACCCATTTCTTCGCCGCGGCGGCCGAAGCCATGCGCCGGATTCTCGTGGACAACGCGCGCCGCAAACGCACCGAACGACACGGTGGCGGCCAGCAGCGGGTGGAATTGCCGGAGCTCGCCTCGGCGGTCATGGAAACCGACGACAAGGTGCTGGCGGTGAACGAGGCGTTGGAAAAATTTGCCGTGCTCGACCCGCAAAAAGCCGAACTGGTGAAGCTGCGGTATTTCGTGGGCATGACCCTCGAACAAGCGGCCGAAGCGCTCGGCATTTCGGAGCGGACGGCCAAGCGCTATTGGGCCTTTGCGCGCGCCTGGCTGCACGAAGAAATCAAAGCGCGAAAAGGCTGAACCGCGGAATACGCCAAATACGCAGAAGGATTTCTTTCCAGTTTTGTTTCCGCGTATTCCGCGTATTCAGCGGTCTGAAACTAACCCGTACCGTCCGCGGGTGTTCACGATTCGCTCAATCTCGACCTTGGGATAATGGCCGAAGTTGACCAGCAAACTTAACTGAAAGCCAGTAGCCCGCAGATAATTCTGCACTTGGGCGCGGTGCTCATCGGCGAGTTCTTTCACCGCCTTCAATTCGACGACGATCTTCTCGTAGCAGATGAAATCCGGCTCATATTTGCATCGCAGTGGTGTGCCCTTGTATTCCAGCGGCAAAGGCCGTTGCGCCACAAACGGAATTCCCTGGAGTCGCAGTTCAATTTCCATGCACTCCTGATAAACGGGCTCCAAGAACCCGCACCCCTTCTCCCGGTACACCTCAAAACATGCTCCGATGATTTTGTAGCTCTCTTCCTTGAAAATAAGTTCAGCATTCATGGTGGCACGGTAAAGGAGGATCCACCGCGAAACACGCCAAATACGCGAACAGGATTTTCACATCGGCTTCCGCGTTTTCAGCGTATTCTGCGGTTGGACCGCCTCCAGAAAACCTTCCACCCCCTGGCCCGCTTTTCCCCGAAATCCCGCTTATGAAGGTGAAGCACAGCACAACTTGAAACCATTTGAACCATGAAAACCACAAACAAAATCATCAAGACCTTGTTCGGAGCAGTTCTAGCCCTTGGCAATACATTGAATGCTGCTACTTTTACCGTAACCACCACGGCCGATAGTGGAGCAGGTTCCTTACGGCAGGCGATTCTGGACGCCAACGCCAATCCTGGCCCGGATGGGATTAGATTCAACATTCCAGCCGCAGGCGTTCAAACCATCAACCCACTCACTCCCCCGCCGATCATCACCGACACCGTGCATATCAACGGCTACACGCAACCTGGTGCAGCCACTGCCACGGCGATTTCACCAGCAACCATACTTATCGAGTGGCGCGGCGCCTTGTTGCCAGCGGAGCCCGGCGTATATGGATTCACGCTCGGATCAGGCAGTTCCGGCAGCAGCATTCGCGGCCTTTCCATTAATCGATTTAAGCGAGTTGGCACGGGGGGGCATGCCATTTTTATTACCGGTGGCAGCGGCTCTCATTGGATTGCGGGCAACTACCTCAACGTTGCCCCCGATGGCAGCACGATTTTCTTTGTCTCTCCCAGTCCTGGCGATGGGTGTGCTGATGGTGGCGTGGGCAATAATATCATCGGCCATAACCCATCAGGGCCGAACAGTGCAAACCCGGCCGCGGATCGCAACATTATCTCCGGATCGGGAAATGGAAGACTTGGGTTGCTGATAACGCGAATCGCGAACGGCAATCAGATCAGAGGCAACTATATCGGCACCGATGCAAGCGGCACCCTTGATCGCGGAAACTCGGCTGATGGCATCCAATTGCAATCAGGCGGCCACATCGTCGAAAACAACCTGGTCTCGGGGAACAACCGCTTTGGGGTTCTTACTTTTACCAACGCGACCTCAGACGTCAACATCATCCGGGGCAACTACATCGGCACTGACGTGAGCGGCACCCTTGACCTGGGAAACTCCAACGCTGGCATCCAGTCGCAAAGGGGCGGCGATGTCATCGCAAACAACCTTGTCTCCGCGAACGGAGGAGGTGGGATCGATTTGGCTCTTTTCAGCAACGTCACCGTTACTGGCAACAAGATTGGCACCGACGTGAGCGGCACGCTTGACCTCGGAAATAAAGCTGTAGCCGGTATCGCGATCCGGGGGGGAGGAAGCCACCACAACACCGTCGGCGGGCTTGCTGAAGGGGACGGGAACACGATTGCTTTCAACCCGGTTGGCATCGTGATTGGTCCGGCTGCCGGTCCGGGCAACACGATTCTGGGTAATTCGATCTTCAGCAATGATGAGCTGGGCCTCGACCTGGGTCGCGATGGGGTGACACTCAATGATGCGCTGGATGCTGATGTTGGCGATAACAACCTCCAGAACTTCCCGGCGATTCGAGGGAAAAGGAGCCTCGTGAACCCGGCACTGGTGCAGGTTTGGGGCGCGCTCGATAGCAAACCGAGTCAGCAGTATCTGATTCAGGTATTTTCGAGCGCGCTCGCCGATCCTTCCGGCTATGGCGAAGGGCAGCAGCTCGTGGGAAACATCACGGTGAGCACCGACGTGGCGGGGCACGCAGAGTTTCACTTGCCGGCTAAACTCAATGCGCCGGTGGGGGCGATTATCTCGGCCACCGCAACCGATCTGCTCACCGGCGACACGTCAGAATTTAGCCCGTGGGAGAGTGTGAGTGAGAAAGGCAGCCCAACCGCCTACGAGCATGCCGCAGGCGCGGCGGGTGGTGATGGCAATCAGGGCAATCCGGATCAGAAGGGCGATCACGAGGAGCTGCTCTCACCAGCGGAGGCGTCGGCTGAACAATAACAAATCGGAAACAAAAAAACCTATGAGAAAAATCATTTCATCCCTCGCAACCATCGCCGTCCTTGCAGCAGCGCTGGCCAACGCAGCCGACGAATTTGTCGCGGATGAACTGCTGGTCGGCTTCCAACCCGGCACGCGGGGCGCACAGGCCGATGGCGTCCGCAACGGCTTGGGCGCGGCCCGGCTCAAAGCGTGGCCCGAGATCAGCGCCGAGCACTGGCGCTTGCCGCGCGGCCTGGGCGTCGCACAGGCCATCCAGGCGCTGGCCGCCAATCCGAACGTCGTTTACGCCGAGCCGAACTACCTCGTCCAGGCCGTGGCCGTCCCGAACGATCCGCTGCGTGGCCAGTTGTGGAGCCTGCACAACATCGGGCAAACCGGCGGCACGCCAGACGCGGACATGGATGCGCTCGAGGCATGGGAGGTCCGCACCGACGCCAGCGCGGTCGTCGTCGGCGTCGTTGACTCCGGCATTGATTACAATCACCCGGACCTGGCCGCCAACATTTGGTTGAACGCCGGTGAAATTGGCACCGATGCGCAGGGCCGCGACAAGGCCACCAACGGCCTCGACGACGACGGCAACGGTCACGTTGACGACCTCCGCGGTTGGAACTTCGTGAACAATTCCAACGATCCGTTCGATGACTACTCTCACGGCACGCACGTGGCCGGGACGATCGGCGCGGTCGGCAACAATGGCATTGGCGTTGCGGGCGTGGCGTGGTCCGTCAAGCTCATGCCGCTCAAATTCCTGAATGCAAGCGGCTACGGCAGCACGGCCAATGCGGTGAGTTGCATCCTTTACGCCGCCGCCTTCGTGGACGCGTCCGGCAACAAAATCGTCCGCCTCACGAGCAACAGTTGGGGCGGGGGCGGCAAGTCGAAAAGCCTCGAAAATGCGATCAAGAATTGCGGCGCGCTCTTCGTGGCGGCGGCGGGCAATAACGGTACGAACACTGCGTTCTATCCGGCGGCGTACCCCCAGCCCAATGTCGCTTGCGTGGCGGCCACCGATGCCAACGATGCGCTCGCCTCGTTCTCGAACTTCGGCACTTGGGTCCACCTGGCCGCGCCCGGCGTCTCGATCCTCTCGACCACCCCGAACAACGGTTACGGGTCCAAGAGCGGCACCTCCATGGCCACACCGCATGTCTCCGGTGTCGCCGCGCTGGTGCTGGCGCAAAACCCGGGCTTCTCCGTCGCCGCCCTCAAGGCGCAACTCCTCGGCACCGTGGAGGTCCTGCCCGGGCTGGCGGGCAAAGTCACCACCAGCGGCCGCTTGAACGCGCGCCAGGCGCTCGGCGCGCCCGAAGCGCCGCCCGACACCACCGCGCCGGCCGCCGTCGCGGACCTGGCTGCTTCGGCCACTTCGTCGAAGTCAGTGACGCTCACCTGGACCGCTCCGGGCGACGACGCCAACACTGGCACGGCTTACTTTTATGACATCCGGTTTTCGCGAAATCCCATCAGCACGGACGCTGATTTCGCCGCTGCTGCGCAAGTCGGCAGCGAACCAGGCCCCCAAGCCCCTGGCACAGCAGAGACCATCACGATCGAGGATCTGACGGACGACGCGACCTGGTATTTCGCGCTGAAAACGATGGATGAGCTTGGGAACGTTTCGGACCTTTCCAATCTCGCGTCAGCCGTGACACCGAAAGCCGACTGGCTGTACGTGGCGCTGGATCATGGCCAGAACGTGGGCAATTACGCGAGCGTGGGGGTCCGTTCCAACGGTTATTGGGCCGTCGCTTACGATGCCGATGGATTGCTGAAGTGCGCCTATTTGATTCCCCCAGGGGGCGGCTTTACCCATGACACGGTCATGAATGGCGGCATCGGCGCTTCGCTCGCGTACAGCCCCGCTGAGGAAATGTCCATCAGTCACGTGGACAGCGCCAAGAGACTTTGGTTCGCCATCAAAAGCGGCTCGAATTGGATGACCACACAGCTTGAAAGCAAAGATGTCTATCAACACGAAACCTCGCTGGCCTATGCCGGCGCGGACCCGGTCATCAGTTACTACAAGACCAGCCGTCGCGCCTCCGGCTTGTACGTCGCGCGCCGAACCGGGTCGGTGTGGGCCACTCAACTGGTGGATTCCGGCGCGGTCGCCATCTACAATCAATTGGCCATTGATGCTGCGGGCAACGCGGCCATCGTTTACTCCCATGATAGCAATGGCGACGGCAGCGTGGACACGCTGAAATTCGCGTATTGGAACGGCGTTGCGTGGAGCGCTTCCACCGTCGAAGCCGGCGGCTTCTTTGGCACAGTGGCCTTTGACCCGGTGAGCGGCCATCCCGCCGTGGCGCACTGGAACGCCACCTCGGGCCAACTCCGCTTTCTCCAGGGGAACGGCACGGGCTGGAGCAGCGCGGACATCGTGGACACCGCCAATCCGATCACCGGCTGTTCGCTCGCGTTCGCTCAGGGTGGCAGGGCTTTCCTGCTTTACGGCGCGACAGAGATGCGCCTCGCCATCCGCGATCCGGATCCTGCGTCCGGACTTTGGGCCGTGCAAGTGATGGATGCGTCCACCGCGGGTTCCCTCAGAAACTCCTTCAAAGGACGCCCGTTCGGGACTCCGGGAGCCGCGGCTTACCGCGGACCGGACGTGTTCGACTTCTATCCGACCAGCGTGTGGCTGGCCTTAAGACGGGCGCCCTACTAACTGAGATCACCACTTCGAACGCATCGGCTTCAACCAACGCGCAGACCTGAACGTACGAAACACCAAACCAACCCAACAAGACCCATGAAAAAGAGAACCCTCTTACTCGCCACCATCGCCGCCCTCGCGCTGTGCATGGCGGTGACTGCGGAAGCGCAACCGGCCAATGGCCGTGCCTACGGTCGCTACGCCGATCCGCAGCCGGCAAACGGTAATGACTGCACGACGGGCAACGGCCACAACGGCTGCCCGAACAACGACAACGATGGCGACGGCCTGACCAATGGCCAGGAAGCCGCACTTGGGACCAACCCAAACAATCCCGACACCGATGGAGATGGCGCGTCCGACGGCGCGGAGGTGGCGGCCGGCACCAACCCGCTGAGCGGCGACTCGGATGCCGACGGCCTCGCGGACGCGGCGGAGGCCGGATACGGCACGAGCCCAACCGATCCAGACTCCGATGACGACGGCGTGCTCGACGGCACCGAGGTGAACACCGGGACGGACCCGCTGAATGCTGACACCGACGGCGACGGACTCAACGACGGCCAAGAAGCTTCGCTCGGCACCAACCCACTCGTGTTCGACACCGACGGCGACGCGCTCGGTGACGGCGAGGAAATCGCCACGTTTGGGACGAGCCCGCTCAACGCGGACACGGACGGCGGCGGCGTGACGGATGGCGTAGAAGCACTCATCGACGGCACTAATCCGTTGAACCCGACCGACGACGGCGGCATCGACCTCGATACCGACGAGGACGGGCTCTTCGACGAGGACGAAATTGCACTCGGGACGAATCCATTCGACGCTGATACGGACAACGACGGATTGAACGACGGCTATGAAGTGCTCTCCGGCACGAACCCGTTGCACACCGATACCGACAACGACGGCCTTTCAGACGGCGCCGAGATCCTCACTTTCGCGACGAACCCGCTCGCCTACGACACCGACAACGGCGGCATCGGCGACGGCGCGGAGGTGGCAGCCGGCACCAACCCGAACAACGGCAGCGACGACTTCGCTCCTACCATCGACTCGGACGGGGACGGCCTGTCCGACTCGCAGGAAATCACCCTCGGCACGAACCCGAACAGAGCCGACACCGACGGCGACGGCCTCCTGGATGGCCATGAAATCTCGATTGGGACCGACCCACTCATCACCGACACCGATGTTGATGGGCTGCTCGACGGCGAGGAAGTGTTGACTTACTTCACCAACCCTTTCTCAGCAGATACCGATGGAGATGGGAAGTGGGACTTCTTTGAAATATTCTTCTTTGGAACTGATCCCAACATCCCTGACTAAAAATCACTGGTGCCACGAAGCCGGTACGAAATAGCGTAAAAGAGCGAAACCATGAATCACACAGATCAACGCTCCATTCTGGAGACAGGCCCTGGTCGCGGCCTCAGGCCGATGACCAGGGCGTGTCTTGCAGAGAACACGCCCTTTGATGTCGCCCCGACAACTTCTCGTGACGAACCGGAACAAGCGATGACCCCGGAAGAATACGAATCGCGCCTGAACCGCGCCATCGAGATGGAGTTGACCTTCCAGGCTGCGGCGGCTCGGGGCGTGGACCTGACGCCGGATCAGAAGAAGCGAGTGGACGGCGTTGCGCAAAAGCACGAAGCAACCTTGCAGGAATACCGGAAGCAAGGCGTCACTTGGAGTTCAGTCACCGCGACGCAACTGGAGTTCGAGAAACGGCTGACCTCCGCGCTGATGTTGCAGCAGAACCTCGTGGCCAGGGAGGCCGATGTGAAGCCCAGCCCGGACGCCGCCGTCCAGGCCGGCTACGAGTATGCGCTCGGGAAAATCCTCAGTCGGCTGCGGGGCAGCGGTAACATCAAGGTGGCCTCGGCAGCATGGTAGCGGCGGCGGTTGGCTGGTTGAGAAACGGGCGGCCAAAAGGTCGCCGCCCATCTGCCCATCGCTTCAGTGCTTGCGGTTGCCTGGGTTCGATTTTGGTTCCGGTTTTTTGATCGGCCAGCGCTCGGATTCCGTGCGCGCCTGCTTCAAATACGATTCAAGTTTCGCCAGGATTTCGGGATGTGCTTTGGCGACATCCGTCTGCTCCGCGACATCGGTCCTGAGATTGTATAGCTCCAGCGGTGCGTCAACCTGTGATCGAATGGCTTTCCAATCACCCATGCGCACGGCTTGCTGGAAGCCGCGTTCATGGAATTCCCAGTAGAAGTAGTCGTGGCGGTTGGTTTGCGGTTTGCCGAGCAGCGTCGGAAGAAATGAAATGCCGTCAATGTTTGTGGGTGGCGGGCGGTGGGCGATTTCGGCGAGGGTCGGTAACATGTCCCAATGCGCCCAGGGTTCGCTTACGACCGTGCCGGATTTGGCTTTTTCGGGCCAGCGGACGATCAACGGCACGCGGATGCCGCCTTCGGTCAGGTCGCGCTTGTGTCCACGGAACGGGCCGGAGCTTTGGAAAAATTTCGGGTCCGCACCACCCTCCTTGTGCGGGCCGTTGTCGCTGCTGAAGAACACAACGGTGTGCTCATCCATGTTTAGCTCCTTGAGTTTTTCCAGAATGCGCCCGATGTCGGCGTCCATGCGCGTGATCATCGCGGCTTTGTTCTTCTCGACCTGCGGCCACGGCTGATGCGAATACGGCGCGTCGGTCGGCACCTCCATGCCGTTGCCGGTGCGCTTGCCCTCTTCATTATTCGCGTGCGGGATCGTGTAACAGAGCATGAGGAAAAAGGGCCGGCTGGCATTGACCGCGCCGGGCTTTTGGCTGCTGCTGAATTCCATCGCGGTGCTGGTGCAAAGGTCGGGAACGTATTCGCCCTTCGCGCCGCCGGCGTTCTTGGCGAGCAGTTTTCGGCCGTCAAAACCCGACGCCGAATCGAAGCGCCAGAGGTAATCCGGGTAGTAATTGTGCGCGTGCTGATTGTCCAGGTATCCGAGGAACTCGTCGAAGCCCTGCTTTTGCGGCACGCCGGTCGAGCCTTCCTCGGCCAGCCCCCATTTGCCGATCAACACCGTGCGATAGCCGGCGTCCTGGAGCAACTTCGCCACGGTGATTTCGCCCGGCAGCAGAGTCGCGCCGCGGGCGTTGCCGCGGATCTTCAAGTGGCCCGTGTGCTGGCCGAGCATCAGCGCCGCGCGTGAGGGCGAGCAAACCGTGCTGCCGGCATGGAAACTGGTGAAGCGGGTACCCTCGCGCGCCATGCGGTCAAGGCTCGGTGTTTTGATCTTTGACTGGCCGTAGCATCCGAGATCCCCGTAGCCGAGATCGTCGGCCAGTATGAAGATGATGTTCGGACGCCCTGACGTTGATGGCGCTGCATCGGCGGCTGGCGCGAGCGCGGGCGAAGACAACGTAACGAGGGCGAGGAGCAGGACTCTCCATTCCCACAATCGGCACCAGCCCGCGAAGCGAAATGATTTCAAGCTGGGGCCGATGCTGCGAAAGGCATGGCGGCGCGTCCATTGGAAATGGAAACCCCCGCTTCCGATAAACAATAACTCCCAAAACGTCGTCGGCCGCTCCGCGTTGCCGGACCGCAGGTCGCCGATCAGAGCGTGCCGGCGCCCGTCCCACCCATTTTTCACAGATGCGTTGAACGCCGCACCCCCGGTTACAGCATTTGCATCGCTGGTCGAAAAGATGCGCGATCAGAACTGTCTGGTTGCAGGACGGTCGCGAAGCAGGCAAGTTGCACCCGGCATGGCACGCTGCCTGCCCGCTTTGAGAGTATGAGTGAGACGAAGTTCGCCTGCCCGGTGTGCGGCCAGCACATCACGTGCGACTCCCGTTGCGGCGGCACGAAGCTGGAGTGTCCGACCTGCTTCCGGGAACTGGTGGTGCCCCAGGCCTCCACGGCCGGCTCGGGCAACCTGGTCATCAGCGCTTCGGAAGTCTCCGCGCGCCCCGCGCCGCTGACCGGCATCGGCGAAACGCTGGCCCGTCCGGCGCGGAAACCTTTCCCGTTTGCCGCCGTCGGCCTGGTCATGGTCCTCAGTGCCGCGGCAGGAGGAGCTTATTTGTATCGGGAAGAGATTCTCAAGACCCTGCGCGGTGCGCCCTCGGCCGGGACCAGTCCAGCACCGCAAAATGCACCCCGGGCCGAGGCTCCGCCGGCCAATGACAACAATTGGACCCTCAGCCTTGCGGGAGTCAAGACGCCCGACACCCCCGCCGCCGGCCGGATCAACGGGCGTGATTTCCTCTGTCAACGCGCGACGCTGACGGGCGGGACGTTGAGCCTGCGCTACGGCGCGAAATGGCCGCCGGAGCTTGGGCTGACCGTACTCTTGATTGCGAGGCAGGGCGAAGACCTCGCCGGCAAAACCATCTTCATCGAACCCGAACGGGCCCACCCGCCCAAGTTGATCCTGCGGTCGAAGAATGAACAAGGCCAACCGGTCACGCAGGACATCCATGAGGGTTACGCGTTGAGATTGGAGTTCGGCCAGGTCACCGGCGGACAAATCAACGGTCGCATTTACTTGTGCTCCCCGGATAACGCAAAAAGTTACGTCGCGGGGACATTCATCGCGGAACTCCGCAAACCCTCGCCACCAAAGCCGGCGAAACCGGCGAACGCAACGCAACCCAAAGGTTGAACGGGAACTGGGGTTACGGCGAGGTTGCTTCCTGACAAAACGCGGGAAGGCGCTGGCCTTGATTCAGCCTGAGCCCAACATGGCGCTGCACGACACGATGGGCAGTCAATCCTTGCCACGTGCCATGAGGGGTTCGACACTCCTGCCGCTTGAACATCGAGCTGGTCAACACGGGGAGCGAATTGATGCTGGGCCGTGTTTTGAACACGCATCAGCAGTGGCTTTGCCGCCGGCTCGCGGACCTCGGTATCATCGTGACGCGGCAGGTCGCGGTCACGGACACGGCGCACGACATCGAGCAGGTGGTGCGCGAGGCGTTGTCGCGGGCGGACCTCGTGATCACCACCGGCGGATTGGGGCCGACTTCGGACGATCTGACACGGGATTCGATCGCGCGATTGCTGGACCGGCCATTGCGCGAGAACGCCGCGGTGCTGGATCAGATCAAACAGTTTTACACGCAAAGAAAACGCGCGATGCCGGAACGCACGCGGGTCCAGGCGCTCGTGCCGGAAGGCGCACTCGTCCTGCAAAACTCCCACGGCACCGCGCCGGGGATCCTCGTTGAGTTGCAGCCAAATCCGTTTCGCCCCGGCGGAAGGCCCGGGTGGCTCGTCATGCTCCCCGGACCGCCCCGCGAACTCAGGCCGATGTTCGACCAGCACGTCGTGCCGCTGCTTCGGCGCGTGTTCCCTGAGCAAGGGGCCTTCGTGTCCCGGACGTTGCGCACCATCGGAGTCGCCGAATCCGTGGTGGAGGAAAAAATCGGCGGGCCGCTGCGCGAGTTGATCGGGCGCGGACTTGAACTGGGTTACTGCGCGAGCATCGGGCAGGTGGATGTGCGGCTCGCCGCCAAGGGCGCCGAAGCCCACCGGGTCGTGCGGGAAGCGGAGGCCATCGTGCGGGCGCAACTGGGCACGAACATTTTTGGCGAGCAGGACGACGCACTGGAGGACCTCATCGTCCGGCTGTTGACCGCCCGCGAGCAGACGCTGGCCCTTGCGGAATCCTGTACCGGCGGACACCTCGCGAATCGGATCACGAATGTGCCCGGCGCGTCGGCGGTTTTTCTGGCGGGAATCGTCACGTACAGCAACATGGCCAAACAGCGGCTCCTGGGCATCCGCGCCGAAACGCTCGCGGAGCACGGCGCGGTGAGTGAGCCGGTCGCCCGCGAGATGGCCGAGGGCGCGCGGGGAAGGACCGGCGCCGATTACGCCCTTTCGATCACCGGCATTGCCGGCCCCTCAGGCGGCACGCCCACCAAACCGGCCGGCACCGTGTTCCTCGGATTGGCCTGCGCCAAGGGAACGGTCGTGGCGCAGCAATTCAATCCTTACGATCGCGAGACCTTCAAACAGGCGACGGCGAACCAGGCATTGGAACTATTGCGGCGGTCATTGACGGATTGATCCGACCGTCGGACGGGCGTGCGACGCGGGGAATAAGGCACTCCCATGGCCGGCCAAGCGCGGCTTATTTCGGATTAGTCTCGTTGCGTTGTCGGTTTCCGCTCATTAGATTCTGCCCCGATTGCGCGTCGCGCAGCACCATTCGTTGAGTCATTCGTTTCTATGAACACCGTGTCGGCACTTGGCAAATCGTCACTGGGCATGAAATACGTCATGGCCGCGACGGGCGCTGTGCTGTTCTTGTTCGTCGTCGGGCACTTGGTGGGCAATCTTCAGGTCTTCGGCCCGCCGGAACTCATCAACGGCTATGCGCATTGTCTGAACAGCAAACCGCTCCTGCTGTGGGGCGTGCGCCTGGGATTGCTGGCGGTGCTCACCCTGCACGTGGTGACGGCGGTGCAACTCACGCTGCGGAACAAGGACGCGCGTCCGATCGGTTATTTGGGCGGTGAGGGTTACGGTTCGACGTGGCAATCGCGTTACATGCTGGTGAGCGGACTCGTGATTCTGGCATTCGTCGCGTATCACCTTGCGCATTTCACGGCGCTGCTGCCGTGGGTGAACGGCGTGGGGGATTTCCGCAAGCTGGAGGCGACGTTACCGGGCGGCGTAAAAGCCCACGATGTCTATGCGATGATGATCCTCGGCTTTCAGGTCTGGTGGGTCGTGCTGCTCTACCTGGCCGCTCAGGCGCTGTTGTTCATCCACCTCGGGCACGGATTGGCGGCGATGTTTCAATCGGTCGGGCTGCGCGATCACAACTGGTGGCCGCGCATCCAGTTTTTCGCTAAAGCCACGAGCATTGCTATCTTCATCGGCTACGCGCTGATACCCATCTCAATTTACATGCATGTCATTGGTGTCGAATATGCGGACAAGGTGAGAGACAAGATAACCCAATCGCCGTCGGCTAAATCTGCCGCTCCTGCCGTAAAAGGAGGCGAAATAACATGGCCACGCTGAATTCGAACATCCCCGCCGGCCCGCTCGCTTCGAAGTGGGAGAAATACAAGTTCAACACCAAGCTCATCAACCCGGCGAACAAGCGGAAATACAAGATCATCGTCGTCGGCGCGGGACTCGCGGGTTCGTCCGCGTCCGCCACGCTCGCGGAACTTGGGTATGAGGTTCACAACTTTGTTTTCCATGATTCACCGCGCCGCGCGCACTCGGTTGCCGCGCAGGGCGGCATCAACGCCGCGAAGAATTACCAGAATGACGGCGACTCCGTTCACCGCTTGTTTTACGACACGATCAAGGGCGGCGATTTCCGAGCCCGCGAGGCCAATGTGCATCGGCTCGCTGAAGTGTCGGTCAACATCATTGACCAGTGCGCGGCGCAGGGGGTGCCGTTCGCGCGGGAATACGGCGGATTGCTCGACAACCGTTCGTTCGGCGGCGCGCAGGTTTCACGCACGTTCTACGCGCGCGGACAGACGGGGCAGCAGCTTTTGCTCGGGGCGTATTCGGCGCTGTGCAAGATGATCGGGCAAGGCGGTGTGAAATCTTACACGCACTCCGAGATGCTCGACCTCGTCGTCGTGGACGGCCACGCGAAGGGCGTCATCGTCCGCAATCTGCAGACTGGCGAAATCTCCAAGCACAGTGCGGACGCCGTCGTGCTCGCGACGGGTGGTTACGGCAACGTCTATAATCTCTCGACCTACGCGCGCGGCTCCAACGCCACGGCGATCTGGCGCGCTTACAGGCGCGGCGCGTGCTTCGGCAATCCGTGCTACACGCAGATTCATCCGACGTGCATCCCGGTCAGTGGCGATTATCAATCCAAGCTCACACTCATGAGCGAATCGCTGCGCAACGATGGCCGCGTCTGGGTGCCGAAGAAGAAGGAAGATTGCAGGAAAGCGCCGCAGGACATTCCTGAAGGAGCGCGCGATTATTATCTGGAACGCATGTATTCCGCGTTCGGCAATCTCGCGCCGCGCGACATTGCGAGCCGCGCAGCCAAGAGGGTTTGTGACGAAGGCCGCGGCATCGGCGAGACCGGCCTCGGCGTTTATCTGGATTTCTCCGGTGCAATCAACCGTCTCGGCGAAGGCAAGGTCCGCGAACGTTACGGCAATCTGTTCGCGATGTATCACGAGATCACAAACGAGGACGCCTATCGCACGCCGATGCGGATTTATCCCGCCGTCCACTACACGATGGGCGGCCTGTGGGTGGACTACAATTTGATGAGCAATCTTCCCGGCTTGTTTGTGCTCGGCGAAGCGAACTTCTCCGATCACGGCGCCAACCGTCTCGGCGCGAGCGCGCTGATGCAAGGTTTGTCCGACGGTTACTTCGTTTTACCCGCGACGATCAGCAGTTATCTCGCGTCGCAGAAGCCTGACAAACGCCCGAAGACCGATCACGAAAGTTTCAAGCAAGCTGAAGAACACGTCCAAAACATCACGAAGAAATTGCTCGGCAACAAAGGCAAACGAACCCCCGCGAGCTTCCACAAGGAACTCGGCAAGCTCATGTGGGAATACTGCGGCATGGCGCGCAACAAGGCTGGACTGGAAAAAGGCATCAAGGAGATTTCCGCGCTACGCGAGGAGTATTGGAAGGACGTCAACGTGCTCGGCGACGCGGGCGAGTGGAACCAGCAACTCGAAAATGCTGGTCGCGTAGCGGACTTCATCGAACTCGGCGAGCTCATGTGCCGCGACGCGTTGAATCGTGAGGAAAGCTGCGGCAGCCATTTCCGTGAGGAATATCAATACACGCCGGACGATCCCGAAACGAAGCAGGGCCTCGTGAACCCCGGCGACGTGAAGCGCCGCGACGACGCGTTCGCCTACGTGGCAGGCTGGGAATACGCCGGTTCGCCCGACAAAGCGCCGGTGTTGAACAAAGAGCCGCTCGTGTATGAGGAAGTCCACATGAGCACGCGCTCTTACAAATAACGCCAACCCGTTTTCTCGAAGCATGAAAATCACTCTCAAAGTCTGGCGGCAGAAAAACGCGGACAGCCCCGGCGGATTCAAGACCTACCAATCGCCCGAGTTGAACGGAAACATGTCGTTCCTCGAAATGCTGGACGTGGTGAACGAGGAACTCGCGAATAAAGACGAAGACCCGATCGCGTTCGATCACGACTGTCGCGAAGGCATCTGTGGCGCTTGTTCGTGCGTCATCAACGGCAAACCGCACGGGCCGCACAGGGGCATCGCGACGTGCCAGACTTATATGCGCAGCTTCAAAGACGGCGACATCATTGTTGTCGAACCGTTCCGCGCAAGAGCGTTTCCGCTCATCAAGGATTTGGTCGTGGACCGCAAGGCATTCGATCGCATCCAGCACGCGGGCGGATTCATCAGCGTCCGCACCGGCAGCGCCCCGGACGCAAATTCGATTCCGGTAGCCAAGGAAAACGCCGACCTCGCGATGGACGCCGCCCAGTGCATCGGCTGTGGCGCGTGCGTTGCCGCGTGCAAAAACGCCAGCGCCATGCTCTTCGTCGCCGCGAAGATTTCGCATCTCGGCTTGCTCCCGCAAGGACAACCCGAACGCTACAAGCGCGTGAAGGCGATGGTGGCCCAGATGGACGCCGAAGGCTTCGGCGCATGCGCAGTGACCGGAAGCTGCGAAGCCGTCTGCCCGAAGGAGATCTCGCTCGACTTCATCGCGCGCATGAACCGCGACTACGGGGTCTCACTCCTCAAGGGAAATCCGAAGCAAGTGGCAATGGGGGTGGGCTGAATCAAGCTTCAAAGGCAGGCTTGCACGTGGGCGCGTTTTGCGTTAGCTGTGGCTCATGCCGACCAAAGCCAAGCCCATTCCGGACGGTTACGAGCGTGCCACGCCTTACCTGATCTGCCACGACGCTGCAAAGGCCATCGAGTTTTACAAGCAGGCGTTCGGTGCGGCAGAGCTGTTCCGGATGCCAATGCCGGGCGGCAAGATCGGGCACGCCGAGATCAAGATCAGCGGCGCCATTGTCATGCTGGCGGACGAATGCCCAGAGTCAGGATTGCGCAGCCCGCAATCCCTTGGCGGTACGCCTGTAAGCGTGCTGGTTTATGTCGAGGACGTGGATGCATTCGCAAGACGCGCCGAGGCTGCGGGCGTGCGAGTGATTGAGCCGGTCGCGGATCGGTTTTACGGCGACCGCAGTTTCAAGGCGAGCGATCCATTTGGCCACGTCTGGATGTTTGCGACGCACACCGAAGACGTGCCGCCGGACGAAATGGAAAGGCGAGCTGCGGCGATGTTTACGAAATGAGGGTGTTACGAATCGTTGAGCATCCCCTTTAAAGCTGATCGAAGCGGTCTGGCGCTCCCCACCTCGCAAGTTCGACTCCGACCTTCTCTGGCCGGGCGCGAGGCCGCATGGGTGCGTCAAGCTCTCTGGCAAGCGGATCGAGATCGGTTGGAGCGCGTCAAACTGTCACCGATTGCCGGGCGTTTTGCTTAGATGATTGTGTCACCAATGATGCTATTTCACGCCTGCTTTTGGCGGGTTTCCGATAATACCAACCAGGGGCGGTGTGACGGGTCAACGGCACCCAGCATCAGCGATTCGTGGACAGGCACCGGTGTTTGCGATTCTGCCGAAAGACCTGTGAAAACTTGTCCAAGATAATCGTTGACATCTGAAAGGAGTTGAGGCTTAACTAGCCCGATTCATGAAGAGAAATCCCCAGGCTTGAGGCAGGGGAGCAGAGACGAGTAATGTGTATGAAAACCAAGCAAGTTTTGGGCGGGCTGTTCGCGAGCATGCTCTTGTCAACGACATCGGCGAACGCAATCATCGCGTACGACAATCCAGTAACGCTCCTTGGAAATGAGGCAGTCCCATTCGCTCTCGTCTTGGGAATGGATTTCCAGGTCAATGCCGGCTATCCCATCAGCGTCACCGCAATCGGCGCGTTCGACAACGGACTGAACGGGTTTGGCCTCAACTCGATCCCGGTGGCGATCTATAACGTCACAACCATGACTATGGTGCCGGGAACGATGGTCACATTCACGGGACTGGCTGGAACTCCTGCCGGAAGCTCGCGCTTTCTTTCGATTAGTCCGGTTCTGCTCGGACCCGGCACCTACTCAATTGTAGCTGCGAATTATGGGAACCTTGGAACCTCGGAGCGGGACTACAATTCTGGAATCTTTCCGCCAGCAGCAACGCCTCCAACATTCAACACCGGAGGGGGAGCCCTGACCATGCTTAGTCATCGCGAGACGTTTGGCGCGAGTTTGGTGTTTCCGACGACGACCTTTTTTGCCGGTCCGAACCCGGAATTCGGTGCGGGCACTTTTGATTTTACGCCGGTGCCGGAAGCGGCGACATTTGGCTTCGCTGGCTTGGCGTTGTTAGGCCTCTGCTACATCGGACGGGCGGTCTGGCTCAAGCGGAGCCTCGTCGCTTGATTGGCATCAGATTTCCAAGGGCGGCTTCCAACAGAAGCCGCCCTTTTTGTTTGTCGCCCGAGCAATGTCTGGGCTTCGATCGCGTGGTCCGTGGTGTAGTCCAACGTCGCCGGGTGCTTCATTCGCATACAGTATTCGCCTTGTCAGGCCGTCATTGATGATCAAAGCTCGAATGGGTTGACATGATTTCAGGCAACGCAACATCATGCGATCCGGAAGCACAGGTCCCAATCTCGGATCACTCAGGCCGTTCCACTCGACGGGCCTCAACCAGATTCGCCGCATGGGTCTTGATCATGCTTTGGGGGTACGCGGTCACGCGGCTCGGCCCGTCTTGGTACGGCAATGCCGATTACAACTTTGGCTGGTTTGTGCCCGTGTTCTGTGCCTGCCTGTTCTGGGAACGGTGGAAATGCAGGCCTTCTCAGAGTCCAGTCCATGTCTCCAAATCTGCGGCTCTGGGGTCGCTCGTGGCGAGTGCTCTGCTTTTGCCCGGTTGCCTTTTCCTCGAAATCATTCCGGCGTGGCGGCTGGCTGGCTGGACGTTCGCGACAGCAGTGGTTGGCATCACTTTGACGGCAATTTATCTGATCGGCGGCCGAAGGTGGTTGTGGCATTTCGCTCCGCCTGTGCTTCTTGTGCTGGTTGCCGTGCCCTGGCCCACGAGGGTCGAGGTGCCGCTCGTCGAAGAGTTGTCAGGGCTAAACGCCATGGTCAGCACCTGGCTGGCGAACCTCCTCGGCACGCCTGCTGTTCGGAAGGGGATCCTGATCGAAACGGGCGCCGGATTGGTCGGCGTGGACGAGGCGTGCAGTGGGATTCGCTCCTTTCAAGCGAGCGTGACGGTTGCCTTGCTGATGGGGGAACTCTTTCGCTACGGGCCATTCAGCAGGATTCTGTTCCTCGCGGGCGGCGTTGCGACGGCCTTCATTGGCAACGTGGCGCGAACGACCTACCTGGTGCGGGTTTGCGATTTGCGGGGCTTGGACGCCGTCAATCTCCAACACGACCAGGCGGGGCTGGTCATCCTCGGGACAACCTTGGTGGCGTTGCTCGTGTTGGCGTGGCTGCTGCGTCCGCGGGTTCGCGCGACGAAAGACACAACCGCGGTTGACACCACGACGCGACCGCCTGAGGAGGCGAGCCGCGCTTCAGGAATGGGCCGTCCCGTTTTGGCGAACGGGCTGCTGGCCGCGACTGCAGTTTGGATCATCCTGAGCGAGGCCGGCATGGCGTGCTGGTTTCAGCGTGCCGAACGAGTCGCATCCTCCTCCGCCAACTGGTCGGTGCGGTTCCCGGAGCAAAGCCCGCGATTCCAAACCGGAGGCGTAAGCGATGCGATCCGCAAGAAACTGGGATGTGACAACGCTACCATGGCGGAATGGTCCGAGGTCAATGGGCGGCCTTGGAAGGTGTATTATTTGCGCTGGCACGCCGCACCCAACGCCTACCGCGCCCTGGCGGCAGGTGGCTCGGAACATTCCCTGGGCGTTTGCCTTGGACTCCTGGGCATGTCGAAGCAAGAGGACCTTGGGCTGAAGCTCACCCGGGTGAACGGCGTGACACTGCTCACCCAAATGCAACGGTATTGGGATCGCGGGCGAAGGTTTCACATTCTTTGGTCGTTGTGGGATTCCGCCGGAATCACCCTCGACAAGCAACCCGTCAGAGCTTCGACACAAAATGCGCTTCGGCGCGCGCTTCGAGGAGTGGCGACCGGTGATAGGGGCCGAACGGAAAAACGCGTCTTTGAGATGGGCGTCTGGGGGATGGAGACAGACGAGGAGGCCGCAACTCTCTTCCGGCAGCAGTTGGAACAGATGATTGTCGTGCAGCCGGACCGCTGAACCGCCGTCCGCGAAGTTTCAGGCTCAGGTCACTGGCCCGCGACTTTTGCCCGGGCGACCAGTTCCGCCTCCTCCGGCATGAGCAACGCCTTGCTGGATTTGTCCAGGTACTCCCTCGAGGCCCGGACCTGGCCTCCGGCGGCGAGGATTACACCGTAGTAAGCGGCGATCTCCGGGCGTTCAAGCTCGCCCGGTTGCAAGCCGGCCAGGATTTTGATCGCCTCGCCGTTGCGGCCCGCGAGATGCAGAGAGAACGCGTAAGTGGAGGCGTAGTTCACGTTCGCCGGCTCACCCACCCAAAGTTCCTCCGCGAACCTGTGGGCTGCGGCGAGATCTTTGCCCAGCAAAAGCGAAACCATGGCATAATTGTTCACCGCGAGCTTGTCCTTGGGGTCTTGATGCATCATGGCTTGGAACACGCGCCACAAACCGGCGGTTTCGCGCCGCGCCGCGTAGAAGTCACGCAACGCCCGGAGCGGCCAGGCCTGATCCGAAAAACGATCGGCCGCTCGCCACAGGACTTCCGCCGTTTCCGAAGACCATCCCCAATGCAATGCCAGCGTTGCCAGCAGATTGAGCGCTGTGGGCGAATCGGAGGCCAGCCGGAGCGCGTTTTGCCAGGCCGTTTCATAGCCCGCGCCTCCGGATTGGTTGCGAAGCGACAGCGTGAGCATCGCGTTGCGCACGTGGTCCAGTCCGACCCAGCGCTCGCTCCGAAGGAAGTCCTCCAACTGCTTCCATTCCTTCAGGGCGACAAAAGCGTCGGCACGCGCCAGGGGCAATAATCCCTGCCCCGCGATGGGCGCGGGCAGCGAACCCAGCCACGTCAGGTTTTCCCTTGCGAGGCCGGCGCTGTTCATCCACGCGGCCAGTTGCCCGATCATCGCCGGCTGCGCCGCGGCGGTGGCCTTTGTCTCGGACAAGAACGCATCGAAACTCTCGCTGCCTTGCGCTTTGAGAATTGCGAGATGCAGGATGCGGTCGGCGAAAACCGACTGCGCGTTGGTGAGAGCCTGATTGGAGAGCCGTTCCGCGCGCGCGAAGTCGCTCCGCGCGGCGCTCTCCGCGACCAGCGAGCGCAGGGCCACGATCCCGAGCCGACCGTCGGTGTTCAACAATTCGAGCGTCGTGCGCGCGTCGGCGATGATCCTGGGGTCCTGGGATTGAAGGCGGATGACCGCGAGCGACATGCGGCTGAGCGGGTCGTCCGGTTCGATCCGGGCGGCTTCGGTGTAATGTTGTTCCGCCTCGGCAACCCGGCCCAACTTCAGCGCCAGGGCACCGGCAACCAGATGGAACGTGGAGCTTGCCCTGGATTGCGGTTCGACCGCGTTGAGGGCCTCCACGGCCGTCGTGAATGGAAATGGTTCGCCGCGCATCGCGGTCGAGGCCAGCGCGAGGCGATTGGTTACGGTCGGCTCAATCATCACGCTGCGCCGCCGCCAGTAGATCGCGAACGGCGAATTGGCCCAGTCCGCCAGGTCCGCGGTGACCCGCGTGGCGATGGTGTTGGTCGAGTTGAATTGGAGAACCTGCCGCGCGCGGAGATATGCGCGAGTCAGGTCGCCCTTGGCGAGGAACAGTTCCGCCTGCGCTGCATACCTTTCTTCCATCATGTGGCGGTAGCGCGGCATGCCGATCTTGTAACCGAAGCCACCGCCAACCAACAGGCAAGCCAACAAAAGCGCGGTCTGCCAACGCAACAGGTATCGCCGCACTTTCTGCCAGGCGAAATCCTCAGCCACTCGCCGCTCGATGAATCCGCCCAGGTCGTCGAGCAACCAGCCCGTCTTTTTTCCGAACCATGTATTGCGATACCATCGCAGCCCGCGCCGCATCGCCCGGATGGGCCGGCTGACCCTGCGGCGCTGGTAGTAATGGCGGCCCTCCTGCGCATCCACCGGCGGGTACCACCATTCATACCACCGGGCGATTCGCGCCGCGTACCACCTTCCGGGCGCTGACTGGGAAGCGCGCCGTTTGAATCGGCTCCAAGCCAGGACGGGCCGGCTGCGGCGCGCGCGACCATGATAGCCGTAATAAGGATAGAGGCTTTCGACGGCCGGGTACCACCAGTCGTAAACGCTTCCACGAATTCGCCGCACCACCCGCGCCGGAAACGAATTGCCCACCCAAATCCGCACCGCGCGCACCGCCCGGCCCAACCGGCTGCGGCGCGCCCGGCCATAGTAGCCGTAATCTGGATAAGGTTGATCGGAAGGAGGGTGCCACCAATCATGGAAGCGTCGAGCGAGCGATCTCGCGCCGCGGGCAATCGGGTTGCCGCGGAAGGCACTGCGAACAGAGCGGAAGACCAGCTTCAGCCGGCCGCGCGTCGGTTGGTGGTAGCGGCCATAGTAGGCATACGAGCGGGATTTGCTCCGCCGGGGATGCCACCATTCGTAGCACCGGTCGGCGAAGCGGCGCCAGGCGACGAACAAGCCGGCATTCTCCCGCCGGTTCGCAAATCGCCGCCGCCAACTGCGGCGGCGAGGGCTGTCCTGCCGGGGTTGGGGGCCGGATCCATGGCCGTCATTGCTCATTCAAATGGTTTCCGTCTCCCTTCATGTTTGGTCTTGTGAGAGTGGGATCGTGCGCGGATTCTCCGCTGTTGGCAAGAATCGAATTCGCCGGTTCGCTTGGGCGTGTGCGGGCCGATCAAGCCGCCTGAGTGATCGGTTTTGCTGCCCGCGATCAGACCATGGAACACAGCGAATCAACCAGTGCCCCGGCCTGGTTTTGCCTCCGCTCGCAAACCAGGCACGAGCACGTCGCTGCGGCCCACTTGCAACGGGATGCCGCGGTGGAGGTCTTTCTGCCGCGGGTAAGATTTCGGCGGGCGACGCGGACTGGGCCGCAATGGGTGATTGAGGCGCTTTTTCCCGGATACCTGTTCGCCAGATTCGAATTATTCAACACCCTGCGCCGCATCCGCCACACCCGCGGGGTGCGCGGCGTGGTGCATTTCGGTCAGGGCTGGCCCACGGTTCCGGATGACGTCATCGCCGAACTGAGGCAGGTGGTGGGCGACGAGGAAGTTCACGTGTTGGGCGACACCTTCCAACCCGGCGATGAAGTCCAGATCGCCACCGGCGCCTTCCAGGGACTGCAAGCCGTGGTGACGCGCTATTTGCCGGCCCGCCAACGCGTGGCCGTCCTGCTCGAGTTCCTGGGACGCCAAACTTCGGTTGAAATCCCCGAGACTGCGGTTGTGAAGCCCGGAGACGGGCGACGATTGATCGTGGGTGCGGCACCTGCGTCCGGGCAGCGCCGACGAGGTTCGTGATCGGACGGGGTGCCGGGAAGCTGCAACTCGACCTTTTGGGCTGGATCCCTTATCCGGCACGCAGCGGGCCAGCCTTGGCTTTCCACCAAGGCTCACCGTTTCCCTGGGTTGACGATCTCGGCCATCTTGAAGATCGGGAGGAACATGCAGATGACCATGCCGCCGATGACGACGCCAAGAAACACAATGAGAATTGGTTCAATCAGTGAAGTCAGCCCCGAAAGCGTTGTTTCAATCTCCTCATCGAGGAAATCCGAAATGCGCTCGAGCATGTTGTCAATCTTGCCGGTTTGCTCACCCGCCGTGATCATGCGGATGATCATGCTCGGGAACACCGGGTGTTTTGCGAGTGCCGCCGAGATGCTTTCCCCTCGCTCGATATCCGCTGCCGCAACTTTGACCGCCTTTTCCATGACCACATTGCCGACGGTTTGCGAAACGATTTGGAGCACCTCCAGTATGGGCACACCGCTGCGAATCAGCGAAGAAAGCGTCCGCGTAAAACGAGCGAGGCAGATCTTATGGGCGATCACGCCGAAAATGGGCAGTTTGATGCGTTGCGAGTCCCAAAACTGGCGGCCTGGTTTGGTCTTGATGAAGTAAAGCCAGCCATAAACGATCCCGCCGCCGCCCAGCAGGAACAGGATGATGTACTTCTGGACAAACTTGCTCAGAGTGATGAGGAACAGCGTCGGGGCGGGCAGTTTGGCTCCGAATCCAGCGTAAATGTCACCGAACACCGGCACCACTTTCACCAACAAGAAGATCGTGATGAGGATCGCCACGATGGTGACGATCGTCGGATACATCATGGCGCTCTTGACCTTTCGGCGCAGGCGGGCGGTGTTTTCCAAGTACACCGCCAGGCGAGCAAGAATCTCGGCGAGCAAACCACCTTTTTCACCCGCTGACACCATGGCCACGTAAAGCCGTGAAAAAGCCTTGGGGTGTTTCGAGAGCGCTTCTGAGAAGCTGTCGCCGCTTTCAACCCGGGAGCAGACATCCTTGATGACATCGCGCATCACCTTGTTGGTTGTCTGTTCCGCCAGTGCCTGTAGCGACTGCACCATTGCCAGGCCCGCGTCAATCATCGTCGCCAATTGCCGCGTGAAAATCACCAAATCCGCGAGCCCAACCTTCCCGCCAGCGGTCCGGCCCTTTTTGCCAACTTTTTCCTGAATGGAAACGACGAGAAGATTGCGGTTGAGCAACGCCGCGACGGCAGCCTGTTCGGTGACCGCCTCCACTGAACTGCGGATCTCTCGTCCGCTGGCGGTCTCGCGCGCAATGTAGGTAAACGACGGCATAATTGTCGGTGGCTTTGATACAGCCTGTGCCGCAACATATCAAGGACGAGCCTTCAGGCTCAAGTCCGAGTGCGACGCGTCGTGTCGAGCAAAGTCCATTCCAACGGGTTGCGCTCGCAACCGGGCCGTCTAGTTGAGTTTGTTGGACCGTTGGCAGTGCGACCACGGCATATTGATGCACCGACTGCGGACAATGGATGCACACAATCGAGAATATGCCCCTCAAGAGGCGGCCCGGCGCTCTGCGGAGGCTGTTCCAATCGAATCGGTTACCAATGGCGCAGGACAGAATTGGAAAAAAACTTGTTGTCAACTACACGCGATTCCCCTAATAATCGCCGAAATGCACCGGACTGGTGCCGGGGCAAACCGGTTTTGCCCCAACAAATGCATACGTACGAGAGTACAGTAAAAGAACAATAACCATCGGAGGAACCAAATGAAGTTTAATAAATGGACGTTAGGCTTGGCTGCCGTCGGGGCGGTCAGCCTGACTTCGGCCGCCCGGGCAGATGAGATGAACGCCGTGCAGACGGCTCTGTCCTCTACCGCGATCAGCGGCTACATTGACACGTCGTTTGAGTGGCAGATTGAGCCGGATAAGGAAGCGCCGGACTTTGACTCGTGGCCCGCCATTCCCTTCCGGAATGGCACTTCCCGGAACGGTGATGGCAAACGAAACGGGTTTAACCTGAATGTGGTGCAGCTTACCATCGCCAAGCCGATGGATGAGTCGGAGTGGGCTGCGGGCTACCGGGTGGACTTGCTTTTCGGGCCGGACGCCGTGGGCTTCAACCCGTCGGCGAATGTAAACACAACCGATAATGACGAAGGCGCTCTGGCCGATGTCGGCATCAGACAGGCCTACGTTGCATTGAGGACGCCAATTGGTAACGGGATTGATTGGAAGTTCGGCGTTTTCACTACTATTCTCGGCTATGAATCCTTCGAGTCCGGGAACAACCCGAACTTCACACGCTCCTGGGGTTGGGCGCTCGAAGCCACGCAGCACACGGGTATCCTCGGCACCTATCGCGTCAACGACAACGTCGTTTTCTCGGCAGGCCTCGCCAACACACACAGTGCTGGCATCAATAATCGAGATAGCGAACTCTCGGACCACCAATCCGAATGGCGGAAGACATGGATGGCCTCCCTCGCGTTGACGGCACCGGAAAGCATGGGCGCATTGGCCGGCTCGACGCTCTACCTCGGGGCTGTCGGCGGCTATGCCGGTATGATTGACCCGGACGAAACTGGCAGCACGACTCAGGACCAAGTGAACTTCTACGCCGGCGCCACGATCGCCACACCGGTGACTGGCTTGCGGTTCGGCGTAGCGTTTGACTACGTTGATAACCTCGGAGGGGGCGACCGCAATGTGGGCTACGAAGACGACGTTTGGAACGTCGGGCTTTATGCCTCTTACCAGGCAACTGAGAAACTGAGCCTTCACCTCCGTGGTGAGTATGGCAATCTCGAGTATAATAGTGACGTATTCTCGGACACTGGCGACGAGGAGATGTGGAGCCTCACCGCCACCTTGCAATACGCCCTGTGGGCCAACGTGATCAGCCGCATCGAAGTTCGCTACGACGACCTGCAAGTGGACGGCGATTCGGGAGAGTTTAGTTATGATTACGACGAGCAGCACCTTGGCGTCTTCGCCAACGTGATTTATAAGTTCTAATCGGATTCCATGCTCAAACGCCCCTCCAGCATGGCTGGAGGGGCGTTTTGCTTTGTCCCGGAGGCTTTTTATTTCTTCCAATTGCACAGGCTCTGTGATAGGAGTGGACCATGCCGGCCGAACCAGCGAGCCACGCCTTTTTCATCTGGGGTATTGACCACGCCACCTATGGCCCGGTGGAGTTGCCGACGCTTGTAGAATGGGTGAAGGACGAACGGGTCCTCGCGGACACCTGGGTATTCGTGCAACGCGATGCCGCCTGGCGCCGTGCGGCCGGGTTGCCCGAACTCCAGATGTTCTTCCGCTCCAAGTCCGGTGTCGTCGCCGTGGCGCGTTCCGCCGAAACTGCACCCGTGGGCTTCAAACCCGGCGCCCTGCGGCGTGTGAAAATCCTCGCCGCATTCAGCGACGCACAACTCGAACACCTCGCCCAATTCATCGAAACGCAGCGCGTGCCGCAATGGAGCGTCATCGTCCGGCAGGGCGACCACGGCGACACGATGTTCCTCATCCTCGACGGCGAACTCCGGGCACGCATGATGGTCGGTGAAAAGGAAACCATCCTGGCCACGTTCGGTCCGGGCGAATTCTTCGGAGATATCTCGCTGTTCGACCACGGCCCCCGCTCCGCCGACGTGGTCGCGAACGCGGACAGCACCGTGGTGAAAATCTCGGCCGTCGCCTTCGAAAAGTTGTCGCGCGACGCGCCCGAACTGGCCGCGCCGTTTTTGACGGCCACCGTCAAAACCCTCGCCGCCCGCATTCGCGCCGACAACAAGCGGCTGCGGGATTCGGTGAGTTTCGCAGCGGCTTCGGCGCGGTTGTAATCCCTGGCCGGAAGCGTCTCGCGGGCGCCGCCCCCGGCTCAATCTCCCAACAGTTTCTTCAACCGCGCCCGCGCTTTGTTTTCGCGGGTTTGCTCCACCACCGGCGCCACAAACTCGCGACGGGCCAGTTCAAAGTATTCGCAATAGTTCGCGAGGTGCTTTTCCTCCACCGGGTCGGCGCGGCGGTCGCGGCACTCATACGCCACCTTGGGATCGTAGCTCACGCAGTTCAGGCAGACCTTGAGGTCCGCGCCGCACTCACACGATTCCGAGCGCCCGGGCGTGCTGGCCAGCTTGTATTCCGCGCCGCACTTCCAGCAATGTCGCGTCATCCTGGCAGAATGGCGCCGGCGCTCCCGGAAGCCCATCGCAAATCGCACGGACTCGGTTTGCTTTCGCGCAGTCCGGGCTTGTCACCATCCCCGCAACCGAACTAAATGCATTCCGCCCCGGCCAAACCCGACCCATCGCATGAACATCGTCGTCCTTGACGGATTTACCATCAACCCCGGCGACCTGAGTTGGGCCGCGCTCGAAGCGCTTGGGCCTTGCGCCATCTTCGACCGGTCCCCGCCGGAATCCGTGCTAACCCGCGCCACCCAGGGCGAAATCGTCCTCACCAACAAAACCGTATTGACCCGCGAACACATCGCGCAATTGCCTCGCCTGCGATACATCGGCGTCCTCGCGACCGGCACCAACGTCGTGGACCTCGTCGCGGCCCGCGAGCGCGGCATCCCCGTCACCAGCGTCCCCGCTTACGGCACCCAATCCGTCGCGCAAGCGACCTTTGCCCTCCTGCTTGAATTGGCCCACCGCGTCGGCCATCACGCGGAAACCGTGCGCGCCGGCAAGTGGACCGCTGCGGCCGACTGGTGTTACTGGGATTTTCCGCTGATTGAACTGGAGGGCCTCACGATGGGAATCGTGGGCTTCGGTCGCATTGGCCGCGCGGTCGCCGAACTCGGCCGCGCCTTCGGCATGAACGTCCTCGCGCACAGCCCTTCTCCCGATCCTGGCCAGCACTACGTGCGTTTCGTGGAGTTGGAAACTCTCTTTCGCGAAAGCGACGTGGTCAGCCTGCATTGCCGGCTGACACGGCAAACGGAAAAACTGGTGGACGCCTCGCGCCTTCGGCTGATGAAACCCACTGCGTTCCTGCTCAACACCAGCCGCGGGCCGCTCGTGGACGAATACGCTCTCGCCGACGCCCTGAACAACGGGAGGCTCGCCGGCGCTGGGCTCGACGTCTTGTCGCGCGAACCGCCGCCGGCCGGCAATCCGCTGCTGCGAGCGAAGAACTGTTTCATCACCCCGCACAACGCCTGGGCCACACGGGCCGCCCGCGCGCGCCTCGTTCGGATTGCCGCGCAGAACATCCGCGCCTTCCTCGCCGGCCAGTCGGAAAACGTGGTCAACTGACCAGATCCCACCGCGGGTCCGTTCCAAAACCTGTGGGCCCGCTCATGGTTGTATGCCGGGGATGAAATTCACGCCGGATACAGGTAGTGAGAAGAAACGGCTTGTGGAAGGCTCGTACGCCCACGGGACCTGGTATGTCGTGAGCACGAGCACTGGCGGATTGGTCACGAGCATCCAGTTTATCACGCTCGAAATGTTGGACGCCGAGTAAAGCCGATAGCACAGCGAGGGTGCCGGCCAGGAAAGGACCACATTCGTTCCAGCCAGCGCAATGCTCAACAGCGGCGGTGTGTCGCACGCGTCGCCCGTGCCATTCCCATCCGAATCCGCCTGGTCCGGGTTCGCGACCGCCGGACAGTTGTCGGCGTCATCCGGGATGCCATCGCCGTCGCTGTCGGGTTTGGGCGGCTGCGCGGGCAGCACGCCATGGTGGGCAAGCAACGCATCCTCGTGGGTCATGCGCTTCAGGTACGTGGGAGAATCGGCGCACAACTCCGCACAGTGACCGGCCCACAAACCGGGGAAGAAGTCCGGTGGCGGGAACGGCGGCACGAACTGCGGCAGCGTGCCCGGATCGCCGTCATGGTCCACCCGGAATGGTGTGTTGACCACGCTGATGATCTGGAAACCCGGATCGTTCGGCAGCCAGTGGCCATTGCGCGCCTTGAATTCGAGAGGCGGCCCCGGATCCACCACGCGGTTGGTGCCGTCACTCACCCGCGTGAACACCAGCCGGGGACGCACGGGCAGCGTGGAATCGAATGTGCCGCCTTGGCCGGCGCAGAATCCGTGACGAAGCGTCATCGTGCCTTGGGCTTGTGTTGTGACGCCGGAAAGATAGACCCTCAGATTCCACGGCTCCGGATTGAATCCGTTGCTGTAGGTCACGGTGATGGGATTAACGCTGACCAGGCTTAGCGCCACGATTTCAATCGGGATGTTAGTGCCGCCGGGCGTGGGCAGCGTCGCCCCCGAGTTGCGCTGCACGAGTGTGTCAGCCGGGCCGCAAATGCCCGGCGGCTGTGTGTCCAGCGGCACGCCGTGGAAGTAAACCCGGCCCACGAATGGATCAGAACCTGGGGCGAAAAAGTCCGCCGGAATCGAGTTCGACGGAAAATCCTGGAAGCTCGCGCCGGCCGGCGTGGTGAACAAATCCAGGCCCGGACTGACGATCACGGTCGGACCATTCACGCGCAGCACGGCGATCTGCGCGCCACCGGTGTCGTCAATCGCGTCAATCAGATAATCATCCGGCGCCGCCAGTGGCACGATGAAATTTGTTTTGAAGCCGCCGTTGGCTGCGGTCACAAGGCTCAACAGTCGCCGGTCCTCAAACAGAATCCGCACGCCCGCGGACGCGGCGAAGTTGCTGCCGGAGATGGTCACCGGGTCGCCCGGGTTCGCAGTCAGCGTGTCCAGCGCGAGGCTTGGACGGGGCGCCGCCACCGTCCGGACGAATTCCGGCCCCACCTGGTCCGCCGCACTGAACGGCGGCAGGTTTGTGTCCGCAGTCATTAGTACACGCACGACCGGAGCCAGCGGGGTCGGCGGCGGCGTGTTGAAAAGCGCCAGCGGGATTGTGCTCGAAACCAGCGTGCCCACCGCCCGTTGATCACCGTTCGTTGAGCCGGTGCCGGCGATCGAAATCGTCGAGGCAGTGAGCGTGCCGCCGCCGATGCCCACTGGCGGACCGAATCCGACAAACTTGAACATTTGCCAGAAGCCGTTTGTCGTTGAAATCAGGCGATGTTCAATCTCCACGTCGTAGCCATTGGTCCCGGAGGCGAGGTTGTTGTCGGTGTCAATCCACAACCGGTACTGAGTCGTGGGCGGGCTGCTCAACGGCGCTTCGAGCGTAAAGTCAAGTTTGAGAACTTGATTCGAGGTCGCGACCGGGTCGAACTCAAAGTCCAGATGCACGTCGCCGAGGTCCTCCGGGGTTTCTTTGACGGGCGGCGCGTTGGTGCCGTCCACCATCGTGTGTGTGGTGGTGGTGGTCGGCGTGTTGGTCAGTTGATCCACCGTGTTGGTGGTGGTGGGATTCAACTTGCAGATGGCTTCCTCCAGCTTCTTGCACTGGTCTTCGGTCAGATCGCTGCCAGCGGCGTTGGTGCCATTGTAACGGCGACCGCCGTACATAAGGTTGTTCGTGGAGCCGTCCTCATGATCCAGGCCGAGCGCGTGGCCGATTTCATGCGCCCAAGAACGCGCGTCGCCATCAATGCCGGACTGTTCGCGCAACACGCAGGAGGGCCGGCCGATGAAGGTGACGCCGTTGACGACCTGGTTGCTGGCCGGGGTGCTGTTGGTGCCGTAGCGGACTTCCTTCGCGACCCAGACTTTCAGGCCGCCGTTCTTGACTTCGCCCGCCAGCGCGTTGTCTTTCAACGCCCGCGAGGCGCTGTCGCCCGACACGCTGCCGTTGGTTGTGATGGCGCCGCTGGTGTTGGTCGGGTTCTGACCCAGGTTGGTCTTGACGATGGTCACACGGATCCGGTGGTCATACTTGTCGCATTTTTTGAGGATGTCGTTGATTTCCTGCTGGCGTTTTTCCAGGTCGGGCACGTTGGCGCTGTCCAACTGGTTTACGACGACGGCGAGCTGCTTGAACTTGTGCGCCAGCGCGTTGGTGGCCAGGAACGCGAGCGTGAACCCGGCCAGCAAAAACATGAGCGGGCCCCGCATGGCAGCCGAATCCTGACGTGGTGGCGAGGGCGGGCCGGAGAGCCAACCCAGAGCGTGAGATGACGGGCGCTTGAGTCGCATAACGTTTTAATCGTGGCTCGCGCGGCAGCGGCGTCCGAGGCCCGAACAACGCGCCCTCGCGCCGTGTTGCGAACCGTTGGTGATTGACGGGCATTTACCACGAGCGAAAACGAAAGTCAAATCGGCAGTTGCATCGTGGTGGTTTCCACGCGCAAAGTTGCGCTCGTTTTCGAATCCTTCGTTCCGCAACTAAAAGCTCGAAAACCGCCGGGCCAGCGTCCACATTGCAGCCATGTCTGTGATCCTCAGTTCGATTCAGGTCGCCTGGCCGTTGCGGATTGTGTTCAGCGAGGGCGTGTTCAACGCCTCAAACGTGGCCCTGAAAGCCATTCTGGACGACGGCCAGGCCCGTGTCCGGTGCAAAGCGCTCGTCGTCGTGGATGAATCGCTTGCGCAAGCCCAACCTGTGCTGACGCGCCAGATCGAATCCTACTTTGCCGCGCACGCCGACGGTCTTCACCTGGTCTGTCCGCCGCTGGTGATCGAGGGCGGCGAGCGCACGAAGAACTCCTATTTCCACGTGTCCGAAATCCACTCGCACGTGGACCGTTACCACATTGACCGGCACTCGTACGTGATCGGCGTGGGAGGCGGCGCGCTGCTGGACATGGTCGGCCTGGCCGCGGCCACGGCGCATCGCGGCGTCCGCCACGTGCGTGTCCCGACGACGACGCTCGCGCAGTGCGATTCCGGCGTGGGCGTGAAGAACGGCATCAACGCATTCGGCAAAAAGAATTTCATCGGCGCCTTCGCTCCGCCCTTCGCGGTCATCAACGACTTTCAACTGCTCGAATCCCTCACGCCGCGCGACAAGCGCGCCGGCTACGTGGAAGCGGTGAAGGTGGCGCTCATTCGCGACGCAAAGTTCTTCGACGAGATCGAAGGCGCGGCGGACAAGCTGCGCACGTTCGATAAGTCGGCGATGCAGCGGTTGATTTTCCGCTGCGCCGAACTGCACCTCGACCACATCGCCACGTCCGGCGATCCGTTCGAGTTCGGCTCCGCACGCCCGCTGGACTTCGGCCACTGGTCGGCGCACAAGCTGGAGCAACTTTCCGAATTCAAAATCCGCCACGGCGAGGCCGTGGCCGTCGGCATTGCGCTGGACACCATTTACTCGCACGCGATGGGTTTCCTTGATGCCGCGTCCGCGGAGCGTGCGCTGAGATTGTTGGAAGCGTTGGGTTTTGAACTGTTCGCCAATGAGTTGATGCACGCGGACTCGGACAATTCGCTGATGGTAATGGGTGGGTTGGAAGAATTCCGCGAACACCTCGGCGGCGCGCTGGCCATCACGTTGCTCAAGGACATCGGCCAGGGATTTGAGGTCCACGAAGTCAATCTCGACAAGGTCGTCGAGGCGATTTACGAATTGAAGGAACGCCACGCGCGGCGGGCGCAGCAGGCGAGCCGCATTTCGGCGTGAAGCCGTGCCGGCAGCGCGTGGTAGGAACGGCGCGCTGCGCCGTCCAGCGCCGCGCAGAGCGGCGCAACGGACCACCTGAATCGAAGATCGCGTTTGGCTTATTCCGCCCGCTGGACGCGGGCGGGTGGTCGCGGCGCGACGACTCTGACTCTGAGACGGTTGGATGAAACGCATCGCCGTCATCAACGTCGTCGGCCTGACCGACGCGCTCATCGGCGAACACACGCCGCGCATCCGCGACTTCGCGGCGCGCGGTGTCAGATCGGCCATCGTGCCTGCGTTCCCCGCTGTCACTTGCACCGCGCAGTCCACCTACCTCACCGGCCTGCCGGCGTCCGGGCACGGCGTCGTCGGGAATGGCTGGTACAACCGAGAACTGGCGGAGGTGCAGTTCTGGAAACAATCCAATCACCTCGTCCACGGGGGCAAACTTTGGGAGGAGCTTCGCGAGCAATCACGGATCACGCACCACGCCTCACGCCTCACGACTCCCTTCACCTGCGCGAAACTTTTCTGGTGGTTCAACATGTATTCCAGCGCGGACTATTCCATCACGCCCCGCCCGATGTATCCCGCCGATGGCCGGAAGGTGTTCGACATCTACACCTGGCCGTATCCGATTCGCGAGGAAATCAAGCGCGATCTCGGCGAGTTTCCGTTCGCCACGTTCTGGGGACCGGCGGCGGGCAAACAAACTCCGCGAGGCGCGCCCGATGCCGCGTCGCGCTGGCTTGTGGAATCAGCGAAGTGGATTGAGAACAAGTTCCAACCGACGCTTAATCTGATTTATCTACCGCATCTGGATTACAACTTGCAACGGCACGGGCCATTCGCAGGCGAACCCCTCACCCGGGCTTCGGCCACCCTCTCCCCATCGGATTTGGAGAGGGACGGGGTGAGGGGCGGCCGTGTGTTGAATCCCGCCATTGTTCCCGACCTGCGCGCGATTGATTCCATCGTCGGCGACTTGCTGGATTTTTTCCGCGCGCGCGAGGTGCAGGTTGTATTGCTCTCCGAATACGGCATCACGAACGTGGACGCGCCCGTCCATCTCAACCGCCTCTTCCGCCAGCAAGGTTGGCTCACGGTCAAGGACGAACTCGGGCTGGAACTGCTCGACTGCGGCGCGAGCAAGGTGTTTGCGGTCGCGGATCATCAGGTCGCGCACGTTTATCTCAACGACAGTTCGCTGGAAACGCGCGTCCGCGACCTGCTGGAGAAGCACGAGGTCGTCGAAGCCGTGCTCGGCAAGCGCGAGAAGGCGGCGGCGGGCATTGACCATCCGCGCGCGGGCGACCTCATCGCCATCGCCCCGAAGAACGTGTGGTTCACCTACTACTACTGGCTCGACGACGCGCGCGCGCCGGATTTCGCGCGGACGGTGGACATTCATCGCAAGCCGGGCTACGACCCGGTGGAGCTGTTCACCGACCCGGCGCTCGCGCCGCTGGCGCTGAAGACGAAGATCGCGTGGCGGCTGCTGCAAAAGAAACTCGGCTTCCGCATGTTGATGGACATGATTCCGCTGGACGCGTCGCTGGTGAAAGGCTCGCACGGCCGCTGTCCGCGCGACGCGGCGGATTTTCCCGTGCTGATTTCCGAGCGCGCGGATTTGCTGGGCGGGAAACAACTCGAAGCCACGGACGTTTACCACGCGCTCGTGCGGCATGTGTTGCATTAGTTGAAACTCGAAACCGTTGACGATGTACCGGATTTTCCATGCGGACTGCTTTGACTGGCTGCGCGAGGGCAAGCCATACTCGCTCCACGCCGTCTGCACAGATCCGCCTTACGGAGTCCTGGAGTTCACAGAGAACGAGGTTTCCAAGCTACGCGCAGGCCGCGGCGGGGTGTGGCGGCTTCCGCCGACGATTGGCGGCAGCCGGCGCGACCCGTTGCCTCGCTTCACGGTGTTGACGGACTCGCAGAAGGCGGAACTGCGCCGCTTTTTCCATGAGTGGGGAAAGGTTCTCAAGCCCGTGCTCGTTCCCGGAGCGCACGTTTGCGTGGCCGGGCATCCCATCCTGCAACATCTCGTCCAAAACGCGATGGCAGAAGCGGGCTACGAGGTGCGAACGGCGATCATGCGGCTTTACTTCAGTTTCCGCGGCGGCGACCGTCCGAAAAACGCGGAGCGTGAATTCCCCGAGGTCTGCGTGACGCCCAAAGGCGCTTACGAACCGTGGATGCTTTTCCGCAAACCCATTGGGACCAAAACCGTCGCTGATAATCTCCGCAAATGGAAGACGGGCGGTTTGCGCCGGCTTGCGCTCGACAAGCCCTTGCCCGATTCGATTCCGAGCGGACGCACTCCTGATCGCGAGGAAGCCATTTCAAATCATCCCTGTCTCAAGCCGCAACATTTCATGCGCATCCTTGTCCGCGCGCTGCTGCCGCTGGGCGAAGGTACGGTGCTCGATCCGTTCATGGGCTCCGGCTCGACCATCGCTGCCGCCGAAGCCGTCGGGTATGACTCCGTCGGCATTGAAGTGGATCGCGATTATTTCAAGCTGGCGGAACGGTCCATTCCGCGCTTGGCAAGTCTGTATCCCGACTTTGCCGGTCAAGAGCTTCAGATGAACGGGGATTACGGCCCGGTTGAACGCGAGGATGGTCAACAGTTGGCAATGGCGTTCTCGGAAAAACCAACTGAACTCAAGACCAAGCCCGCTTCGAAAGTGCGGCGAAACGGTTCGCGCCATTGAGTCGGGATTTGGTTTTTTCGGTGCGCGGATTTGCTGGGCAGGCAACAACTCGAAGCCACTGACGTTTACCACGCGCTCGTTCGGCACGTGTCGCATTGAGGTCCGAACGAGAACCTTGATTGTCGGCAAACCCGGACGTAAAATGACGACGTCAGCAAACTGGTTATGAGCGCCGGTGACATTTTGAAACAATTGCAAACCCTGCCGCCCGCCGAGCAGGCGGCGTTCGACAGGCTTTTTCGCCAGTGGCAATCCGCTTCCGGGAACGCCAAGCCTCCCGCGCGTCCGCAGCAATGGCCGGACTTCCTCACCCGCTTGCGCCGCATCTACGGCGACAAGGTCACCGGCGACAGCCAGAGTCTCATTAGCGAACTTCGCGGCGAGAGGTGATGAACACCTACTTCGACTCCGCGATCATCGCCAAACTCTACGTTCTGGAGTCCAACAGCGCCGACGCCGCACGGCTGGTTTCCACCGACAACGCGCCGTACGTCCTGACGCACTGGCAGGACATCGAGGTGCGAAACGCGCTTCGTTTGAAAACTTTCCGGCGCGAGATCACGGCGGGTGAACTGCAAGCTTCGCTCGCCGCGTTTGACGAAGACATTGCCGGCGGGCGATGGCAACGGCCGCCCTATTCTCTCCCGGACGTTCACGAGCGCGCCGCGCAACTCTCTGCGCGCCACGCTGTGGAGACTGGCTGCCGCACCTTGGATATCTACCACGTTGCCGCCGCGCTCATCATCGGCACGCCGGAATTCGCCAGCTTCGATGAGCGGCAACGTGAACTGGCGAGGCGTGAAGGATTGCGGTTGAAGCCGTGAATGGGCGGTGCGTTGCCAAGTGAAGCCACGGACGTTTACCACGCGCTTGTGCGGCACATGTTGCATTGAAATGGAGCGCCGACTCAACCAGCGGCTACTGCGGCAAGGAATGCCCGGCGATAGAGCACTTGGGCTGACTCAAGATCGTGGGGCCAATCGTGTAAGAGCCGCCTCCCGGGCATCTCACTTCGTTTTTCAGGTAAGGCGTTAGGTCTTTCCACGCCACTTTGCCGTCGGGAGTTTTCTTCTGTTCGAGCGCCCACTGCTGAATCGCCCCGTCAATCTGGCGGAGGTTGCAAATGCAGGAGTTCATGCGGGCAACGGTTCTCTCGCGGATGAAATAGGGGCGGCCAATCAACACGGCGAGCGGGCACAAGATGAGCACCGCAACTGTTGCTCGCCGCGAGAGAGAAAACTTCTTTCCCGATTCGTTCATGCAGTGATGATGAACACCGCGCGAATGAATCGGTTGCCAGGCTTTTGAAACTCGCCGGGTCGGAAACCGGCACTCCGATGCGTCACTGCGGCAGCACGTGGCCGCGGAATGAGCAAGTCGGTGCGTTTGAAACTGCCGGGCCAATCGTGTATTTGCCGCCTTGTGGACAATAGATGTCGTTCTTCAGGTAAGGAGTGATGTCCGACATGGTGATCTTGTCTCCCAGTTTTTTCTCATTCTCGATTGCCCACTGCTGCGTGGCCCCGTCCATTTGGCGAAGGTTGTTGACGCAATGGTTCATCTGACGGGGGTCTTTGGCGTGAACGAATTTTGGCACCACGACTATAACAGCCACAAACGCGACAAAGACCGCGACAACAATGGTTGTCCACATTATCACACGTCTTGTGTCATCGTTTGACATGCTGCTCAAATAAAAAGCCAACATCCCCAACAACTACACTGCGATTTCTCACCTCCGCCGTCTCGCTGGCGCGAAGTGATAGCCCCCGCACACGCGCACGGCGCGGGCTTTGCCGAGGAAGCCTTGCGGCTGGCCGGGTTTGCTTTCCTCGAGGAGCGCCGTGTAGCGGTAATCGAAATTCTCCAGCTTCACCCGCGGGATTCTCTGGCTGATGAACCGTTCGATGGCGAACACATGGCGATCTCCGTCGAGCTGGAGCGATCCTGGCCTCAGCTTGTGCAGGCGGCCGTAGGCACCGGGGCCGATTCTCCAGAAGCGGGCGGCGCGGTTTCCGCCGGCATCGTTGCGGACCCGGCTTCAGCGCCAGGCGCGGCGGGCGGCGGACCCTCCGGTGCGACGTCCGGCACCATCTCACCCGTTTCTACGGGCGCGGCGACTTCGGGCGGAACTTCAACTGTGGCAGTTTCTACGGATTGCGGTGCTTCGGCCACTACTGCCGTCGCTTTCGCCTCCGGCTTGGGCGGCCGGGGCAGGGGCTTCTTGGCCGTGTCCAACTTGCCGTTGGCGAATTCGATGACGTGGCCCTGATGAATCAGCCAGTGCAAATCCGCGATCATCGCCGTTTGCTCGGTTGTCGGCTCGGGCGGTTCGGGTGGCTTGGGCGGGGCGGCGGCTGAATCCGCCGCGTTGTCGCCGCCTTCAACCGGGGCGACCGCGATGGGTGCTTGTGGTGGTGTCGGCGCGAGCGCCTCGATCAAATCCCGCCGCGTGCATTTGGGATGTGCGTTGATGAATTCAACGATCCGCCGCACCCCTTCCGAAACCGGCGTGGTTTCCAGGTCGAGGAAATGCGGCCGCGCCACGGAAACGTGCGTCACGGTCTTGTTCACCTTGAAGAATTGCAGTCCGCGCTGCGCGAACTGCTGGCTCAACACCGTGGCGATCTGCATCGGAAAACGGCGCTGTTCGAGCAAGAGATGCTGCACCACGCGGCCCAGCCCGCCGCGCAGCGACCGGCACGCCACGCCGCTCACGCTCTGCGCCTCGGCCGGCTTGATGATCGTTTCCTTGTGCGTCGCGCGGAAGTGCTGCTCCACCTCTTCGCGGCTGCCGAGTTTCTGCGCCTCGGGCACGTTCAGGCAGGTGTACATCGTCGTGAAACTCTGCTCCTCCACCCATCGCTTCACGACTTCCTCGTCGCGCACGATCTTGATGCGCGCTTTGTAAACCTCGAAGGGCATCCGCGCGAACCGCTCGGCGTGCAACTTGCGCAACTGGTTCTGGTAATCGTGATGGTTCGGCGGGCCAAGGATGACGCCGCTCATGCCGCACTGCGCCACGAAGGTATATTTTCCCTTGGGCGGCTCGATGGCCGTCCGCTCCGATTGATAGAACGTCGCAAAGTGCCGGTGCAGCACGTGCGACACCGCCTCGTCCTCGCTCAACCAGAGCGTGTCGTCCAGTGCGCAAAGGAACAACGGTTGCACCGTCTGGCCATCGGCGTTGTTCTTTACGGAAAACCGCACCGCGTAACGCTCCGGCTTCTGGATGATGAGATGCGCGATGTCGAACAGCGGATAGGCCCGGCCAGTCATCTTGATCTGGCGCGCCAAAGACTCAACCCCTCTTTCGTCCGGCACGAGCGCCGCGTTGATCTCGGGCAACGGCAATGGCGGCTCGCGGCGCTCGCGGTCCTCACGGCGGAAGTCCCGGCGCGGGCCCCGGTGGTCGTCCCGCAGCGCACCGCCGCGATGCCCGGGCGGTGGCCGGCGGTCTTCTCCTTCGCGGCGCGGTCCACGCGGGCGGTCGTCGCGCGGCCCGCGACCGAATTCCGGCCGGCCACCCTCGCGGCGGGGCGGGGGCGGCCCGCGTCGTTCACCGCGCCCTCGATCCTGGCGGCGATCCGCGCGGTCTTCACCGGTAAACTTGGCGTAGCGATTGGCGGTGGCTGGCTCCTGCGCCCAGGCGGGCAGAAAGAGTTTCTCCAAGTCAAGGTCCGTTTCCGGATTGATGTTCATGATGTCACGACAGTCCCATGGGAGGGACTGCGATAAAGTCGCAGGCAAAGCATGGAACGCAGCCGAACCGATTGCAAGCGCGCCGTGGCGATTTCCTCGGCAACACGGTTGTCTGACCCTTTCGTCCTCGTCTTCGTACTCCTCCCCGGCATCGAATTCTAAAGGGCGTTTGTGGAGCGGGACGAGAAATTGCCGCAGGCTGGTCTTGTGCCTTCTTTGCCGCGACTCCCCCGCGGAAGGAAGCCAGGTGTGCCAACCGGGTCCATCTAAAACAACCGGATCTGCCGGCTTTCCGAGGCCAGCGCCTCGATCAAACCGTGTGCCCGGCCGTTGCGCCGTTCGATCGTGTGCTTTCCCACCGCCGGATCGAATGGGACCGGATAGCGGCCATCATAGCAGGCCATGCAGAAGCGGTCCCGTGGCAGGCCGGTCGCCTGCACCATCCCTTCAAGCGAGAGGTAGCACAATGAGTCGGCGTTGAGATACCGGCGAATCTCCTCGAGCGAATGATTCGCCGCCAACAGCTTGCTGCGATCCGGGAAATCAATGCCATACACGCACGGATGCATGTGCGGCGCGCAACTGACGCGCACGTGGACCTCCTTCGCGCCGGCCTCCTTGAGCGTGTTGACCCGCGCCTTGCACGTCGTGCCGCGCACGATGGAGTCGTCCACCACCACCACGCGCTGGTCCTTCACCAGTTCGCCGATGAGGTTCAACTTCACGCGCACGTCGAAGTCGCGGATAAGTTGCGACGGCTGAAGGAAGCTGCGGCCCACATAATGGTTGCGCACGAAAGCCATCTCGTAAGGAATGCCGCTCTCCAGCGAAAAGCCCAGCGCCGCGCAATTGCCGCTGTCCGGCACTGGGATGACGATGTCGGCCTCCACCGGATGCTCGCGCGCAAGCTGGCGGCCCAGTTCGACCCGCACCTTGTGGACGTTGCGCCCCGCGATCGTGCTGTCCGGCCGCGCGAAATAAATGTACTCGAAAATGCAGAACGCCCGTTCCGACTGCTCGGGAAACGCCTGGATGCTGGTGACTCCCTTCGCGTCAATGACCACGATCTCCCCCGGCTCGACGTCCCGCACGAACTTCGCGTGAATCAGGTCCAGCGCGCAGGTTTCGCTGGCCAGCACCCAGCCGTCGTCCTTTTTGCCGAGGCACAACGGCCGGAAGCCGTGCGGATCGCGCACGCCGATCAATTCCTTTTCCGTCATGATGACGAGCGAATACGCGCCCTCGATCCGGCGCAACGCCTGGGTCAGGCCGGTGCATTGGCCGCTCAAATCCGGCTGCGCCATCAGGTGCAGGATGATCTCGCTGTCCACGGTCGTCTGGAAAATCGAGCCTTTGCCTTCGAGTTCATCGCGCAGTTGCACGGCGTTGGTCAGGTTGCCGTTGTGCGCGACGGCGACCTGGCTAAAGCGGCAGTTGCCAGTCAATGGCTGGGCGTTTTGCAGGTGCGACGAGCCGGTCGTCGAATAGCGCGTGTGTCCCACTGCCATGTGTCCCACGAGGCCGTGGAGGATTTCACCGTCGAAAACCTGCGGCACGAGACCCATGCCGCGATGCACGCGGAACTGTTTGCCGTCGCCGGTGACGATACCCGCGCTCTCCTGGCCGCGATGCTGGAGCGCGAACAGTCCGTAGTAGGTCAACTCGGCGGCGTTCGGATGCCCGTAAACGCCGAAGACGCCGCAGTAATGTTTGGGGTAGTGCTGCACGGTTACACCATCGCTCGCGGGTGCATTCCAGCAAGCGCCCCGGGATTCAGCAAGCTCCAAAGTCAGTCTGCCGGCTCGCCTGTCGGCCTGCGTCCGCAGAAACAGTCGCGCCATTTCTGCAAAACCTCCACGAAAACCTTGTCCAGCCGCCGACCCAGGAATTCCACGAACGAATACCCGCGTTTTGCCGCCAGCCAGAGTGATAATGCAAAAACCACCACGCACACGGTCTGATTTTGCCAACCATCAAGCCGCCATTGGCCTTTCCAGAACCAGATCGGGTGACGGAACAACGGTTCACTGTAGCAGATTGGCCACAAGTCGGCGGGCGACGGCCCGCGCGAGCCAAGCAGATCACAGAGCAGGTGAAGATGGAATGTGACGAGGCACGTCAATGCCACGCGCAGCCGATTTCGCGCGAAGCACGCCAGGAGCACAGAAATCGCAATCGCGCCTGGCCAGCCGTGCAGCAGCAGGTGGTGATATTGCTGGTAGTAATGGAACGTCGGCGACTCTCCGTGAATCAGCGCGCCCGTGATGTCGGCCACAAGGCCGAGGCCATCCGCATCCGGTAAAATGCCGGCCAGCGTAACCAGTTTCCGGTCGCGCGGATTGTCCGTAACAACCGAGGCGACCAGCCAGCTCCCGACGAAGTGCGTGATGGGTGACATTGTCGTGGCGCATCACGGCCGCCAACCCGGCATCACCCAGCAATAGGCTGTGTAACGAAATTCGCTCCAAGCAAGTTCCGGAAGCGGATGGCCGGGGAAAAGCGGCGTATCAACCGGCACAAATTCGATTCGCACACGGATTCGCTTGCGCCCTTCGGTCAGATCGCGTGGGACGAGGAATTCATCGTCGCGGAAGCGGCGGTTGGAGGTTTGGACGTTGTGTTGCGTGGCACCGAGTTCGTCCTTGGGGTCGGAATAGACGCAGGTGTTCGCTCCGGCCAGATACCAAATGCCCGCGGGTTTAAACTCGCCGGCCTTGCCGTGGCTTTCATCAGCGATGAAAACTTCTGCCCGCTGGTTGGGAAACGCGTAATCCAGCTTGCGCCGGAGCAGCACACCAAAATTGTCCGCTCGCAGTTTGAGCGAAAACTCCGAAACGCCCGTTGACTTGCGTCCTCGATCTGTGTGCGCCGGATAAATTCCCTTTCCGTCCAACGTGTCCACGCCCCATTCATAGCGCGACGTGATTTCGTATGGTTCACTCGCTTGCGGAGACTCATAACGATGAGCGCGTTCGCTGGCTGCATCGCCGATTTTCAATTCGTCAGTTTGCACCAACGACGCGGCGGGAGCGCCGTACCAATAGGCGACCGTTTCGTAGTGCTCCTTGGATTGGTTTTGCCCGCCGTGTTCAAGACGGATGACGGCGCGGTGGCCGAACGGCATGAGGTCAGCCAGCAGAAATCGGTAGGCGCTTTCGATCAAGTCCTCGTCGCACTTCGCCTCCTTCACGTTCCGCGCACCGCACGGATGGCCGGCGAATGGCAGCGTCATGTTGCGCCCGCCCCAATAGTCCCCGCCGCCACCCCATTCCTCGGTGCCGGTGCCGTAAGCTTGCGGGGTCTGGCTGTCGTCGAAGAAAAATCGCGGGTCTCCCTCCAGCGTGTTGAGCACGCCGCGATGCGAAAAAATCCAGGACATGCCGGCGAAATGCCCGGACCAGTCGCGCCGGCCTTCCATCTCTCCCGTATCCAATACCACGAGATCCTGTCCCGCCACGGGCTGCGGATGGTCCCGATAAGTCGCGTGAAAATAACCGACCTGTGTCGGGGGTGCGTCGAGCCGTGAAGTTCGCACTCGCCACGTCACATCCGGGAGGATGTTCTTGCCGTTGCCCACCAACTCGATCCGCGCCGACTTGAAGAACGGCATCGGGAAATAGCATGCGAGATGGACGCGCTGGACGGCGAAGCGGATGTTCATGGGAAAGCCCTTCACGAGAAACTCGCGCCCGTCCCGGTTGTAAAGTGTCCCCGCCCCGAAGAACAAAGCCACTGGCGCATCCACCGAAGGTTGCTTCCGGCCATCCCACGTGATGCGCAGTCGCGCGCGCCCGAATTCAACGGCCTGGTCGGCCGGCACTGAAAATTCCAGCGCGCGCAGCATGGTTGGGGACTGCGTGAGCTTGATGAGTTGTTTTGTTCCAGCCGCCGCGAGGTCAACGCGCCCCGAGCGTTCGATCATTCGCATTTGTTTCGCTTCGGGCGAATCCGGCAGCGGCAGCAAATCAGTGCCAGCGCGGTTGATCAATTCGAGCACGTCCGCGTCCGGCGGAGTTCGGCCATCCCACGCGCGGATGGGTTGTGAGAACGGCGCGCCGCGCACGTATTGATGGTAGATGTAGTAGCCCGTTCCGTAACGCGTGCGCGAGTACGCCATGCGAAACGAACGCTCGAACGGAATTGGCACCCACATCAAGTCCGCGCCCTTGGTCGTGGACCAGGTCCAGGTGAGCGGGTTGGGAAACAAGTTTTCGGGAAGAAAAACGGTGTTGGTCAGGGCCTTCTGGGCATTCACCGGATCGGCCGTGCCCGTTTCCTGAACGATGTGGTCCACGCCGTCCACCTCGTAATGCCACGGGCTGCCGTGCCAGTGATTGTAACGCGCGAAATAAAGAACCCCCGGCCCGGCCACGTCGAGTGTGACGTTGAAATCGTCGCGCAGTTGATACAGAAAATGGCTGGCGTCGGCGCTTTCGTTTTCGCCGCGCCGGTCGTAAGTGCTGCGCATGTAGGCACGCGCGCCAATGCGTTGGTAAGGCCACCGATCCCACTGGCGGTAAGCGTCAAGCCCGACGGGAATCACGGGCGGCTCGACGGCGAGGAGAGGACCGGCGGCAGACAAATCCAGCAAACTGACGGAAAGCGTCGTCGCCAGGCGAAACCAGCGCATACAGCTCAAGCCATCGCTTGCGCGATGGAATTCCACCACACGTCATGAAGCTCTGCGACCGGCGTTGAGAATTCACCGGTGGTCGTCTTGATGGTCAACTTGTCACCTCCCACTGTGCCAATTCGTGCGGCGGGCACGCCCATGAGCTTGGCGCGTTCGACGACTTTCACGGCGTCGAGGGCTTTGCAGGAGATGACCACGCGCGATTGCGTTTCGCCGAAGATCAGAGCGTCGAGACGAATCGCCCCCTCACCCGGCCTGTCGGCCACCCTCTCCCCACCCGGTGGGGAGAGGGACGGGGTGAGGGGTTCGGTCAAATCTACTGTCGCCCCAATCAAACGCGGCGTTTCACGGGCGATGAGTTGGCTGATGCAGCTTTCAGCGAGCGCGACGGCGAGGCCGCCTTCGCTGCAATCGTGCGCGCTCTTCACGAGGCCGGATTGAATCAGGCCGATGAGCGTGGTGTGCAACGTCTTCGCGGTTTCCAGATCGCAGCGCGGCGGCGAACCGTTCTTCTTGCCGTGAACCACTTGCAGATACGCGCTGCCGCCAAGGCCGAAAATCGGGTCGGCTTTGTCCACTGCTTCGCCGAGCAGGATGATCGCGTCGCCTTCGTCCTTGAACCATTGCGTGGTGACGTGTTCCGGCTTCCCGATGAGGCCGACGACGGAAATCGTGGGCGTCGGGTCAATCGGGCCGGCGGGGCTTTGATTGTAGAGCGAGCAGTTGCCGCCGGTGACGGGTGCGTTGAACGCGCGGCAGCCGTCAGCCAGACCGCGCACGGATTCCTTGATCTGCCAGAACAGCTCGGGCTTGAGCGGGCTGGGCATATTGAGGTTGTCCGTCGCACCTAGCGGCGTCGCGCCCGAGCACGCGAGGTTGCGGCAGGCTTCGGCGACCGCCGCCTTCGCGCCTTCGTAGGGATCGAGATAAACATAGCCGGCGTTGCAATCCACCGTCATGGCGATTAACTTCTCGGAAACTTTCCCGTCGCCGGCTTTCGCAGCGAGTTCGGCGCTCATTACCGGCAGGGAATCCGTCTTGATGCGAATGACCGCCGCGTCGCTGCCGGGCAACACCACCGACCCGTCGCGCACCTGGTGATCGTACTGGCGATAAACCCAGTTCTTCGAGGCGATGCTTGGCCACGCGAGAAGTTTTTTCAGGTCGTCGGCCGGGGTTGTTGTGTCAGCAATGCCGTCAAGTCGAAACGCGCGAACTTCCGCCAGATAAGCCGGTTCTTGCGCCTCGGGCTGATAAATCGGCGATTCGTCCGCAATCTTCTTCGCCGGAATATCCGCGACAACTTTGCCGCCGTGACGCACAACCATATGTCCGGTGTCGGTGATGATGCCGATCTCGGACCACGGCAAATCCCACTTGTCGAAAATACGTTTCACTTCCTCTTCGCGGCCCTTGTGGACGACGATGAGCATGCGCTCCTGCGATTCCGAGAGCATGATTTCGTAGCTGCTCATGTTCGGCGCGCGCTGCGGAACTTTGTCGAGTTCGATCTCGATGCCCGTGCCGGCGCGCGCGGCCATTTCACAAGTGGAACAAGTCAAACCCGCCGCGCCCATATCTTGCATTCCCGCGACACAACCGGTGGCGAGCAATTCCAAGCACGCTTCGCACACGAGTTTTTCCATGAACGGATCGCCCACCTGCACGGCGCCGCGTTGTTGCTCGGCGGATTCCTCGGTCAAGTCCTGCGACGCGAACGCCGCGCCTGCCAAACCGTCGCGGCCCGTCGCGGGGCCAGCATAAAAGACGGGATTGCCCACGCCTTTGGCCGCACCGCGCGTGATTTGTTCGTGGCGCAAAACGCCGAGGCAAAAGGCATTCACGAGCGGATTGCCCTCATAACTCTTGTCGAAATAAACCTCGCCGGCGATGGTCGGGATGCCGAAGCAATTCCCGTAATGCGCGATGCCGCTGACCACTCCGGCGAACAAGCGGCGGTTGTTGGCGATTTGGTTTTGCGATCCATTTTGACCCTCACGTCCGTTGCTCGAATCTGATCCATAATAGCGCTGGATAGCCGCCTCAATGTCCGCCTCGGACGCAACACCCAAGTGGATTTCCGTTTGCAACAGATCGGTTAGACCGTCGATTGCTTCGAGATCAGAAGGATCGGCAAGCGCGACTGTGAGCGAATCTTGACGCTTGGATACCGGCACGGCGCGGTACTTTTTGGCGATATGACGTGGAATCGCGGCGATGACTTTGGCATCAATCTGCAGTTCGCTCAAGTTGACTACTTCGGCACCGAACTGGGCGGCTCTAGCCCTTGCTTTGCTGCCTGATTCGGGTGAAGCAATTGCGGAGGGGCGCTGAGAATTTTCTCTCGCGTCATGGCTCGGTTCTTCGAGGATCGGCCCAAAGCGTAGCGAGTTCACCGCGCAGACGGGCCGCGCGCCCATCGTGAAAATGTCGCGCACGATGCCGCCGACGCCGGTGGCCGCGCCCTGAAACGGCTCGACCGCGCTCGGATGGTTGTGCGATTCGATCTTGAACGCGATGGCGATGCCGTCGCCGATGTCAATGATGCCGGCGTTTTCCTCGCCCGCGCCGACGAGAATCTTCGGCGACTTGGTGGGGAACGTCTTGAGCAGCGGGCGCGTGTTTTTGTAGCTGCAATGCTCGCTCCACATCACGGAGAAGATGCCCAACTCGGTGTAGCTCGGCGTGCGACCGAGGATTTCCTTGGCGTGGGCGAATTCGTCCGGCGTTAGGTTGTGCTTGGCAACCAACTCTGGGGTGACGGCGGGTTCGTTCATCGCAGTTTTCGAATCAATTCTTAAGTTCAACTTCCAAAAGCAGCTTATGCCTCCCTGATGAAAATCGCCGTCCCAGGTTTACAGGCCCACCTGCTTATCGCTCTTGCCTCGCCAGGGAAAATCCATGCTGCATGATCGAAAAAATGCTGATTCCGCGCAACTTCGTCCCACTTCTTAATCAAAGGCGTGCAGTCACGATATTTCTTCCTAACACGAAAACTAACGAACGCGATTCCAAGCTTCTTTTCCGGCTCGGTCAACCGCGTGGCATCTTTATGCGCGAGATCGAGCGCTTCCCTGATTTTATTCATACTCTTTTCAGATTTATCTGTTATCCAGACTGTGAGCTTTTTTGCCTCGACAATGTAGCTTGCATTCCGGGCCAGTCGAAAGTGTAGGTCGCAACGTCCCGGCGTGGTTTTGCTTTTCTTTTTGGTACGATATTCTTCCAAAGCGACACCGCCACTCTTCCAGACAGCCGCTGCCAAGAATCCGATTGCCGTGCGCTCTCCATACCACCAGTGAACATCCTTCCAACTCCATTCCGATGCGTAGTCGGTCGTCACCTCAAACCAGTTAGTAAGCACCTTCTTCAGTATTCCTGACCGCGGGGTCACATACTTGATTGTCATTTTCACGAATACTTTCTTTCTACGCCGCCCTGGTCATGAATTTATTCTCGAACGCCGCGAAGAGACTTTCAAAAATCCATTTGCCGTCGTCGCTGCCGAGGAGCAATTCGCAGGCGCGTTCGGGATGCGGCATCAGGCCGGCCACGTTGCGCTTTTCATTGCAGATCCCGGCAATGTTCAGCAGCGCACCGTTGGGATTCGCAGTGTCGGTCAGGTTTCCGTTGGCGTCGCAGTATTGCCAGAGGATTTGATTGTTGGCCTTGAGCTTCGCGAGCGTTTCCTCGTCAGCAAAGTAGCAGCCTTCGCCGTGGGCAATCGGAACGCGGAGGATTTTTCCCGCCGGAATGTTGCTGGTGAACGGCGAATCATTCGTGGCGGTCTTGAGAAAAATGTTTTCGCAGTGGAATTGCAGGTCGCGGTTGCGGATGAGCGCGCCGGGCAGCAGGCCGGCTTCGGTGAGGACTTGAAAGCCGTTGCAGATGCCGAAGACGAGGCCGCCGTTGTCGGCGAATTGTTTCACGGCCTGCATCACGGGGCTGAACCGCGCGATCGCGCCGCAGCGCAGATAATCGCCGTAGCTGAAACCGCCGGGCACGATGACGACGTCGGTATCGCCGAGCGAGGAATCTTTGTGCCAGACGAGGCGCGCGGAATGGCCGAGCAGGCGGACGGCGTGGACGGCGTCCTGGTCGCAGTTGCTGGCGGGGAATTGGATGACGGCAACGTTCATTTGGTCCGGAAGGTCTGGTCGCAGGCGTGGCAGCAGAGGAGAAAAGGAGAAAGGGGGAAAAGGAGACGGGAGGCAAATCTCCCCAGCTCCTTTTCTCCTCTGCCCCTTTTCAGTGTGGCCATCACGGTGGTTATTCGATTTCCAGTTTGTAATCTTCAATCACCGGGTTGCTCAAGAACTTGTGCGCCGCGTCGTTCAACGCCTGCTGTGCCGCGGCCTTGTCCGTGCCGGGCGCGAGGTCAATCTCGATGTATTTGCCGATGTGGACGCCGGTGACACCGGTGTAACCCATGTGGGCGAGGGCGTTCTGGACAGTTTTGCCCTGCGGATCGAGCACGGCCTTCTTTGGAGTAATGATGATCTTTGCCTTCATGCCATCACGGGATTCGCCCGCCGGAAATTCGACCGCATGGTGCGGAAGCTTCGCATGGCAGGCCAGAATTTTCTGCGCGCCCTGTATTCGGCACCCGCCCACCGGGGACAGCCGCGGCTGGCGCGACACTCATCTCTCCGTGTCGAATGGGTTTGCTGTCGGCCCGCCTGTTCGAAAGGGACAGGTTCTCATCGAGTGCCGTCACAAGACGCCAGCGGAACTTGACGGCGCCGTGCAGCCTGCCTACCCTGCACACCCCGCTGAATCCGGGCACTTCGGGAGAGGGCATCTCATCCTGTCAGCGGCAAAGCGAAAGGTTTGTAGTGAACGTGACGGTCGAGAATCTGGCTCCGTGCAGGAAATTGATGCGGGTGGAATTGGACGCGATGGCGGTGGACGAGGCCTTCGCCACCACAACGAAGCAGTTTCAGAAGGAGGCAGCGCTCCCCGGTTTCCGTCCCGGCAAGGCCCCCGCTCATCTGGTCGTCAAGAAATACGAAAAGGACATCGAAGATCAGGTCCGGCGCAAACTGATCGGCGATTCCTACCGCAAGGCGGTCGAGGAACAGAAATTCGACGTGCTCGGACAGCCGGACATCGAGGAGATTCAGTTTGGCCGGGGACAAGCACTGCAATTCGCCGCCACCGTGGAAACCGCGCCGGAATTCGCGCTACCCGACTACAAAGGCCTGCCTGTCCGGCGCGAAGACCGCAGTGTCACCGAGGCCGATGTCGAACGCGCCCTCAATCTGCTGCGCGAACAGCGGGTCAATTTCAACAAGGTGGACCGTGATCTGCGCGCCGGCGACATCGCCGTGGTCAATTACCACGGTACGTGCGACGGCCGGCCGCTGACCGACATCGCGCCGACGGCGAAGGGCCTCACGCAGCAGCAGGGATTCTGGATTGAGATGAAAACCGACGCGTTCATCGCCGGCTTTTCAGATCAGTTGCTGGGGGCCAAGGCCGGCGATCAACGGAACGTCAACGTGAGTTTCCCGCCGGACTTCGTGACGCGCGAGCTTGCCGGCCGGAACGGTGCTTTCGCGGTGGAGGTGGTCGAGGTGCGCGAGAAGGCCCTGCCACCGCTCGACGACGCTTTCGCGAAGACTTACGACGCGGAGAATCTGGAGAAACTGCGCGAGGGAGTCCGGCGCGACCTGGAGAACGAATTGAAATTCAAGCAGGGCAAGGAGACGCGCGGGCAGATGTTGCGCGCGCTGCTCGGGCGCGTGAATTTCGACCTGCCCGAATCCGCCGTGTCGCAGGAGACGCGCAACGTCGTTTATAACATCGTGCGCGAGAACGCCAGCCGGGGCGTGCCGCGCGAGGCGATCGAGAAGGAGAAGGAGCACATCTACTCCGCCGCCGCCCACGGCGCCAAGGAGCGCATCAAGCTCCAGTTCCTCATCCAGCGCATCGCCGAGAAGGAGGAGATCAAGGTTTCGCAGGAGGAAATCGCGCGGCGCGTGCAGACCCTGGCGGCGATGTATCAGATCGCCCCGGACAAATTCCTCAAGGACCTCCAGAAGCGCAACGGCCTGATCGAAATCTACGACCAGCTCGCGCAGGATAAGGTCCTCGAGTTTCTGGAAAACAACGCGAAGATCGAAACGGTGCCGGCGGTGAAACCCAGCTAACGCGAACCGCTCCCACTCACCCACTCACCCACTTACCGACTTACCACTCACAGATAGTGGTGAGCGGGTGAGTCGGTAAGTGGGTTTCACTGCGTCCGCCCGAATTTCTTCTCCAGTTCCCGGTAATTCATCTCGATGAGGGTGGGCCGGCCATGCGGACAGGTGTGGGGCATGACGCAGTCGCCTGGCTTGAATCAAGGCAGCAGCACGACTCTGTAGCAGCGTTCTGTGCCGCCCACCAACTCAGGAATCCAACCCATGTTTTACGGCTGCACGCTACGGTAGAAGGCCTGGCCGGGCGGCGGGAACAGGTCCCAGAATTCGACGAAGCCTGACGCGGGCGCGGTCTGCGGGGCGCTGGTGGTCCACGGGCCGGTCACGCTGGGGGCGCGTTGCAAGCGGTAAGTGGAACCAGGGATTCCATTGAAGCGGATAAAGTAGCCGCCGCTGCCGTCCGGTACGAGAGTGAGTTTCGGTGGCGGACCCAAGCCGGTGAAGACGTAGGCCGCGCCGGAGCCGTCGGTGCTGTTGTCGGTCTGGTTGCCGTTCACCCCGGTGGCGTTGCTGTCCTCCCGAGTCGCCCCGACCACCACCGTGTCGCCCGCCAATGCCACGGACCAGCCGAACCGATCATCCGCCCCGGTGTTAGAGGCTTTAAGATAGGCCTGCTGGCTCCAGGTCGTTCCGCTGCGCACGAAGACGTAGGCCGCGCCGGAGTTCGTGGCGGTGTTGTTGCTCTGGTTGCCGTTCACCCCGGTGGCGTTGCTGTCTTCATCAGGCGCTCCGACCACCACCGTGTTGCCCGACACCGCCACCGACCCGTATATGCCGTAACCCCCGCCGAAGTAATCACCCGCGCCGGTGTTGGAGGCTTTGAGATAGGCCTGCTGGGTCCAGTTCGTCCCGCTGCGCACGAAGACATAAGCTGCGCCGGAGTCCGTGGCGAAGTTGTTGCTCTGGTTGCCGTTGACCCCGATGGAGCGGCTGTCCTCCGCATCCGCCGTGACCACCACCGTGTCGCCCGAAACCGCCACCGACCAGCCGAAGTCGTCAAACTCCCCGGTGTTGGAGGCTTTGAGATAGGCCTCCTGGCTCCAGGTCGTACCGGTGCGCACGAAGACATAGGCTGCGCCGGAGGCAAAGGCGAGGTCGTTAGTTTGATTGCCGTTCACGCCGGTGGCGTTGCTAGACTCACCGGGCGCTCCGACCACTACCGTGTCACCCGACACCGCGACCGAGAGGCCGAAGTCATCACCCGCCCCGGTGTTGGAGGCTTTGAGGTAGGCCTGCTGGCTCCAGTTTGTCCCGTTGCGCACAAACACGTAGGCCGCGCCGGCTTGCGATGCGCTGTCATTGTACTGGTCACCGTCCACGCCGGTGGCGTTGCCGTCCTCGTAAGGTGCCCCGATCACTATCGTGTCGCCCGACACCGCCACCGATGTGCCGAACTCGTCCTCCGCCCCGGTGTTGGAGGCTTTGAGATAGGCCTGCTGGCTCCAGTTTGTCCCGTTGCGCACGAAGACGTAGGCCGCGCCGGACCATCTGGCCCTGTTGTCGCTCTGGTCGCCGTCCACGCCGGTGGCGCTGCTCGACTCCAACCATGCCCCGACCACCATCGTGTCGCCCGACACCGCCACCGACCAGCCAAAAGCGTCACCCACGTCGGTGTTGGAGGCTTTGACGTAGGCTTGTTGGGCGGGCGTGGCCCAAGCGGTCGGCACGGTGAAGCTCGCCGCCGCGAGCGCGGTGGCGAGAAGTTTTGTTTTCATAACAGTTGGGGATTCAGCGGTCAGCAGCAGCAAGAGACGCTGGAGAAGGTTTGACGCTTCTCCAGTTCGCGGAGAATTCGCACATTCAGTTCAGAAACACACGGAACTGCCGGTGGTTTGCAGATTGGCGCTGGGATCATATTGCAGACTCGGATGCGTGATGCTCGTGACGGTAAAATAAAACCCGCAAGGTTTCGAGCTTCCCGAACAAGAGTGGGTTTTGGGATGGACGATGTGCGCGTAGCTGTACGGCGGGACGGGCTTTCCGTTGGCATCCGTGGTGTAGATTTGTGTGACGGCCGAACCGGTCCCGGGAAGGCAACCGCTCCAGGTGCCGGTCACCGTCGCGCCGGCCACGGGCTGACCGAGGTTGTCCTTGACGGACACATACGCATGTGGACGGCGTCTGGGTCCGCTGACATACTCGAAGTTTACACCGACCGCCTCGACATGGATGGTGGTCGCCGTTTGAGCAGATGCTTGCGTGCCGCCGCCCCAAAATAGCGGGAGCGTGAGGGTGGTGAGCAGGAGGCTTAACGCCCCTTTGCGAGTTTGAGTGATCATGGTTTTATATTTCATAGATTTTCCTGGTTGTTTGCTTTCATACACTCATGCGCAACCCCGCCGGAAAACCCGCCAAATCTTTGGCGGTGCGGAGCGATTCTCCCTCTCCCCCGCCGAGGGGGAGAGGGCCGGGGTGAGGGGGAACGGTCGTGCTGCCATTGACAAACTCCTCGTTCAGCACCGCCACCCAACCCCTCACCCTGACCCTCTCCCCTTCCGAAGGGGAGAGGGAAGCGAATGCCGAACGGTAGTCTATCCCACGGCCTCGCCAGGGAGGCGCGCAAGCCATCCCGTTGAAAACCACGACATCCGGCCAATCACGAGCAGCAGGACCTGGCGCGATGGAACAGCAATGCCAGCGAACCGCTCCCGGGACGGCGCGCGTGACCTCGTTCATCTCTTTTTTGTCTCGGCCGGGGATTTGTTTTCTGGAGCAGGTTGATCCAATTGCTCCAGCTTCTGCTTCCATGGGGCGGCCTGGTCAGACCGGCCGGTTTCTTCGTAGAGTTGCACCAGGCGCTCAAGGCTCTCCTTCAGACGCGATTTGCCATAGGCGGGAATCTTGTCTTCGCGCTGCTTCATGCCTTCGTAACCCGAGAGGAGCAAGGGCTCGGCTTCAGCGTATTTCTTCTGCCCAAGCAGACTGCCGCCCAGCATGCTCCGAGCATTGAACGTCCGAGGATCGTCTGGAAGCATCTTTTCGCGGATGGCCAAGAACTCACGGGCCGGCGGTTCGGCCTCGGTGAACTTTCCCTCGACAAGCAGGATGCGAGTCAATCCGCCGAGCGAGGTGGCCACGGCTGGATGCTCGTTGCCCAACAGCTTCCTCCGTATCGCCAGCGCCTCGCGATTTATTGTTTCGGCTTCGGCCAGCTTGCCTTGACTCTCGAGCACGATGGCCAGGTCGTTCAGCGAGGTGGCCACCTTGGGATGCTCGTTGCCCAACAGTTTCCTCCGCATGGCCAGCGCGTCGCGCTGCATGGTTTCGGCTTCGGCCAGTTTGCCTTGGCCCTGGAGCACGAGGGCCAGAGTGTCGAGCGAGTTGGCCACGGACGGATGCTCGTTGCCAAACAGTTTCCTCGTCGTTGCCAGCGATTCGCGCTCCATGGTTTCGGCTTCGGCCAGCTTGCCTTGTTCGCGCAGCACGATGGCCAGGCCGTTGAGCGAGTTGGCCACGTCTGGATGCTCGTTGCCCAACAGTTTCGTCTGCCTCGCCAGCGCGTCGCGCTGCATGGTTTCGGCTTCGGCCGGCTTGTTTTGCTTCTGGAGCACGCCCGCCAAGTTATTGAGCGAGGTGGCCACAGACGGATGCTCGTCGCCCATCAATTTCCTCGTCATTGCCAGCGATTCGCGAAACAGGGATTCGGCTTCGGCAAACTTGCCTTGGTCGCGCAGCACAACGGCGAGGTTGTTGAGCGAGTCGGCCAAATCTGAATGCTCGTTGCCCAACAGTTTCCTCCGCATCGCAAGCGATTCGCGGATCACGGTTTCGGCCTCGGCCAGCTTGCCTTGTTGGAGGAGCACGGCGGCCACGTTTTCGAGCGAGTTGGCCACGTCTGGATGCTCGTTGCCCAACAATTTCTTCCGCATCGCCAGAGATTCGCGGTTGAGGGTTTCGGCCTCGCCCAGTTGGCCAAGGCTCGCCATGGCCACGCCGAGTTGCCCGAGCGCGTCAGCCACAGCCGGGTGTTGTTCACCTAGTTGTGAGCGGCTGAGCCACAGAGTTTCGCGAGCGATGTCCTCCATTTGTTTGTAAAGCCCCAGTTTATCGTATGTCCAGGCGAGGGTCGCGCGCAGTTCTACTTGCACCTCCGGCTGGTTGGTGAGGTCTTTGCCAACGCGGTCGGCGGTCTTATCCAGAATCTCCCGCAGCATAGTCGTGTCGCGGCCCAACGCGACTGACGGACCGACGCCCTGGAGCATGTCTTTGAGGAACTGGGCGACTTGCTGATTCTTGCTGGCTTCGGTTTTGGCCTTTTGCTCGGCGGCAACGGCGCGTTGGCGCGCGGCCTTTTCTCGCAGGAAGAGCCAGGTGGAAAGCCCCAGGCCAATAATCAGCGCGGCAACCACAGCGCTCGTGGCAGCGAAAGCGATTTTGTTGCGCCGAACCAGTTTCTGGAAACGGTAGGACGCGCTCGGTGGACGAGCCGCGACCGGTTCGTTGTGAACATGGCGTTGAATGTCCGCCATCAGATCGTTGGCCGTGTCGTAACGGCGCGCGCGGTCTTTCTCCAGCGCCTTCATCACGATCCAGTCCAGGTCACCGCGAACCAGGTTGATCAATTCCTGTAGCCGCCGAGGTGACGAGGCCGACACCATTTCGGATTTCGGATTTCGGATTCCGGATTCTCCAGTCCGCCTCCTTACCTCGGCGGCTACGAGTTCCATCGTCAGGCGCGTGGAGGGCTTGGGCGGTTCTTTTTCGCGGATGGTACGGCGCATGGCGTCCAAGCCGGCTTGGATGAGTTCTGTAGCATCAAAAGGCGTCTGGCCGGTCAACAGTTCATAGAGCAGCACGCCCAGGCTGTAGATGTCGCTGCGCGTGTCAATGTCCAGTCCGCTCATCTCCGCCTGCTCCGGACTCATGTAAGCCGGTGTGCCGATGAATTGCTCGAAGGCGGTGAAGAGGGTCTTGTCGGTGAGCCGCTGATCGCTCGTGGCCTTGGCGATGCCGAAGTCAATGATCTTGGGCACGGGCACGCCGTCGTGGAGCGTGACCAGGATGTTCGAGGGTTTGATGTCGCGGTGAATGATGCCTTTTTGATGCGCGTGCTGGATGGCCTTGCAAATCTGCGTGAACAGGTCGAGCCGCTGTTGCGTGGGGAGATGGTTCTGGTCGCAGTAATCGGTGATCCGGATGCCGCGCAGCAGTTCCATGACGAAGTAAGGCCGGCCAGCCGGCAGTGTAGCGCAGGCGTCCCCGCCTGCGGGTTTTGGTGGCGTCTCGCCACCAGGACTAACACCGGGCGGGACGCCCGCTGAACTCGCAGGCGGGGACGCCTGCGCTACGGGTGCGCCAGTCGCACCCGCATCGAACACTTTAGCGATGTTGGGATGGTCCATCAGCGCCAGCGCCTGGCGCTCGGCTTCGAAGCGGGCGATGACCGACTTGGTGTCCATGCCCAGCTTGATGACCTTGAGCGCGACGCGGCGGCGCACCGGCTCCTCCTGCTCGGCCATGTAAACGACACCCATACCGCCCTCGCCAATCTGTTGAAGGAGCTTGTACCGGCCGATGATCGAGCCGACAGCTTCCACGACTGGCGAATCTGGCAGCCGAATCGTTTTTTGCGGAGCCAAGGCAGGGTTTTCCAGGAAGCTGTCTTCCTGGTGATGCTGCAAGAGCGACTCCACCGCGGCGCGCAGCGCCGCGTCATCGCCGCACGCACCGTCCAGGTAAGCGTCGCGTTCGCGCGGCGTCGCCTTGTCCAGCGCCTTCAAAAAGATATCCCGCTCTTTGGCGCCACGCTCTCGCTGAGGGTTGTCCGTCATAGAGCTTTCAATTCACTCATGCACAACCCGTCCGGCAAACCCGCCAGGTTTCGCTACGAGTTCCGCTTCATCTCCCGCCGCAGCCACGCCCGCCCGAAAGCCCACAACCGCTCCGCGGTGCGCAGCGGGACATCCAGCGCCTCGGCCGCTTCGATCATCGTAAGACCAACGAAATAGCGGAGTTTCACCAGGTCCGCGGCTGCGGGGTCTGCCGTGGCCAGGCCGTCGAGGGCCTCATGCACGGCCAGCAACTCGTCCGAGGTAACCGCTTGCGCGATGCCGGACTCGTCCAGTTCTGTCCGTTTGCCTCCGCCGCTGCGCTTCAAGCTTTGCTTGCGGCGCGCGTTCTCGATCAGGATACGGCGCATCGCCTCGGCCGCGGCGGCGAAGAAATGCACGCGGCCGTCCCAATGCTGGTTTCCATTCCCAACTAATCTTAACCAGGCTTCGTGGACGAGCGCGGTCGGCTGAAGGGTTTGACCCGGCGCTTCACGGGCCATCTTGGACGCAGCCAGCTTGCGGAGTTCCGCGTACACCAGCGGGAGCAGTTCCTCGGCAGGTTTCTTGTCGCCCTGTTCAGCGGCCTTGAGAATGCGGGTGATGTCGCTCATGCCCTCTCGCATTGGTTCGGTGAATCGGCACAGCTTGCGGCAACCCTCCGGATTATTAAAGGCAAATCAGCGTCCGAAATTAGCGGGGCGCAGGCGATACTACTGCGTCCTTCCAAACTTTCTTTCCAGCTCCCGATAGTTCATCTCGATCAACGTCGGTCGCCCATGCGGGCAGGTGTACGGCATCGTGCAGCGGCGCAAATCCTCGACCAGGTTTTCCAGTTCGCGGCCCGCCAGCGGGTCGTTGGCCTTCACCGCGTGCCGGCAGACGGTCTTGGCCACGACGTGTTCGCCCAGGCGGGCGCTGTTCACGTCGCGTCCGGCGGCCTTCAACGCGTCCACCAGATCGAGCACGAACCGGCGCGCGTCCGCGACCTTCACGAACGGCGGGAGCGCATCGAGGAGGAACGTGCGCTCGCCGAATTCGCCCAGCCCCACCCCCAGCCGCGTCAGCGCGGCGAGTTGGTCGCGGAGGAATTGCGCGTCGCGGGGCGGCAGCTCGATAGTTTCGGGTAGAAGAAGTTTTTGCGACGGCGCCTGCGCACCCTGCTCCAGGCGTTGCAGCATTTGTTCGAAAAGAATCCGCTCGTGGGCGGCGTGCTGGTCCAGCAACACCAGGCCGCGATCCGATTCGAGCACCACGTAGAGATCGCCAATGACGCCAACCAAGCGGAGCGGGACGTTGAGCAGTGGCGTTGGCGAGCTTGCAGCAACTTCGGGCGGCGTGGCGCGTGGCGCGTGGTGCGTGGATGGGGCCGGAACGGCTGCCGGCGCGCGCACCGTGGTCGAGGCGAAACCCATCCTCAGCGTGGTTTGCGCGGGCTGAGTTGGCAGCATGGCCGGACGTTGTGGCAACGGCGGCGTGAAGTTCGGCAACTCCACCGGCTCGGGCGGCTTCTCCATCCCAGGCAGTGTGATGATGGGCGCTTCATGCCTCGCGACTGGAGGCGGCGTGCCGGCAGTCGGTCGAGCGCGCGGGACACTGGACCCGCTTCCATGAAACTTCAGCAATGCCTCCCGCACGGCCTGCGCCACGAACTTCCGCACTTCGCCTTCGTGATGAAACTTCACCTCGCGCTTGGCTGGGTGGATGTTCACGTCCACGGCCGCGGGATTGATTTCGAGCAAGAGGCAGCACACGGGGTAACGCCCTTTCATGAGCGCGGTATGATAGCCTTCGAGCAACGCGAAATTGATGCCGCGATTCTCGACGGGCCGGCGGTTCACGAACACATGCTGGGCTTCGCGCGTGGCCCGCGACACGCCGGGCGCGCCGAGGAAGCCCCAAATCTTGATTCTCGAGTCTGGAGTCTCGCGTCCAACGTCAGGCGATCCCGCAGGCGTGGCGGCCTCGAAGGATTCCGAGTCATCGGTTGAGGCATCCGTTTCCAGTTCGGCGGAGAAATCCACCGGCAGGACCTTTTCCTCGCCGAGCAACGCGCGCAGCCGTTCGCGCAGGCCGGACAATTTTTCTCCGATGGTTTCGCCGCTCTTCACCGCGGCCAATTGCCAGACCGCGCGGCCATCCTTGAGGAATGTGAACGCAACCTCCGGAAAGGCCAGCGCGGCCAGCGTGAGATAATGCTGGACGTGGGCGGCCTCAGTCTCCTCTGTGCGCAGAAATTTCCGGCGCGCGGGCAGGTTGAAAAAAAGCTGACGCACCTCGACTTCCGTTCCCGGCGCGCTCCCGGCGGCCTTGACCTCGGCAATCTTGCCGCCGTTGACGATGATTCGCGTGCCCTCGGGTGAAGCGTCATCGCGCTCCCGCGTGGTGAGCGTGAACCGGCTCACGCTGGCGATGCTCGGCAACGCCTCCCCGCGAAAGCCCAGAGTTGCGATCACCGCCAGGTCGTCGGCCTTGCGGATTTTGCTGGTGGCGTGGCGTTCGAGGCAGAGCAAGGCATCGTCGCGGCTCATGCCCACGCCGTCGTCCGCGACCCGCACCAGGCTCCGTCCGCCGGCCCGGATTTCGATCGTGATGCGCGCGGCCTCCGCATCGAGCGCGTTTTCGACCAGTTCCTTCACGATGCTGGCGGGCCGCTCGATCACCTCGCCGGCGGCGATTTGATTGGCGACATGCTCGGGGAGAAGCTTGATGCGGTTCATGGGCGCGCCGGCATCGGTTTCGCCTGCGGAAGCGAGAACGAGAAGATCGCCCCGCGCCCGGGTTCGGTCCGCGCCCAGATGCGCCCGCCGTGATCCTCCACGATCTTTTTGCAAATGGACAAGCCGAGTCCCGTGCCGTGCTCTTTCCCATGCGTCGCGAAGGCCTGGAACAACTTGCCGGCGATCTCCGGCGGAATTCCCGGCCCGGTATCCTCGATTTCCGTTACCACCTCCCGTGGTTCGCGCCGGAAGCGCACGAAGATACGCCCGCCTTCGGCCATGGCGTCGGTGGCGTTGTGCGCGAGATTGAAGAACACCCGGCGCAATCGCCGGGGGTCAACCAGCAGCGGGACGGCCGGCGGCGCGCCGATGATTTCGAGCGAGACGCCCTTGAGGTCGGTTTCCTGTCGCACCTCTTCCAGCACCTCGCGCGCGAACGCCGCGTAGTCGGTAGGTTCCAGCGCGCCGCCGGCCCGCGCGCCCTGCGTGAAATCCAGGATTTCCCCGATCAGTTCGTTGATGCGCTCGATCTGTTTGCGGATGCGGTCGTGGGCGATCTGGCGCGTTTCCGGCGGCGCGCCGGGGAGACAGGCCATCTCGGCCGTCAGGCCGATGATGCTCAACGGATTCTTCAAATCATGGACGATCGCGCGCGCGAAGCGGCCGACCACCGCGAGGCGTTCGGCCTGGACGACTTCGTCAAGGAACAGCCGGTTGAACTCGCGCAGGCGATGGCTGATCTGCTGCAACAGACTCAAGCCCAATCCCGGCGAGCGCCCGATCAAGGTCAGCAACTCGCCGCGGGGGATGTAATAGACGACCGCGTCGCTGGCCGCCCGCGCCGAGGCGGAGCGCGGGCGCAACTCGATGACTGCCATCTCGCCGAACATGGCGCCCGGTTCGACGTGCGCGAACACCCGGCGCGTCTGGTCGTTCATCAGGCCGGAGATTTCGACGCGGCCCTGCTTGACCACATAAACGCCGTCGCCGGGGGCGCCTTCGCGGAAGATTTCCTCTCCGGCGGCGAACTGGCGTTCGCGGGCCACGAGGCGCAACGCCTGGAGTTCTTCCGGCCGGAGATGGCGAAACAACTCAGCCGATTCAAGCGCGACCATGCCCGCACTCTAGGAGATCAGTCAGCGACGTAAAGCCAAGAGATGGGCGCGGGCCGCCGCAGCGGGCCGCAAAGCATCCGCATTTCGGGTTTTCTTTCACCCGGAAATATGCTGTGCTGTTGGAAAGATGATCCACCCAACCGCCATCGTCCACGCGAAGGCCAGTCTGGATTTGACCGTTCAAGTTGGCCCGTATGCCGTGATTGACGAGGGCGTCCAACTCGGCGCGCATTGCCTCGTCGGGCCGCACGTGTATCTCACCGGCCTGACCACCGTCGGCGAGCGTAATCGCTTCCACGCGGGGTGCGTGATCGGCGACGCGCCGCAGGACCTGAAATACGACGGCGCCGCGACGCGGCTGCGGATCGGCGACCGCAACCAGTTTCGCGAGCACGTCACGGTGCATCGCTCGAGCAAGCCCGCCGAGGCCACGGTGATCGGCTCGGACAACTTCGTGATGCAGCACGCGCACGTGGCGCACAACTGTCAGATCGGCGACCGGGTCATCCTGGCCGGCGGCGCGTTGCTGGCCGGACACGTCACCGTGCAGGACGGCGCGTTCATTTCCGGGAACTGTCTCGTGCATCAGTTCACGCGGGTCGGCGCGCTCGCGCTCATGCAGGGTGGTTCGGCCATCAGCAAGGACCTGCCGCCCTTCACGGTCGCCATCCGTGACAACGAGATGTGCGGTTTGAACATCGTCGGCCTGCGGCGGGCGGAGTTCACCGCCGCGCAGCGGCTCGAATTGAAGGAGCTGTACCACGCGCTGTTTCGCTCCGGCAAAAACCTGCGGCCCGCGCTCGCCGCGGCGCGCGAAAAGTTCCACGGCCCGGTGTCCCGGGTGATGCTCGAATTCCTCGCCGGCTGCAAGCGCGGCGTCTGCGCGGACGTCAGCCGGGCGGCGGGCAGCCGTGTCGAGGAGGAACCGGATTGAGCGCGGCCCGCGAACCCCGCGGCGTGCCGCACTTTCGGCTTTGAAGTTCGCGCGCTGGGTTCCATAATTCCGCCATCATGCCGAATCTACTGGCCAACGGCGGTCCGATGCTCTGGGTGATCCTGGTGGCGGGCGCTGCCGGCATCGTCGTGTTCATCGAGCGCGTGCTGCATTGCCACCGCGCCCAGATCAATTCCACCGAGTTCCTCAACGGTGTGCGCACGGTGCTCAAGCGCGACAACATCGTCGAGGCTCTCTCCATCTGCGACGCCACGCCCGGCCCGGTCTCCCGGCTCGTCAAGACCGCCATCCTCAACCGCGATCATGGCCGCGAACGCGTCCGCGAAGCCATCGAGGAAGCCGGCCTCACCGAAGTGCCGCGCCTGGAGGAGAAGCTGAACCTGCTGGCCACCATTGCGCAACTCGCACCTCTGCTCGGGTTGTTGGGCACGATGCTCGGATTTATCCAAGTGTTTGAAAAGTTGCAGGACCAGGGACTCTACGCTCACGTAGGCATGTTGTCCGAGGGCATCTGGCAGGCGTTGGTGAGCGCCGCGGCGGGATTGGCGGTGGCGATTCCGACCCACGCCGGCTACAACTACCTCGTCAGCCGCGTCAATTCCATCGTGCTCGACATGGAGCGCGCCGCCACAGAGATCGTTGGCATCGTGACGGAAAACGGTTCCCGGAAATCGCCATGAAATTTCCCCGCCACGCGCGCATTTTCCGGGGCCAATTGGATGCGACTCCGTTTGCGGCTTTGCTGTTCTTGCTGGTGATATTCCTGTTGGTGGCGGGCCTGCTTTACACCCCGGGCGTTCACCTCCAACTGCCGGCGGCCGATGATCTGCCCGGCACGGACAAGCCAACCGTCACCGTGGCCGTGGACGCCGACAACCGTTACTACTTCGCCAACCAGATCATCACCGAGCCTGACTTGAAAGCGCGCCTGCGCCAGGCCGTGACCAATTCGCCCGAACCGCTGATGCTGGTCGTGCAGGCTGACAGCGCGGTAACTCACGCCAGCCTCGTGCGCCTGGCGTTGCTGGCGCGCGACGCGGGCATTCGCGATTCATGGCTGGCCACGCTCCCGCGCACGCTCGGACCGGCGGCGCCATGACTTCCCCAACCCCCGGATCGGAAGTTTCCCCGCCGATGGCACGTTCGCGCGACACCGGCTGGTCGCGGACACGCTGGGGCGCGTGGATCGGTCTGGTCTTTGCCCTGCAATTGGGATTCATCTTTGCGCTGGGCGACCGGCGGCCCATCACGCCCCGGTCGGCGTCTGCGGCGCCGGCGTTGCGTCTGGCCGCCGGTTCGGATGAACTGCTGGCGTTGAGTGACCCGACCTTGTTTGCGTTGCCTCACCGGCTCGGTTTCGCCCGCGCGGCGTGGTTGCGGGCGCCGGCGGTGACGTTCCCGCAGTTTCGTTGGACCGAGCCGCCGCTCCTGCTGGAGCGCCCCTTGCACGAATTGGGCGCGACGTTCGCGCAGTTCCTGCAAACCAACACGGTCGCCGCCTTCGAACTCGAAACCAAACCGGCTCCGGAATTGACGCCGCCACCGGAGCCGGATCTTCAACCCGCCGTCAGCGCGCGATCCACCCTGCGGCTGGACGGCGACATCGCCCATCGTCGGCTGCTGAATCCGCCGGACCTGCCGCCGCGACCGGCCACCGACGTGCTCCGGGACAGCGTGGTGCAGGTGCTCGTGGACGCAGAGGGCACGGTCCTGTCCGCAAAACTCCTCTCCCCGAATCCACTCCAGCCAGGCAGCGGCTCGCCGCAGGCGGATCAACAGGCGCTCGCGTTCGCGCGGGCGACGCGATTCGAACCGCTGCCCGGCGCCGGGTCGAAGGCCGGCGTCGGCACCCTGATCTTTTCCTGGCACACGGTCCCTTTGACCAACGCGCCCTCAACGACACCGTGAAGCCGAACAACCCACGAGGCACCGCTTGGATCGCTTGAAGTTCCTCCCATGTCCATTCCCGCGCTGATTCTGACCTACGTAGTCCTGCTGCTGGCGGCACTCTGCGGGTTGGGGGTTTATTCCGAGATGCGGCGACGGCGCTTTCACCCCGCCGTCAGCGAGGACCGTGTCTTCCGCTGCGCCAAATGCGGCTACGTTTATACCGACGACCCGGACGTGGACCGCTCGCGCTGTTCGCAGTGCGGAATGCTGAACGAGGCGATTGAGTTTTGAACCGCCGCACATAAAACCTATCGATTTTGTTCAAACTCTTCCTCATACGCATCCTGCCAGGCTTCCCAAAGCTCCGGTTCGGAATCCATACCGTAGGGATTCGGCGCATCCTCGAAGCACAGCGGATCACGGCGACATTGTGCCGCAGCCGCAGTGCCCGCTTTTTCTCCGGCTGTTTTTGCCATGACCGGTGTTGTCATCGTATCTACTTTCGCAAACATGCTTTTCATGATTCAAGGGGCTTCAAACGCATGGCGTGAACTGCTTCGCGGTTGAACACGTCAACGATAACCGCTGGGTTCTTCTCAATCGCCAAAAGGTCATCGCCATTCACGAGCACGAGACAAAGGTTCGTGTCGCCCATGACTTTGTTGGCATAGCCACGTGCGCTCGCACCGATTTCGCCCGTGCTGACCACGACAATCACGTTGCTCTTGAGCAAATGGGTGAGTCCGACTTCCTTCGCGACATCCTCCAGATTGACGCGCGAAGTGTTCTTGCACTGAACCTGCCAGCGCGAAAAGACGAGACGAGCAGACTGGAAAATCAAATCCACCTCAGCGCCGCCGGTCGCTGAACCACGCAAGCGAGTCGCCACGTAATCCATGTCCAGAAGGCGCATCAGTTTGAAGGCGAGAGCTTCCAACGCAAGACCGCGCGTGTGCGTATCCTCTGCTTTGAGGTCGTCGAGAATGTCGTGCATGGATTTGCGCAAGAGCGGGCGCAAATCAGAAGAGGTTTGCTTTTCGAGTTGTTCGAGAAGGGGCGTGAGAATTTCCTTTTGCAGTTTTTTGGTTGGCTGAACGGCAAACGGTTTTGCGCCATGCCCGGCTTCTTTCGTTCCACGAGCGAGCGTCACGAATCCGGCTTTCTCCAACGGATAGAGCACCTGCTTCGGCAGCCCCTTTTCGTTGAAGCGAATGCCGTATGTTGCGGTGGCGAGCTTTTCGATTTCGTTCGATTGGTAAGGGCCTGCGCCAGCCATGTTGGCAAGAGTTTTGAGAAACGCACGTTGCTCCGCAGACAAGCCAGCCAGCGATTCAATCTCTTCGGCGCTCGCCCCGACCAGTTCCTTGAGTTTCGCCGCGCTCACGTTCCATCCGCTTGTGAATACGCCAGCCTTTTCCAGCCAGAGGCGCATCATGCTCGGATGTTTGCCGCCGCGAGGAAAGTGGATGCCGCGCTCCTCAAGCCACTCGCGGAGTTTCACCAAATCAGCAGTTTCTCCCGCTGACTGAATATCCTGCAAGCATTGCACGAGCGTCATGCCGTGAAGGTTCAGCAGAATATGCCGGGCAAGCTCTGCGTGGAGTTTGTCGGGTTGGTCGCGCAGTGCGTAAAGCTTTTCGCCGAACTCCGTGAGTCGCGCGTCTCGGTCAACCAAACCGTAAGCAATCATGCCCAGCTTTGTGTTGTTCGCGAGTTTGCCACGGTTGTAATCGCTGGTCGCGTTCTGGCTGAAGTATCTGCTTTTGACTGCGGCCTCGAACGCTTTCCAGTCGCCGCCGTGTTCCTTTGCGAATTCGAGGACTACTGACAGTTCGATTTGGGACGGGGAAAACTCGCTGCCAAACGGGAGGTTGCTCGCCTGTTTCTTGGGCGAACTTCATGTCAAACGCTGGGCTTAACAAGCGTCCACCTGCCATTCTTCAAAGCAATGCGTCCGGCTCGTCTCAAGAAAACTTGGGCGTTCCGAACCGTGTGCTTCCACTGCTTGCCAAACTTCTGGCCGTTGATAACCAAATCCGCGTCATCATTGCAAAGGTCAGGCAGCAGTTGGGCAATTCTTGGATGGAGTTCCTCGGTTGATAAAGAACGGCTTGAAAGTAGGTAAATCATCGCATCCGCAAACAGCCCGTGGGCGGTGCGATTTCCAACTTGGACGCTGAGAAACTGGCGTTGAGCTTGGCGAAGCGTCTCGTTGAATCTCGATTTGATTCTCCGGTTGGTGGATTTGTTTACCTGCTCGTATTCATCCTTTAGGCTCTTGGCTGCGCCGAGGAGCGACACAAGCTCCGCTACGCTCAATACACTTCCAAGCTGCGCATAGGCTTCCAAGTCACTTCTGACTTGTCCCACAAGCACGGAGTCGTCGAGACTGACTCCATACTCGAAGTTAAAGTCGAGGCCAGAGGGAGTGAGGTTGGCAGAAGTCACCAATGCTCGCCGCGCGTCAGCGACATACACTTTTGCGTGCAGCCGTGGCAGTGAGACGACTTGAGTGCTGCTGCGCCGTTGGCCGAAAAGTTCGAGAGCTTCGAGGTCCAGCGAGCCACCCAAAACACTGTCGCTTCGGATGTCGGTGAGAACCTTCAGTCGGCAGCCGTTGCTGGATACTCGAGCTAACAACTCGTCGCAAACCCACTTTGCCTCGCCCTGCTTGATGTATGGCGCTGCTATTAGTAGTTCCTCCCGCGCGGAGTGGACAACTTCCGCAAGAGCGGTGCGCAGTGGTCTGCTGTGAAGAATCATTGCGGTCGCTGCCGAGATGTCCGCGCTTCAGGCAGCAACAAAACCAAGGCTGTTTGGGCAGCCAGCGTCCGACGGACGCTTCGCGGGTTGCGTTCCATGCGCGAGAGGTCACGACCATCAAGCACGATTATGTGGAAGCGAGTTTTGTCCGAGACGTAAGCAGCATAGCGCTTCGCCGCTGGGTTCATCTCTCCAGTGCTGGCGACCAGCGCGATGCGGTTGCCGTCGCCTTGAGCAATTCCCACTTCCTGAGCAACGTCATCAAGAGTCAGTTCATCACAGACTTTGAAGCGAACATTCCAATCCCCAAACGGAAAACCGTGGCGGCCAAAGACCATATCCACATCTTTGCTCGTCCGCTTCCGCGTCCTTCGATGCAAGAGTCCGACCGCACCGAGAATGTTTTTGGCTTTCGTTTCGAGCGGGCTTGCGGATGCGGTCTTTGATCGAGTTCTCACAATGTTTCAGTTGTTTGAGAATTCAGATTTAAGCGGCTGGTGTTGGCAGACGCGCCGGATTCCACCAAAAAAACTCCTGCGCCAGATGGAATCCGAATTCCTTGCACAGCATGATGAGCAATTCGTAGTGGTAGAGGCTGCGTGTCGGCTGTCCTGAAATCCTCGCGCCGCCGATGTCAATGACCAGCGACCCCTGCGGCTTCAGTGCTTTGTGGAAAGCTGCGGCGAACGGGCGAAACCACTCCAAGTACTCGTCGGCGTCAGCATTGCCGTAGCCTTTTTTGCGAACCAGGCCAAACGGTGGACTGGTCATGATGAGGTCCGCCGATCTCGGTTCAATTTCCTCGCGGAACATGCCAAGGGAATCGCCTAGAAGAATCCGTCCGTGTGCCGTTTCGTGAAACAGCTTCAATGCCGTCGACTGCTTTGCGTTCGACTCGCTTTGCATGTGTGTCATGTTACTACCACCGTTGAACCGCCGCGTAAACACCTTCTGCGTCTGTCGTACCCTGCTGCAAAACGTGACTTCATAGGTGCGTATGTCCGGATCGTCCAGGCAAGAGAGTCAAAGCGGACTTCGACTTCTTGACGACCAAAATTATCGCCTTCGGATTTTTAATTCCCCGTCTTCAACTCCACCACGTCATGCGGCGCGGCTTCTTTCATGCCGGCGGCGCTGACGCGGATGAAGCGGGCCTTGGCGCGGAGCTGCTCGAGGTTCGCGGCGCCAAGGTAGCCCATGCCGCTCTGGATACCGCCGATCAATGGCGCCAGCACGCGCTCGACCGGGCCGGCGGATTCCTTCAGGGCTTCGATGCCTTCGGCGGCGACCTTTTGCGCCGGGTCTGGTGCGTGGCCGTAACGCGCGGCGCTGCCGGTGCGCATCGCGGCCAGACTGCCCATGCCGCGGTACGGTTTGTAAAGCTTGCCGCCGATCTCCATCACGTCGCCGGGCGCCTCGGTGCAACCGGCGAACAGACCGCCGCAAATCACCGCGTTCGCCAGCGTCAACGCCTTCACGATGTCGCCGCTCTTGGTGATGCCGCCATCGGCGAGGATCGTAACGCCTTTCCGCGCCGCCGCGCGCGAGCAGACGTAAAGCGCCGTCATCTGCGGAATGCCCACACCGGCCACGATGCGCGTGGTGCAGATGGAGCCCGGCCCCTGCCCGACCTTGATTGCGTTCGCGCCGCAGTCCGCGAGAAATTCCACCCCGGCGGCGCTGGTCACGTTTCCGGCGAGGATTGGCAGCCCTGGAAACGCGTCGCGCAACATCTTCACCGCGTCGCCCACGCCCTTGCTGTGGCCGTGCGCGGTCGAGACGGCCACGCAATCCACGCCGCGCTCGACGAGTCCGCCGACATGCGCCAGAACGCGGTCGCGGTCCAGTTCGCCGAAGGCGTTGCGCGTGGCACTGACCGCCGCGCCGCACACCAGCCGGAACTGCGCGTCGCGCGCGGGCTTGAACTGCGCCTTGCGCTCCTGCTGGATGCGCTCCACGTCGTTCATCGTGAAGAGGCCGCGCAAATTGTCGTCGTCGTCCACGACGAGCAATTTGTGGATGCCGGGGCGCTCGGTGAAAAATTTGTCGGCGCGCGCGATCGGGTCTTTGCCGAGTTCCTTCTTGTTGATCGTGTGGACCTGCGCCCGCGGGGTGAGCGCGTCGGCGACCTTGCGCTTCGCGTAACGCGGCTTTACCACATGACCCGAGAGCAGGCCGGCGAGTTTTCCCTTTTCATCCACGACCGGGAACGTGCTAAAGCCGAACCGCCGCTCTTCGATGATCTTGATCACGTCGCCGATGACTTGCTCCGGGGATACGGTGATCGGGTCGGGGATCATGCCGGGCACGTGATACTTCACGCGGCTGACTTCGGAGAGTTGCTGGCGCTCGGGCATGTTGTAATGAATCAAGCCCAGGCCGCCGTTGAGCGCCATCGCCGTGGCCATGCGCGACTCGGTCACGGTGTCCATGTCGGCGGAAACCACAGGGATGTTCAGGCGCAAACCGTCGGCCAACTGCGTCTCCAGTTGCGTGTCGCGCGGGAGGATTTCCGAGTAGAGCGTGGCGAGCGTGAGGTCGTCGAACGTGAGGGCGAGGCTGCAATGCGCCGGAAAGAAAACGTCCGCCGGCTGGTAGAATTGTGAATCGAGGTTCCTGGGCTGCGCTGCCATGTCGGAACATGAAGGAGGCAGGCCGGCTTTGGCAACTTCAAAAACTCCACTTCAAAAAACTCCAAGCCCCAAATTCCAAACTCCAAGGAAATTCCAGGCTTCAAGCATCCAAAACCGGCGGGTGCAACTCGTTTGAAGTTTGGAGTTTGACGCTTGCCTGGTGCCTGGAGTTTGGAGTTTCTCAGCGCCAGCTCGCGGCCAGCCAGAAGCAGCCCACGCCCATCGCCGTCACGGCACAACCCGCGAGCAGGCCGCGGTAGGAACGAATGCCAGACACCGCCAGCCGCGAACTCAGCGCTCCCAACAACCAGGAGAACGAGGCCATGGAAAGGACAGCGCCAACGCAAAACATCACGAGATACAAAAGCGCCCGGGCTTGCGACGGAAACACCAGGCTCGGCAGGACGCCGAAGAAATGCGAACTGCCCGCCAGCCCGTGCAGCAACCCGATGCCGAACGCCATGTGGCGATGCTGATGCGCCTCCGCCGACCCGTGCGCGGCGGGATGAGCGTGGGTGTGAAAATGCACGTGCCGCTCGCCGTCGTGCTCGTGTTCGTGGGCGTGGACTGCGGGGTTCATCGCGCGGCGAAACGCCCAGAGACCGACCCCGAAGAGCATGATGCCCACCAGCCGTTCGCCCCAGGTCGAGAGCAAATCCACCGGCAACCGGTCTCGCAGCCACAAGGCCAGCAGACCCACGACCGCAACGCCCGCCGAGTGGCCGAGGCCCCAGCGGATTCCGGGCAACCACGCGCGCCGTCGCCGACGCGCCGCCAGCGGTGCGATGGCGGCCAGATGGTCCGGGCCCGACCACACGTGGACGGTGCCCGCGATGAATCCGGTGAGGGCGGCAATCATGATGTGGCTTTCACGGCGGCGGCGACTCTGTGCCATCCGCCGCCGTAGCGCAAAGAAAACTTCACCGGCGGAAACCTCGTGCCGCGGAAATCCGCCTTGACCGCATCTCTCTGGCGCGCACTCTGGCGGACGTCATCCATGATGAATCGCGCTGCCAGGAAACTGCCTGTGGAGCGCGGACAGCATTGTCCGCGAGTTCGCCCGGCTCAATTCGCACGGACCTGGCTGTCCGCGCTCCGAGGGATTCTTCTTGGAAAGATCAGCGGAGGGTTTGTTGCCACGAGGCACATTCAGATTTGAAGGCCGCAATCGCGCATGAACCCGCACCTCAAGGAGTGGCTCGACCTGACGCTTCGCTGGGCGCACGTGTTCGCCGGTATCCTGTGGGTCGGCACGACGTTTTATTTTACGTGGCTGGATGGCCGCTTTGCGGAACTCGAAGCGCGGGCGAACGACAGGCCTTCGGGAGAAAAGCAATTCATCTGGATGGTTCACAGCGGCGGGTTCTACGCCGTCGAGAAGCAGAACTCGCCGCAACTGATGCCGGCCACGTTGCACTGGTTCAAGTGGGAGGCGGCGGTCACCTGGTTCACCGGGTTCCTGCTTTTCGGGCTTTTGTTTTACCACGGCGGCTATCTGGTCAGCCTGGAAGATGCGCCGCTGGCCAAGGGACCGGCCATCGGCCTGAGCGTCGGACTGCTGCTTGCGGGATGGATCGTGTATGATCTGCTTTGGAAGTTCTGCCGGAATGACTTCGTGGGCGTCGCCATTTCGTACGCGCTCGTGGTGGCGACCGCCTGGTTGTGCTGCCGCTATTTCAGTGGGCGGGCCGCCTATCTGCAAGTCGGCGCGATGTTCGGCACCATCATGGCCGCCAACGTCTGGATGCGCATCCTGCCCGCGCAACGCCGGATGGTCGCGTCGCTCAAAGCCGGCCAGCCGCCGGACCTTGCCGAGGGCGCACGCGCCAAGACGCGGTCGAAACACAACACCTTCATCGTGCTCCCGGTCGTCTTCACGATGATCAGCAATCACTACACCGGCACTTTCGGCAGCCGGCACAACTGGATCATCCTCTCGGCGCTGGTGCTCGTGGGATGGGCCGCGGCAAAAATCATCCGGCGGGCATAACCGAGTCGCAGTTGAAACGCGCGTTCGGCGTTGCTCCCAGGCCACCGCGGCCTGCCGTTCTGAGGGACTCAACGCAGCGTGCTTCCCAATTCCAGCGCCTCAAAGCCCGACGGATCGAACAACGGCGCGACACCGAACGGGGCGGCGTTCACCGAACCCAATCGCACCTGGCCATCCTGGATGGTCAGCGAGGCGAAGCCGTCGGGATGCCGTGCGTAGAGATCGCTGTGTGCGTCCAGCGCCGCGAGCTGCCAGTCGTCCGGCCACAGACTCAGGCCGCGATAGTAATGATGACCGTTGCGCTCGACGTGCCCGATGCCCAGCAACGCCATCAGCGCGAGGTCCTGCAGGAGCGCCACGGGGCCGAGGTTGCACAAATCCTCTCCGGTCAACATGACGCGCTGGCCTGCACGCCGCCGCTTTTCGAGCAGGCAGGCATTGGCGATCCCCTTCACGATGCCTTTGCAGTTCTTGTGGCTCGTGCCCGCGTAACCGAGTTCGAGCGCGCGCGGCAGATCCCCGGGCGCGCCGTCCGACTCGTCAATGATCAGCGGCGGGCGATCTGCCCACGCACGCAACGCGGCCCCCGCTTCGTCGCTCAACGCGTGGTCGCGATGCACGGGTTGTTCGACGACGAGGATGCGTGGCCAGAGCGCGCCCAATTCGGCGAGCGACGACGCCTGCTGCCAGAAATCGCGGAAGGCCCCGAAGCTCTTGAAATTCTCGTTGCCGTCAAGCGTGACGAAGAATCCGCCGGCGGTTTCGCGCTCCAGTGACCCGGCCAATTCGCGGAGCCGCGGGAAATCGCGCTGCGCGTCGGCGAAGAGTTTGATCTTGAAGTAGCGAAGGCCGTAGGCGCGGATGGAGCTTTCCAAATCCTGCGGCAGGCCGTCGTCCACGCGCTCGCCGGCAACGATGCCCGCCGGTGCGAGCGCGTCACCCAATCCGACCGTGTGACGGACGTGGCAGGAGTGGAGCGGCGCGGCGGGCAGCCAGTCACACGGTTCGCTGTCGCCCAGTTCCGCGTGTACCTCGCCCAGGCGCAGACCCAGGTGATTCGTCAAGATCAGGCGATGCAACGGCTCGCCGGTGATCCGGCACAGGCCATCCAACACCGCGCGCTCGATCAGGCTCACGCCGAGGGTTGCGAGCAATGGCGCGAGAGAACGAGCCTTGGCCCAGTCCTCCTGCCGCCCGTGCAACTCGCGCCAAAGGTCGAAGAACGAAACGGGTCGTTGCCCGATCTGTTCCGCGAGCCGGGCCGCGTGGCCGATGACTTCGAGGATCTCGGGCAGGTCTTGATCGAAAGTCGTGGCCGGGTTCTTCGTGAACCATTTCGGCGGGAGGCCTTCCGATGCAAGGCCGGGAGAAGTGTCGCCGCCGATCGTAACGCGCGTGCGCACGAACAGATGTGGTACGTCCGTCATGCTCGCTATGCCGTAGCGGAACGGGAAGCGCGTCCGCGCGTGGCGCACGAAAAATTCGAATGACGAAAGTGTAAGTTGTTCGGCCATCGCAGTTGAAAGTGTGGCTCTCCCTCACGCTGACCCTCTCCCGCTGGGAGAGGGAACAGCAATCGCGCGCTTCATTTTTTCTAAAGACCGTTCGGCCAATTCCGTCATGCGATTTTTCCAGAGACTGGCGACAATCCTCCCTCTCCTGCTGGGAGAGGGCCGGGGTGAGGGCGAGGGCGAAGCCGAATTCATTTCGGGCACAAGTGAATCGTAGTTGCCGGCAGGAGGTCGCGCATCATTTGCGTCCCAAATACAAATCCCGTCCCTTGACCAGCGCGGCAATCTTCCGGTCGGCGATGGAGCGCTGCAGCATCCAGAAACCGCAATCCGGATGCACGAAGCGGACGCGGTTCGGCCCAAGCACCTGCTCCGCGCGCCCGATGGCCCGCGCGATTTCCTCCGGCGTCTCGACGTGGTTGACCTTGATGTCCACCACGCCCAGCCCGATGCCGATTCGCGAATCCAACTCCTTGAGCGCGTCAAGATCGGACGCAGGCCGGTGCGCCAGTTCGAGCACCAGATGATCGGCATGGAGGCGGTTCAGGAAGGCAATCAACGCGCTCCACGTGCCCTGCTGGATGGTTTGCCCGCCGTAATTGCCGAAACAGAAATGGACCGCCTTTTCGACTTGGACTGCGTCGAGCAGGCGATTGATCGCCTCGGCAGCCAGTGGGCCATCGGTGGGATTGCCGGGGATGTTCGCCTCGTCCACTTGTACGCAGGCGCACGCCAGCTCGCCGATTTGTGCCGCCAAGGCATCGGCAATGGCGAGCGTCAGTTTCGTGAAATCGCCATAGTGCTCGTCAAGCAGTGTGCGGGCGAGCATGTAGGGACTGGTGAGCGTGAACTTGAACGGTCCGCCGGCCACGCTGGCGGCGCGCGCGCAATCTTCCGGCAGATTCAGCGTGCCCTCGGTAATCGGACCCGACACCACTGCGGCAGGTTTGAGGCGAAAACCCATTTCACTCTTTGCGCGAAAAGCCGCGGTATCGCGCCGCCCTGCCTCCTTTCGGATCCCACCGAGCTTGTGAACAAAGTACTCGATCATCCCGTTCGTGTCGGGATGATTCACGCCGAAGCGATACAGCTCGCCATCCGTCGGCAGATCAATGCCGGCCTGCCGTTGGATGTTGAACACGACCCGCGTGGCGTCGAGCAACGCCTGTTCGCTGGGTAGCGCGGCCAGCCAGTCCGGGACCGGATACGAGCCGACCGTGGTGGCGAGGATGTTGGGCGTGCGGCCCGCGGTCATGGGGTTAGGATAACAACAGGCATGGTCGGGACAAGTTCGACGTGTTTCCAAAAGTGAAGATCGGATCAAAAGCACCACGCTTTCGAGGTTTTGCGACGTTGAACCCCAGGATGCCGACGCGGTCGCTCTTGCGATCAGCGAAGCTCAGGGTTTCATTGCCCGGTAGAAACGGTGCGGGTGGTTGCCTGTCGCCGGATCACTGAAGTACGCTGGTCCCTCGCTCGTGGAGTTGGTCCACACGGCAACCCAATCCAATAGGTTGGTGGACACCTCCACCATTGCGACGGTGCCGGATTTCCAATTGAGATTGAAGCCGAATTCGCCGTTTGACATCCCAAGACTGCTGTCACGCAGTATCGCTGGGCCAACGGTGAATCTGGCTTCGGCCGCAAATGGCCCGCCGGTAAAAGCCGAATCCACGGCATGCACACTCCAGTAATAATCTCCCGGAGGCACACTGGCGAGTCTTGAAAAAAGCCGACTCTGCGCGTTGCCCAAGGATGGCACGCGGCGATGACCGGTCATCGCGTCAGCCTGCGCAGCCAGGATGTCCCAAGTGCCAGGACTGGTACCCACCCGCAAATTGTAGGTCAGCCCGCTTGCCGGGGTCTCCGCGTCGTTCGCGGCATTCCAACTCAGGATGACGCCCGCTCCGGACACCAGTGCTGTCAAGCCAGCAGGCGAAGATGGCATGGTGTTCGAAGAATTTGCCAGGTTTCGCCAGGCTTGGGAGACAAGCGCGTTGTTACCGAGAATTCCCGTGAGAACGAGATCCAGCCGGCTGTCGTTATCGAAGTCCCCCAACGCTACCGAGCCGCCGCCGATTTCGGTGACGCCTGAGTTGGCATTCGTGAAGGTGCCGTTTCCCAAATTTCTCCAGATTTGGTCCTTCCATTCGGAAACTCTGGAACTACCGGGAAACCCAATGTCAAGCAGCCCGTCGTTGTCGAAATCCCCCCAGGCCAACGAACCGCCATCCTTCGGACGCAGGCCGGAGTTGATCTTTAGAAAGGTTCCGTTCCCAAGGTTCCGCCAAACCTCAGTCGGGAGCGCTCCAAAGTTTCCGCGTCCGGTGAAAGCTATGTCGAGCCGGCCGTCGTTGTCGTAGTCGCCCCATACGGCGGAACTGTGGTAGCCATAGGGCGATCCGGTTACCCCAGGCAATCCTGCATTGAGGTTCGTAAATGAGCCGTTGGCAAGGTTGCGCCAGATGTCATTGACGAGGCCTGCACCGGTGGCGCCCGTCAGGAGAATATCCAGCCAGCCGTCGTTGTCGTAGTCACCCCAAGCCACCGAACCCGCATACACACCCGGCAAACTAGCCTGGAAGTCAGCGACAAACCCTTGGGTTGAATTTCGGTAAATCTGGGTGATGTGGCCTGTGATCGAACTTCCTGTCAGTAGAATATCCGTCCGTCCATCGTTGTCGTAATCACCCCAGGCGGCGGCGCCTTGCGTTACTCCGGGCAAAGCTGCGTTGACATTACTGAACGTGCCATCACCCATATTCTGCCAAATCTGAGCGATGCTTCCCGTCGTCGTGTATCCGGTGAGCAAAAGGTCGAGCCTGCCATCGTTATTAAAGTCGCCCCACGCTGCGGAGCCGGCGCCAGCTTGTGGCAGGTCTAGGTTCGTGTTTGTGAACGTACCGTCGCCCTGGTTACGCCAAAGTTGGGTGACGCCAAGCGAGGTCGGTTGCCCGGCCGTGCTGCCGGTCAGCAAGATGTCGAGCCATCCGTCATTGTCGTAATCACCGAGCGCTATGGAACTATTCACCAATCCCGGGAAGGCGGCGTTGATGTTTGTAAACTCCGCACTCGCGGTGCAGACCGCCAGCATCAAGTCGCCAATCACCAGGCCAGTTGCCCAAAGGGCTCGCAGCGTTTTGGCAATCACATGCCGTTGACGCATAAGCGGAGGCACCGCGACGGAACAATGGTGATGCATGGGGTCGTCTTTTGCCAATTCGAATCCAAGCTAATGGCTCTCCGCCGAATGGGCAAGTTCGAAATCCAAGGCTGCCCGGCCTCGCTGACGCGTTGAGGCCCGGACATGATGAAGAATTCGATTGCGGTTTGCCGGGTTTCCTCAGAGTTTCCCGAGCCAATGAAGAAACTTGTTTCGCTCACGCTGGCACTGATTCTCGCTGCACTGACGCCGGACCGCTCGCCCGCTGCGCCGCTGGAACTCAAACCGGGCGACCATGTCTGCCTCATCGGCAACACGCTCGCCGACCGGATGCAGCATGACGGCTGGCTTGAAACGCTCATCGTTGCCCGATTCCCCAAGCACGATCTGACGTTCCGCAATCTGGCCGTGGCGGGCGATGAGGTCGCGTTCCGCCATCGCTCGGAGAATTTCGGCTCGCCCGACGACTGGCTGACGAAAACCAAGGCGGACGTGATCCTCGCCTTTTTCGGTTTCAACGAGTCCTTCAAAGGCGACGCCGGCCTCGACAAGTTCAAGCGCGACCTTGACAAGTTTCTCAAGGAGACGAAGGCGAAGAATTATTCCGGCGGAGGCGCCGCGCGCGTGGTGCTGTTCTCGCCCATCGCCAACGAGAAATCCAACGACCCGAATCTTCCCGACCCGGCCCCGAACAACATCAATTTGCAGAAATACACGGCGGCCATGGCGCACGTGGCGGAGGCCGTCGAAGTCCCATTCGTGGACCTGTTCACCGTTTCGCAACGGCTATACGCGGAGGCAGCGAAGCAGGGGCGATCGCTCACCTTCAACACGCTGCATCTCACCGAGGAGGGCAACAAGCGGCTCGCGCCGGCAATCTTCCGGGCGTTGTCCGGCGAAGACCCGCCCGCCGGCCGCCTCGAAAAACTCCGCGCCGCGATCAATGAGAAGAACGCCGAGTGGCACGCCCGCTACCGGACGGTGGACGGTTACAACGTCTATGGCGGCCGCTCCGCGCTCGCATACCAGCCGGGGAAGGGCAGTTTCATCACCGACCGCAGCGCTTCGCCGCCTTACGTCTCCAATTATCGCATCATGCAGCAGGAAATGTCGCAGCGCGATGTCAAGACTGCCAATCGCGACCGGCGCGTCTGGGCCGTGGCGCAGGGCGGCGATTTGAAAGTGGATGACTCCAACCTCCCGCCCGTCGAAACCATCGAGTCCAACAAATCGGACATCGCGCCCTACCTCAGCGGCGAGGCCGCCATCAAACGGATGACCGTGCCCAAGGGTTGCCAGGTGAATCTCTTCGCCAGCGAGGAAAGATTTCCCGAGCTGATCAGCCCGGTCCAGATGGCATTCGACACCAAGGGCCGCCTGTGGGTTGCCGCGTGGCCGAGCTACCCGGAGCGCCGGCCGACGGACAAGATCGGCGACAAACTGCTCGTGTTCGAAGACAAGAACGGCGACGGCAAAGCGGACAAGGTGACGACGTTTCTCGATGGCTTGAATTGCCCAACGGGCTTTCAGTTCCACAAGGACGGCGTGCTCGTCATGCAGGCGCCGGATTTGTGGTTTGTCCGCGACACGAACGGCGACGGCGAGGCCGACTGGAAGGAGCGCGTGCTGATGGGCATGGATTCCGCCGATTCCCATCACACCGCCAATTCGATGGTGCTCGATCCCGGCGGCGCGACGTATCTGAGCGACGGCGTCTTTCACCGCACGCAGGTTGAGACGGCCATCGGCCCGGTGCGCAACGACGACGCCTGCATTTATCGTTTCGAGCCGCGCACGTTCAAGTTCGAGCGTTACGTCCCCTACGGCTTCGCCAACCCGCATGGACGCGTGTTCGATTACTGGGGCAACGACATCATCACCGACGCGACCGGCAACGAAAACTTTTTTGGCCCGGCCTTTAGCGGCCATCTTGATTACCCGGCGAAGCATCCGAAGCTGAACACGTTTTGGAAACAACCGTCGCGGCCATGTCCGGGCACGGGCATCATTTCGAGCCGCCATTTCCCGGGGGAATTCCAGGGAGATTTCCTGAACTGCAACGTCATCGGCTTCCAGGGCATCTTCCGCGCGAAGGTCATCGAGGACGGCTCCGGTTTGAAGGGCGAAAGCATCGAGGACCTCGTGAAGTCCGACGATCCGAATTTCCGCCCGTCCGGCGTCGGCGTCGCGCCGGACGGTTCAATCTATTTCCTCGACTGGGCCAAGCCGCTCATCGGCCACATGCAGCATCACATCCGCGACCCGAACCGCGACAAATCCCATGGCCGCATCTATCGCATCACCTACCCGGGCCGTCCGCTTCTCAAGCCGGTGAAAATTGACGGCCAGCCGATTGAAAAACTGCTCGAACTGCTCAAGACGCCGGAGAACGACGTCCGCACGCGCGCAAAGATCGAGCTGGGCAAACACGACAGCGCGAAAGTGGTCGCTGCCGTGAAGAATTGGATCACGACGCTCGACGCCACGGACAAGGATTTACAGCATCACCTGATGGAAGCCCTGTGGGTCCACCAGTGGCATAACGTCGTGAACGAAGAATTGCTCAGGCGCCTGTTGCGCTCGCCGGATCATCACGCCCGCGCCGCCGCCACGCGGGTGCTTTGCTACTGGCGCGACCGCGTGGGCGACCCGCTCGGGTTGCTCGAAGCTCAGGCCAAGGACGAACATCCGCGCGTCCGGCTCGAAGCCGTGCGTGCGTGCAGCTTCTTCAAGAGCAGCCGCGCCGCGGAGGTCGCCTTGGCCGCTCTCGAGAAGGAACAGAATCCCGACAAGCCCGATTACTACATCAAGTACTGCCTCGATCAGACCATGAAGGCGCTCGACAAGTACGTCAAGTAGGGGCGGCCTGCCATTCGCTGGCCGAACACCACCCTGCAAACTACTTCCGCCGCACGCTGTGGGCCGACAACGCCTTTGCACTGAAAATGATTCAATACCCTCATGATGAGGCCGGTGGTGGGATTTCGGCCGTTACTTCGATGAAATCTTCCCGGCGGCTATGTCGGCTTTTAGCTGGGTTAATGCCGAGAGCTCGGAGGAGACATGTTGCTTCGTTCTTGAGTTGGTTGAGTTATCGCAGACGTATTGGGCAACGTCTATCGCCCGGTCCAAGTCAGCCGGATGACTGGCGTAATAGTTCGTGTTCAGCCAAGTTCCAAGCACCATTTGCGCCTGTCGCCTTGGCGCATTGTATTCCCAGCGGCCACAATCGTGACCGTTGTCCAACAAGAGGTATTTGTCAGCGGCCAACGGCACAACTTGCATCGTTGGTGCCGGTAAGAATGGAAAGGGCGGCCATTCCGGGTGTTGCGCGCTGTAATAGAGCGGAGTCCTTTTCTTAAGAAGGACCTGAGATGTGGCCAACCAAGCCGCTGTCGCGGCGAGCGCCAAGAGGACAACGTAGCGGGTTCTTGTCTTCATCGGAGAATCTCGGTTTTGATTTCTTAACTCGCAGCTTCGCCGAGTCAGTGCTGATCGGCAAGGTGAATTCTTCGACAGGGTGTCCTTCGACAGAACCAGGGTCCGAGCTCTACCTGACCGAAGCCATCTGGGGCCATCAATGGCACAACGTCGTGAACCAGGGCTTGCTGAAGCGGATGTTGCGTTCACCCGAACCTCGCGCGCGCGCCGCCGCGACGCGGGTTCTGTCCTACTGGCGCGACCGCGTCCGCGATCCGCTGGCGTTGCTGGAAGCGCAGGCCAAGGACGAACGTCCGCGCGTGCGGCTCGAAGCCGTGCGGGCGTGCAGTTTCTTCAAGACCAGCCGCGCCGCCGAGGTCGCCTTGGCCGCGCTGGACAAGGAGCCGAATCCCGACAAGCCTGGTTACTACATCAAGTACTACCTCGACGAGACCATGAAGGCGCTGGACAAATATGTGAAGTAGGCGCGACCAGCCGGTGTCAGTGGAACAGGACGCCTGCCGGCACGATCTGCTTCTCGATCTTGTCGCTCTTCCATGAGAACTTGCAGCCGGCGTCAATGTCCTTTTCGAAGAACTCGACTTTGAGGGCGTGGTCTCCGGCGGTCAACTGCACGCTGCCTGCGACTTCCTCCATCGCGTGCGCGCCGCCGTTGTCCAGCACCTGCTTGCCGTCCACGAACAGCCGCGATCCGTCGTCCGATTCGACGAAGAGGGTGTATTTGCCCTCGGCCGGGATGCGGATCATGCCGGTCCAGCGGATGTAGAAGAAATCCTTGAAACTCGTTCCGGGCCAGTCGTCCTGCGTGCTCTCGTAGTTGATCGTCTTTTCCACGCGCGCAAGCTCGGGCGCCTTGCTGGCCGGGAAATCGGGAAACTCCTCCGAGCCCTCCGGCGTCCGGTAATACTCCGCCAGGAGTCCTGGCTCGCCGCCACCCGCGGCCTTGTGGAACAGCGCCGAGGCGGGGATCACTTCCTCCGCTTTTCCGGCGGCGTGCCACGACAGGATGCAGCCGGCGTCCTCCTCGGCGTCGAAAAACTCGACCTTGATGTCGTGGTCGCCAGCCTTGAGTTCGGTGCGGCCGGTCATCTCAGTCATTTCATGCGTGCCCCCGTGATCCACCACGAGTTTCCCGTCAATGAACAGCCGTGACCCGTCATCCGACTCCAGGTGAAAGGTGTACGCGCCGTCCTGCGGGACGCGGAGCACGCCCGACCAGTTCACGTAAAAGTTGTCGAGCAGCTTCGTGCCAGGGAACGCTTCGAGTGTGCTGGCGAAATTGATGTGCTTGTCCACGCGTTCGACCTCCGGCTTTTTTCCGGTGGGAATCTTCGGGAAATCATCGAGCGTGCCGGGCAATTGATAATAGCGGCCAATCAAGCCGGGCTGAAGGGAATCGCCCGCGGCGACGGCGGACGTGGCCAGGACGGTGGTGAGAAAGAGAGCGTAGGTGCGGTGCATGGAGATTTTGGTGTCGGTTCGTGGTTTGGGGCGGTGCGGCACAGCGGCGGCGTTGCCGTCGTGCTGTAACGCCAGATAGATGACTGGATTCCCATCGTGGGCGCAACAAAGTTCTTGCGCCGGCGAGTGGCGTGGTGCGATTGAAAACGCGCGCATGACACCGGCCAAGGCCCTCGCCTCCATATCCACGCTCCGTCGCGGCACCTGGAGTGGAGCCTTCGTCCTCCTCTGGGTTGAGTTGCTCCTCCTGGCAACGCGCGGACCCGCCGCCGCGGTGGAGTTGCGACCTGTCGCCGTCAAAACCAACGGCGCGGTCAACATTGACTACTACTCCGGCAACACCCGGGTCTGGCAGGCCTCGACCGCCGCGCCGGCCGGTGTGGAATTGCGGCTGCCGGGAGCCGCGCCCGTTCCGGTGTTGTTCACGAAAATGTCGGCACGGCACGGCATTACCAAATTGGGCCCAGTGAGACTCGGCTCGTTGACGCTTCGGTTCCGGCTCGAACGCAAGACGCCGTCATTGGTGGAGCGCACGCTCGAAGTGCGCGCCGTTGCCGCGCAACAGTTCGCCGTGACATTCCCGCTCGACACGGCGTTGGACGGTGAGTTCGCCTCGTTCACCAGTCCGGAAAAGGGGCGGACGCTGTTCGACACGGTGCGTGGTTCGGCCAGGACCGAGACGTTTCCCGTCGTCATGCTCCGGACCCGTGGCGAAGCGTTTGGCCTGATCGCGGACTCGCCGGGATTGTGGGAGAATCGCTGCCAGTTGCTGCTCGACCCACCGGCTGGGCGACTCGCGGTTCTCACCGGCGATGGGCGCGATCCGTATCCGCTGATCATCAAACCGCCCGAAGACGCGCGCGACACCTACCAGTATCAGATGGACGGCTGGCAGTCGCTCGCCGCCGGCGAAAGCCGCCGCTTCACCACCTGGGTGTTCGCCAGTCCCGCGCGCAACCATTACGACGCGCAAGTCGCCGCCCACCTTGCAGTCGCGAACGGCAAGGGTTGGAATTCCTCAACCCTGGAAGCGATTCTGCGCAACACCTCGCTCTTCCTGCTCCGCCGCAACCTCGCGCGCGATGCCGACAACCAGCCGCGCGACGGGCGTTACATCTTCATCTCCGGTCCGGGTTACGGCTGGAAGCAATGGGTCACCGACGGCTTTTACACGGCGCTTGGACTCGACGATCCGGAAAAAACCATCGAGGCGAATCGCGCCGTGTTCTGGACGCGGATGGACTACGAAGACAACGCGCAATACTACCTGATCTGGGCGGTCTTGATGAAACGCGCGGGCGGACCCGTCAATGAAGCGCTCGTCCGCAGGGCGTACGAGTTCATCCGCCGCAACGAGAAGGACGGACTGTTCATCCCGCCGCCGTTGCCGGGCGCGCCCAATCCCAAAGGCTGGAAGACTTACCACGACGTGCTGTTCTACGACGATGACGATTGTCCCGCCAGCAACCAGGGTTTCCATTGCGGCGCGTTGCTCGCCGCAAAGGAACTTGGGCTGGGCGTCACCGACGCGGAAATCGAGCGGGCCATCGCCGGCTATCGTTCGCTGTTCAACACGGAACGCGGCTTCATGCCCACCAGCCTCAAACAGCGCGACACCCTCGGCCAGGACACGCTCTACGGCGCGACGCTGACCTACGCGGTCTTCGGAAAGAAACTGCTCACCGATGAACAGGTGCTGACGCATTTTCGGACTTCGGAAAAGGTGAAGACGCCATACGGCCTGCGGGTCATTTCACAAGCGGACGGCGCGTTGCTGCCGGGACACAGTGGCGTTTACTGCTACGGCGGCTCGTGGTTTCTGAACGACGCCGCCAACTATCTGCTCGCGGGCGTTCACGGTTTGCCCGCCGCCGAGGTGGACGCCCTGCTGGCCCAACGGATCGAACGGGAAATCGCCCGGGTGCCGGCCTTCAACGAATCCATCAGCACGGTGGACGGCCATCCGCACGGCCACATCCTTTATTCGTGGAACTCGGGCTATTGGTGGCTGCGGAAGGAAATCCGCAGGCGACTCGGCCTGAAGGGACCTGACCCTGTCGGCGCTGCGATTGACCGTCATCTCGGCGTCGTCAGACAGAACGGCGCGCTGCAACTCAGACCCGAAGTGGTCCTAGAAAAACCCAGGCCCAACGACGATTAACGTGATGCGAACTCACCATCCCATCGTGGCCGCGCACGAGTCGCATCAATGAACTGAACCGTTTCACCAAACGCATCCATGCCTGTTCCTGAGTTGTTCAAAAACAGCCTCGCCCTGCCGGCGATCGGCGCCCCGATGTTTATCGCGAGCACGCCCGACCTGGTGTTGGCCCAGTGCCGGGCCGGCATTCCGGGCGTTTTTCCGAGCGTCAACGCCCGCTCGCCGGAATCGCTCGATGAGTGGTTGACCCGCCTCAAGCGCGAGTTGGCGGCGGACGGAAGCGCCAGCCGGGGATTCCCGGCGGCGCCCTTCGGGGTTAACCTCATCGTTCACGCCACGAATCCACGGGTGGCGGACGATCTCGCCATCGTCACGTGCCATCGTGTGCCGTTCGTCGTCACTTCCGTCGGCAAACCGGCGGAGGTGGTAAAGGTGGTCCACGATTATGGCGGCATTGTGTTTCACGACGTGACGACGGTGAAGTATGCGCGCAAGGCGATTGAGTCGGGCGTGGATGGATTGATCCTCGTGTGCGCCGGCGCCGGAGGACACGCCGGCATTCTGTCGCCGTTCGCCTTCATGGCGGAGGTGCGCGCGTTCTGGCCGGGCCCCATCGCTTTGGCAGGCGCAATCTCGACCGGGCGCGCAATCCGGGCGGCGGAAGTTCTCGGCGCCGACTTCGCGTATCTGGGAACGCGATTCCTGGCGACGCGGGAGGCGAGCGTGCCCGAGGCTTACAAGCGCATGATCGTGGAGCACGCGGCCGCCGACGTGATGTACACCTCGGCGTTCAGCGGCCTCCCCGCGAATTACCTGCGCCCGAGCATTGTTGCTTGCGGGATCGACCCGGAAACCATTGAAGAATCGCGCGGCAAGCCGACGGTAAAGATTTTCGAGCAGGGAGCGAACAAACCGAAAGCCTGGAAAGACCTCTGGTCGGCAGGCCAGGGAATCGGGGCGATTCAAGAGGTCACGTCCGTCGAGGAGGTAGTCGCGACGCTGCGACGCGAGTATCGGGACGCCTGTCAAACAGCCGCCACCGGCCGGGATGGCAACGGCGCTTCTCAATCAAGGTAGCCGCCGTGTGAGGAGGCGGGCCAACTTACGCTTTGCGCGGGTCGGCCTCCTTACGTCAGCGGCTACGCGATTGGATCCTTGGCGAACGGAGCGCGAGCGGTCCCCGCTCGCAGCGGCTACCCACGCGGAATGGCGCACGATCATTTCGGGATCACCTCGCAGTCTGCCCGCTGCGACCGGGGACCGGTCGCGCTCCGTCGTTTCGGGAAGTATCCCAACCCAGTGAAGCCGCTCTCATATTGGTAACCATTCGGGCTATGCGCGCTCGAGCATTGCAGAACTTCGCCCGTTTCTGCCACAGTTCATTCATGCAAGCCCAACGTGTTCGACCCGGATGGCTAATTGCCCTGTCGCTCGCTGGCCTCGCCGTCGCCACGCTGGCCGATGCCGGGACGCTGACGCTTCACACGCGCAGCCGCGTCCGCGCGGAGGCCGACACGAATGAGTGGACGGCGGCCGATAGGCCGGTCGAGTGGGACGCGCCCCGCACTGCCATCGTCATCTGCGACATGTGGGACAAGCATTGGTGTCCCGACGCCACCGAGCGCGTCGGCGAAATGGCGCCGCGCATGAACGAGGTCGTGAAGGCCGCGCGGGCGAAAGGGGTTTTCATCATCCATTGTCCCAGTGACACGATGAGATTTTACACCAACCACCCGGGACGGAGACTTGCCCAGTCCACACCCAAGGTGGAAACAAAAGTGCCGCTTAAGGGTTGGTGCTCGCTAAACGGCGAGAAAGAGCCGCCGTTGCCGATTGACGACTCCGACGAAGGTTGCGACGGCTGCCCAAACTGCAAGCCGCACGGCGCCTGGACGCGGCAGCATCCGGCGATTGAAATCGTTGACGGCGATGCGATCACGGATTCCGCCGAGGCGTTCTACCTCATGCGCCAGCGCAGCATTACCAACGTCATCGTCATGGGGGTCCACGCGAACATGTGCGTGCTGGGCCGGCCGTTCTCGATCCGGCAAATGGTCGCGCAAGGCCAGAACGTCGTGCTGATGCGCGACATGACCGATGCGATGTACAACCACCGCTCGCGCCCGTGGGTTTCGCACTTCCGCGGCACGGAACTGGTCGTCGAGCACATCGAGAAATACTGGTGTCCGAGCATCACGAGCGCGGACTTTCTCGGCGGCGAACCGTTCCGTTTCAACGGCGACGTGAAAAAGCGCATCGCCTTCGTCATCGGCGAGAACGAGTATCACACTTGGGAAACGCTGCCCGCGTTCGCGAAACAGGAACTTGCCTGGCGCGGTTACGAGATCGGGTTCGTCACCGCGTCCCAAAAACCGGACGACTACGAGTTCAAGAATTGGGAGGCGATCCCTTCGGCCGACCTGCTGGTGATCAGCGCCCGCCGTCGCGCACCGCCCAAGCCGATGATGGACGCCATCCGCTCGCACGTCGCCGCCGGAAAACCCATCGTGGGCATCCGCACCGCGAGCCACGCGTTCGACCCGAAGGAGAAGGAGATCCCCGACGACCGAACCTGGCGCGCGTTCGACAAGGAGATTCTCGGCGTGAGTTACCAGAGCCATTTCAGCGGCGGCACGGAAACCGTCGTGCGGCAAATCACCGAGACCTCCGGCAATCCCATCCTCAACAACGTCGCCGCGGAGTTTCGCTCGAAGTCCTCCCTGTATCGCAGCCGGAATCCGGTGAACACACTCACGCCGCTGCTCAATGGCCGCACGGCCGACAACAAGTCCGAGGTCGAGCCGGTCGCGTGGATCAATACGCGCGAGAATCGGCGGGTGTTCTACACCTCGCTAGGCGGCCCCGATGATTTCGCCGAACCCAACTTCCGGCGGCTGCTGCTCAACGGCATCTTGTGGTCGCTGGACGACTTCATTCCGCCCGCTTCGACCACCCGGCCTGCCGCAACCAATGCTGCGGCGCCGCCCGCCCCCAAACCGTCCGAACAACTCGCACCGCTCTCGCCCGAGGAATCCGCGAAGTCGTTTCACGTCTTCGACGACCTTGTGTGGGAACAGGTGCTCGCCGAACCAATCATCGCGCAGCCGGTCTTCCTCACCTTCGACGAGCGCGGGCGGATGTGGGTCGTGCAGTATCGGCAGTATCCCAATCCCGCCGGCTTGAAGATGGTCAGCCGCGACAATTTCTGGCGCGCCGTCTATGACAAGGTGCCGCCGCCGCCGCCGCATCATTTCAAGGGCGCGGACAAGATCACGATCCACGAGGACACTGATGGCGACGGCAGATTCGACAGGCACAAGACCTTTCTCGACGGCTTGAACATCGTGACGAGCGTGGCTTTGGGCCGCGGCGGCGTGTTCGTCCTCAACCCGCCCTACCTGATGTTCTACCCGGACCGGAATCGCGACGACGTGCCGGACGGCGATCCGGCGGTGTTGCTGTCGGGCTTCGGGCTGGAGGACACCCATTCGGTCGCCAACTCGCTGCGTTGGGGACCGGATGGATGGCTTTACGGCTGCCAAGGCTCGACGGTGACGGGCAACATCCTGGTCCATGGCGCGGACGGAAAAGCACTGAACGACAAACCGATCTACTCGCAGGGCCAGAACATCTGGCGCTACCATCCCGAGAAACGTGTCTATGAAATCTTCAGCGAAGGCGGCGGCAACGCGTTCGGGCTGGAGATTGATTCCGCCGGGCGCATGTTCAGCGGCCACAACGGCGGCAACACCCGCGGCTTTCATTACATGCAGGGCGCGTATCTCCAGAAGGGCTTCGACAAGCACGGGCCGCTCTCGAATCCGTACGCGTTCGGCTATTTCCCACAAATGCCGCACCCGGACGTGGACCGCTTCACGCACAACTTCATCATCTACGACAGCGGCGCGCTCGGCGATCGCTTTCAAGGCAAGCTCCTTGGAGTGGAACCGCTTCAAGGCCGCATCGTGATGAGCGAGATTACGGCGGACGGCTCGACTTTTCGCACACGCGACCTCGGCCATCCAGTGACGAGTGACGACAAATGGTTTCGCCCCGTGGACATCAAGCTCGGCCCCGACGGCGCAATCTACGTTTGCGATTGGTATGACCGGCAGGTGAACCACTATCGCAACCACGAAGGGCAGTTGGACGCGAGCAACGGGAGGATTTACCGGCTGCGGGCAAAGTCGTCTCCCGTGGCAGCCGACGTGAGGAGGCTCAATGCAAATACCCATGCGCCTGCCGCGCTCGAAAAACCAACCGGCTTCGATCTCGCGAAGCTCCCGCCAGATTGCTGCATCGCTCTGCTGGGCGAGAGCAATCGCTGGATTCGCTTCGAAGCGCTCCGGGTGATGGCGGACAAGCCCGCTTCAGAAATCCAAGCGGAATGGACTCGAGTCGCCTTGAACAAGGTGGGTGGGTCTCCAACCCAGCTCGAAACCAAGCGCGAGGAAGCTGTTCCGCTCTCATTGCCGGCGTCACTGGAACTGACGTGGTCAGCCAACGCGCTTTTCAAATCCGTTGCCCTGTCGGGCTTGACCAACGAAAACCCGCAGGTCCGGCGTTGGACCGTCCGCCTCCTCGGAGACGAGAGGCGCGTCTCCCCCGCTATCTCGCGGCAACTTGCCGGTCTTGCCGTCACGGAATCCAACGTTGAGGTCCGCGCGCAACTGGCCTGCACCGCCAAGCGGCTTCCCGCGGCGGATGCGCTTTCCATCGTCCGCAACCTCCTCGCCCACGACGCCGACGCCAGTGATCCGCGACAGCCGTTGCTGCTTTGGTGGGCCATCGAGGACAAATGCGCCACCGACCGCGATGCCGTGCTCACGCTTTTTGCGGATGGAGCGCGGGCTTCAGCCCGCCTCACCGAACGAACGGATGCGCCGGACAAGTTGGAGATTGCTGTCTCAACCAAGCCGGACACCTCACGCGATGTCACATCGAAGCGGCCTGAAGGCCGCGCGCCGGACACGCGCTCGATCTGGCAACTACCCATCGTGCAGCAGCACATCCTCGCGCGCCTGATGCGCCGGTTCGCCGCCACCGGCAAACGCGAGGACCTGTTGACTTGCGCCCGGCTGTTTGCGCTTTCACCTGGGCAGGAACAAACGGCGAAACTCACTCAAGGCTTTGAAGAAGCGTCCAAAGGCCGGTCGCTGGCCGGCCTGCCCGACGAATTGCTTCTGGCGATGGAGAAGGCCGACGGTGAATCGGTGCTTATCGGAGCGCGGCGCGGCACACCCGCCGCCGTAGCGCAGGCGCTGGCCATGATCGCGGACGACGCGGTGGATGTGTCAAAACGGCTGCAACTGATCCAGGCTTTCGGCGAGACGAAGCAGGGCAAGGCCGTGCCGGCCCTGCTATCCATCGCGGCTAATGCCAATCAAATCGAACTCTGCAAGGCAGCTCTCGGCACGCTTTCGATTTACGACTCGCCGGATATTGCCACCGAGGTGCTGAAGCAGGTTGCAAAGCAGCCCGAGGAGATTCGCGCCGCCGCGTTCGGCCTGCTGACGACACGGCCCGGTTGGTGCCTCGAATTGATGCGGGCGGTTGACGTGGGGCGACTGGACAAGACTGTGGTTCCCACGGACGCGGTTCACAGGATCAAAGCGCTTCCGGGTGACGAGGTGGTCAGTCTCACCACGAAACTCTGGCCCAACATCCGGCAGGCCACGTCCGCCGAGTTGGAAACGGAGATCGCCCGAGTGAACGAAGTCATCAACCTGGCCAGCGGTTCGCCCTATGGCGGCAAGAAGCTGTTCGCGGAGCGCTGCGGCGTCTGCCACAACCTTTTCACCCAGGGCGCCGAGGTCGGGCCGGACCTGACCGTTTTCAAACGCGACGACCTTGCCAACCTCCTGCTGAACATCGTCAACCCAAGCGCCGAAATCCGCGAGGGCTACGCGAGCTTCAACGTGGAGACGAAAGACGGCCGGTCGCTCACCGGCTTTCTTGCGGATCAGGACCCGCAGGTCGTGGCGTTGCGCACCGCCAGCGGCCAGACCGTCCCCGTGTCGCGCGCGGAGATCGAGACCATGACGCCCGCGCGGGGATCGCTGATGCCGGAAGGCTTGTTGACCGGCTTGAGCGACCAGCAGGTGCGCGATTTGTTCGCCTACCTCCGCAGCACGCAACCGTTGAACGACGCCAACTAAGCGAGGTTGCGAAATCCGAAGATCGAAGGCGGCTCTGCCAGAATGAACGAACGCCGCCTATCACCCAAGGATGGAAATGACGTTGCGCGCGAGCACTTCGCACCGCAAAGCACACCTTTAAGGGCGGGCAGTCCCCCTCACCGCCGACGTGTCTGCATCTGCTCGTACTGCTTGACCGCCTGGATCGCGCGGGTGTCGCCCTTCGAGGCGAGGTCGTAAATCTCCGTCATCACCGCCGCCATCGCGTCGTTGAGCGCGATACGTTGCTGGGGCGTCATCGTCGGCGTGGCGCGCAAGCGCTGAAGCCGGGTGACGGCGTCTTCGAGGTTGCCGCCTTGGTAGGCGGAGAGGGCCTGTTTCAATTCGCTGGCTGGGGCGGGCGCGGGCTGGGTGTTTTGGGGCTGGGTTGGGGCGGGGGCCGCCGTCGCTGCCTGGGCCGGCGCAGGCGCAGGCGATGGCTCCGCTTTTTCCAGCACGGTGGCCGCTTTTTCCAGCTCGGACTTCGCGTCGGTCTTTCCGCTGCAGCCGGCGAGCGCCAGTGCGAGCGTCGCGCATAAACCGGTGATCCAGGGAGCGGGGCTTTTCATCTTGTTCTCGCCGCCGGAGAGGTTTCGCTCATCTGCCGTTTGCCCGGCCCGGGTTGCACCAAAGCCGGTTCTTCACGGGGATCGCGACCTCGGCGTAGAACTTCACCGTCTTCAGGTATTCGACGTGGCCGTCCACCACGCCGACGGAAGTCCCGAGCGAATGGAGCTTGGTGATGCCTTCGTCCGGCGAGCTGGACCCGTCGTTCCAATCGCCGGGATTGGTCTCCAGCGCCTGCCAGATGATGATCGCGTCCTGGCGGAACTGGCCGGCCTTGTAGGAGCGTGGTGAGATGTCTCCGTAACCTCCGATGGCGCCGTTCATAAGATAGCTGGTGAGCTTCTGGCTGCGCGAGCGCCAGGAAGTCGCATTGGTCTTGTCGAGCGGGCAACGGTACACGGCGTGGTTCCTGATGTATTCCCACAACAGCCCGCTCTGATAGGCCGACACGTAATTGGTCGCATACGGCGCGCGGGTGGGATCGGGCGGCGTACCCAGGCGCGCGTCGTAAAGCCAGCCACGCAACACCCAGGGCGAATTCCAGTTCGGCTCGGCCAGAAAATCCCGCGAATCGCCGACGTACATGTGGGACGCCACCGAGATCTGCTTGATGTTGTTCTGACACTGGGCGCGCACGGCCTTTTCCTTCGCCCGGGCCAGCGCCGGCAGCAGCATGGAGGCGAGAATCGCGATGATGGCGATCACGACGAGCAGTTCGATGAGTGTGAACGCTCCACGGATTCGGTGCAGGGCCTTCACGATGATTTCGGTGGTTGAGTTCTCACGTGCGATTCGCGCGATTCGGATCGGATCGCCTTCGGGCAAAGCATTTCACTTGTGGCTGTCTGCCGCGAGACTGGCACGCCGAAACGCGCTTTACAAGCGCAATTCCCCGCGCGTGAATGGGAAAGTAAGAAACTGGAGAACGCGATCTACCACAACAGGCGACCGCTTCACTGGACGGTGCGCGCTGTTGCGCTCGCCACGGTCGTCGCGCTGGTGGCCGGCCTCCTCTGCATCGCGATATTCGCGGCAGCAAACTGGAGTCACTTGGCCGGGGCATAGACATCGCGGGCCAGGTAGTGAATGAGCGCTTCGCGAAGAAGGTCCTCCGTGGGCAAGCCGCGTAGCCGCTCAACTTTTTGCTCGAACAACCGTTGGTCCGTTTCGATCACCTTCTGGCCAATGTCTCCGGCCCTTGGCTTCTCTGGCTTGGGCGCCGTCTCCATCCTGCCCTCCCACAGAGCAAGAGTTTCGTAAACCGTAGGTCGTCGGTTCAATCCCGACCATTGGCTCCACGCTTGCCCACCGCCAGCCGCCTTTTCGCACGAATCCAGGCGGCGGTTCAAATCTTCGCGAACGCCGCGTCGAACACATCCACGATGAAATCCGCATCCGCCTGGGTTATGCACATGGGCGGAGCGAATCGAATCGTCTGTCCCCAGAGCCCGCCTTTGCCCAGCAGCAGGCCCATTTCGCGCGCGTGTTCGAGCACGGCGGCGCATTCGGCTTTGGCAGGCTCTTTCGTCGTGCGGTCTTTAACCATCTCAACGCCGAGCATCAAGCCCTTGCCGCGCACGTCACCGATGACGGGATACTTCGCCTTCAACTTTTCCAGCCCGTCGCGAATGCGCGTGCCTTGCTTGAGCGAATTCTCCTGCAACTTTTCCTTCTCGATCACTTCAAGCACCGCCTTGCCCATCGCAGTGACGACCGGATTTCCGCCGAACGTGTTGAAGTGAACTTTGCCGACGAGCGATTGCGCGATCTTCGGCGTGGTCACGACCGCTGCCAGCGGACAACCGTTGCCAATGCCCTTCGCCATCGTGACGATATCGGGAATCACGTCCTGCGTCTCGAAGCCCCAGAAATGCGTGCCCGTGCGGCCAAAACCGGTTTGCACTTCGTCCGCAATGCACACGCCGCCCGCAGCGCGAATGTGCTCGTAAGTGTTCTTGAGATAACCTTGCGGAAACTCGACGAACCCGCCAACGCCCTGAATGGATTCCGCGATGAACGCCGCCACCTTGCCCGGCGTGGCGTAATCAATCAGCGACTTCACGTCGTCGGCGTATTTCCGGCCCGCGTCCGCATCGGCATAGCCGTAAGGCCCGCGATACGGGTACGGCGCGACGGCATGATGCACGCCAAAGCTGTGCGGCACGTTGTATTTCCAGGTGCTGTGCGCCGTGACCGACATGCCCGACGCGTTGCCGCCGTGATACGCGTTGCGGAGGGCGATCACGTCGTAGTTGCCCGTGCTGGCGCGCGCCATGAGCAGCGCCAGATCGTTCGCCTCTGAACCGGAGTTGACGAAGTAACACACCTTGAGATCGCCCGGCATTTTCGACGCGAGCTTCTCGGCAAACGCGCCGACATTCGGATGCAGATAGATCGTCGTCGAGTGCTGGAGTGTTTCGTTCTGCTTGTTTGCCGCCGCGAGCACATGCGGATGACAATGCCCCACGCTGATCGTCACGATGCCGCCGAGGCCATCGAGGTAACGCTTGCCCTTGTCGTCCCAGATGTATTGCATCTTGCCCTCGACGAACATGATCGGCTCTTTGTAGTAGAGAAAAATTCCGGGGTTCAGAAATTGTTTTCGCTGCGCGAGCACCGCGGCGACTGACGGGCCGGTGTATTTCTTCGGTTGATGATCGAACGGAGGCAGTGTGGGTGTTTTCATTTTCAAAACGCTCGTCGTTTGAGGTCTTTCCAGTTTCAGGCGGGATGTTGGATGCTCCGCGCGCAATTTTCAATGATGAATGTTTTCCGCTGGAGTCCGATGCTGGACAATTCACAGTGCGAAAAATACAGTCACCGCTCGCTGTTCAATCATTTATCAAGCCGCCGACATGCCCACGAGACTCCAGGTCGCCTCACCCAATGAAGCCTTTGCCATTGCCGCGCTGCGAGTGACCGTCTCGGAAAACCTGACCGCTCGTTACGGCAAAGGTCCGTGGTCGGGAAACGTGACTGAACGGGGCGTGCTCTTCGACATGAGGAACGCGAGGGTCTATGTGCTGCGTCAGCGACGCAAACTCATCGCCACCTTGACGCTTTCCAAAAAGAAACCCTGGGCCATAAACCGGAAATACTTCAGCGCGTGCGACCGTCCGCTCTACTTGACGTCCATGGCGGTCGCCCCCGACCTGCAACGGCACGGCATCGGCCGGCGCTGCATTGATGACGCGGTGAAGATTGTGAAGCAATGGCCCGGTGACGCCATCCGCCTCGATGCTTATGATGCCGAGGCTGGCGCGGGTGAGTTCTATCGGAAGTGCGGCTTCCGCAAAGTGGGCCGGGCGTCGTATCGAAATACGCCGTTGATTTACTTTGAAATGTTGATCTGAGCAGGGCTTCCAACCCGCGCAGTCTGCGCTTCTGGACGCGAGGTCAGTTTTCTTCCCGCCAGATAAACTACAAATGCGACTGCAAACCCCACGAACCACGCGTAGTGGTAAAGGTCTGCAAGGAATTTCGGTGCAACCCCGGGCTTCACCAGCTTCACTTCCTCAAGAAACCCCGGCAGGCTCGGCAGCACCGCGACCACAAACGCTACGATAGCCACCACACTGAAGCCGTTGGTGAAGCGGTATTCGCCGTCGGGTTTGTAGAGCGCCGCGAGGTTGAGCTTGCGGCGGCGCCAGACGAAATAGTCCGCGATGAGAATCCCGCCAATCGGCCCGAGCAAAGCGCTGTAAGCAATGAGCCAGACGAAGATGTAGCCGTTCGGGTCGGCCACGAGTTTCCACGGCATCATCAGCACGCCGATGAAGCCCGTGATGTAGCCGCCCACGCGGAAGGAAATGCGGCGCGGCGCAATGTGCGAGAAGTCGTTCGCGGGGCTGACGACGTTTGCGGCGATGTTCGTCGCCAGCGTCGCGATGCACAGCGCGATCATCGCCACGACCAGCACGGCGGGATTCGTGAAGCGCGTCAGCACGTCCACCGGATCCCAAATCGTCGTGCCGTAAATGATCGTCGTGGCGGAAGTGACGGCCACGCCGATGAACGAGTAGAGCGCCATCGTCATCGGCAGGCCGAGCGCCTGGCCGATGACCTGACCGCGTTGCGATTTCGCGTAGCGCGAGAAGTCCGGGATGTTCAGCGAGAGTGTCGCCCAGAAACCGATCATGCCCGTCAGTGCCGGGAAGAAAAACTTCCAGAACTGCCCCGCCTTCGGCTGGCCCGCGTCAAACGCCGACGGTTGCGAAAGGATCGGCCCGAACCCGCCCGCCTCGCGATACGCCCACCAGAGCAGCAGCAAACCGAGCGCGATGAGCAATGGCGCTTTGATGTTCAGCAGCCAGCGGATGCAATCAATGCCCATGTAGATGACCCACATGTTGATGCCCCAGAAAAACAGGAAGCAGAAAAATTGCGCGAGCGTGATGTCCAGCGCCGGCAACGGCGCGCCGGTCGTCAGCGACGGCACGAACACTCCGAGAATCTTGTAAATCGCGTTCCCGCCGATCCAGCTCTGGATGCCGAACCAACCGCACGCCACCAGCGCGCGCAACAGCGCCGGGATGTTCGCGCCCAGCGTGCCGAACGCCGCGCGGCAATAAACCGGGAACGGAATCCCGTAACGCGTCCCGGCATGCGCGTTGAGCACCATCGGGATGAGCACGATCAAGTTGCCGAGAAAAATCGTGAGGATGGCCTGCCACCAGTTCATCCCGCCGCCGATGAGCGACGACGCGAGCATGTAAGTCGGGATGCACGCCGACATGGAAATCCACAGCGCCGCGAAACTGCCGAGCCGCCATTTGCGTCGCGCCGCCGGCACGGGCGCGAGGTCGTCGTTGAAGAGCGAACTGGATTTGAGCTCCGCCAACTGGCTTTCCGTGAGGTCGGCTTCGATGAGGCTCATGCGTTGATTCGCGGTGTCGCCGTTTGCTGACTGGGGCTAGTAAGCCCGAGAATTAACGCGGATTGCAAGCTTCCGTCTGCTTGACAATCCTCAGAACGCTCGGGCCACTTCACGCGGGATTTTCTGGAAGGCCAAGTAACGGAAGAAAAGTGGAAGCGGCAACGATCGGAATTCCCGAAGCCTGTTTGAGCTTCAACAAATGTCCTTTATCGCCGGTCACCAAATAATCCGCCCGCGCCGCCGCCGCGCACTCGATGAACATCTCATCGTTCGCGTCGGCAGTGGAAGCGGCCAGCGGCGCCGGCAAGTAAAGATGGCCGGCTTGTTTGATGGCACTGAGCCAGTCGGTTGGTTGCCTCATCGGATAACGCTTGGCCAGGCACGCGACGACTTCTTCGTATTCCGAAAGGATCGGGTGACTGATGGCGAGGTCGAATTTTCCGTTGACCCAGGCTTCGAGGCAATGCGCCGGCTTGCCCCGCCAGTAGGTCGCACTGGCAACGACGTTGGTGTCGAGCACGCCGATCATCGCCGCCGCGCGCGCACTTCGCGAATGGCTTGCTCCACGGCAAGGTCATCTTCAGCGGTGGGTTTCGGCAGCGACCGGCTGCGTTCGAGCAACGTGGCGCACTGCTCTGGCGAAAGCGGCTGATGCTTGCGCAGGACGATGGTGCCTTTGTAAAGCTGCACGTCCAGTTTGTCACCGGGCTTGAGTTGAGCGTCTTCGCGCAACTCGGACGGGATCGCAATTTTGCCATCGGCAGTCAGGACCGCATTCATGGCGGGAAGTTACGGCTTCGTCCGGGTTAGTCAAGAAAGGCGCTGTTCTCTGCCTTCGCGTGTATCTAACTGGCTGTCTCAGTTCATGCAAACGAGCGCGCTACGGAAGCAAACAGCGCGAGCACCGCCAGCGTCAGTGCAAGAATCAGCACCCTCACCCCCCACGATGCCACCCTCACCGCGCTTGCTTCCAGCCCAATTCTCAAATCCGCCTCGCGATCCACGGCGACAGCGCGCTGGAAGGTAAGCACGCGGCCCTGTTGCGGAATGTTCGCGCGGATGGCGGCGGCGGTGGTCACGGCGGCATCCTGCTGCTGGATCAATTTTTCCGCGAGACGCATCGTGGCGGCGTTGTCGTCGGCGGTGTTGCGGTCAATGATGCCTTTGGCGTCCTGCTGCGTGTAATTCAAATCCTTCGCGCCGCGCAGATCGCGGAAGCGATTGCCGAGAACGGCGGTGTCACCGGCAGTCGCAGCCTGGCGGACGTTCAAGCCGACGAGCGCCTGTTGCAGTTTGAGATTGTGCAACTGCACGCGCGCGTCTTCGTTGAACGCGTTGTCGTGTGTGCTCAAGCCATACGCAGACTGGAACGCCCGCCGCGCCTGCTGCGGATCGCCCTTCTCCAACGCGCTGTTGCCCAGCGCGAGCATCTGCTCGGCCTCCTGCGTTTTCTCGCGTTGCAACGCGGCCTCGCCTTGCAGATAGCTTTGCAGATCGAGCGTCGCCGCGACCGGCGCGACTCGCTGCTCCTGCAATTGCAGCGTGCCCGTCCAGTTTTTCACCTGCCACTTCTCGTTGAGATGCACGCGCCACGAAATGTTCTCCAGCGGCAGATCGAACTTCGGCGCGAGCAGCGCGAGGTCGAGCGAGCGCGCGCCGGGCTTGCCGACCTGGCTGCTGTAAAACATTTCCACCGGCACGGGCTTGCCGCTGCGCGACTGTTGCTCCAATGGAATCAAAATCTCGTCCGCATGCCGCCACGGCCAGACGCCGTTTTGATTCACGAACGCGAACCAATACCGCGCGTCCTTCGGCAATTTCACCGAGAGCAAGCGTTTGTCGCCCGGCGACATTTCGAGCCGCACTTGCGTGAGCATCACGCCCGCGTCGGAAATCACCGAGGTCAACGTGATGTTGTTCACGCGCGCGGGCAGCAGCTTCACCGCTTCGTGACGATCCAGCTTGAGCGGCAATTGAAACGCCGGCTCGGCGAGACGAAACGCGAAGTTCGCCGACGCCGCCTGCAAATTTTGCTGTAACGCGCGCGGGATGCTTTGCCACTCAGTCGGCTGGAGCGCCACGCCCGGCGCGTCCGCGCTCACCTGCACGCGCCCGCCCGCCTGCACGGTCACGAAGCCGCGCTGCAAATTCACATCGTCCGCCTGCACGCCGCGCAAGACTGTCTCCGCCGCCTGCTCCGCGATGAGCGTTTGATACGTGACCTGCAAAAGATATTGCCCGATGACGCGCCGCTGCAATTTCACTTCCCAGCGTTGCACACCGTTCGTCACCGCGCCGGGCACGCGCAGAAAATCGGCAACCAATTCGCCCGTGAAGCGCACGCTTTCGGCGTTGGTCGGAATCGAAACGCGCAACGACTTCAAGCCCGTGTTCTCGATTTGATACTGCAAATTCGCCGCGACCTTCACCTGCGCTTCGTTCACCGTCGCGTGTTGCAGGCTCGTGACCTGAATCCACGGATCAACCTGCTCGAGGTCGAGCGCCAGCTTCCACGGCGATTGCAAAACGCGAAACGCCAGCACACCCTTCTGTCGGATGCCGGACTTCTGCGGATCAAGCTGCGACAACCCGTCCATTGTCGCCGACTGCAATTGCATCCCCTGTTCCGGCACGACGAGCAACGTGCCCTGCTGCTTGCCCGCCTCGCGCAACACGAGTTGCGGCACGGCCCACGCGCCGCGCGCGCGCGACGCCTTCACGCCCGGCCCGGCGAGGCTGATGGCGAATTGCTGCCGGCCTTCGGTCTTGCCTTTCAAGTTGAGCGTGATCACACGGCCCGCGTCGCTCCGCGATTCCGTCCAATGGCTCAACGCCGCGCCGCTGATCGCCTCCACGTCGAAGCCCGTTGGCATGACGAAGCTCAATTTGAAAATCCCCGCGCGCGTGATGTCCACCGTCGCGTTGGCCGCGAGCACGGTGCGATCTTCGCCGAGCGAAAGCGTGTCCTGCGTTTCCACGCGCACGTCCGGCTCGACGGGCGAAGCCTTCAACGATGCCGTGGCCTTGGCATCTGAATAACGAAACGCGCGGCGCACCGTGAGGCCGGGAATTTGCGCGGCGAGCGATTGTGCCACTTCACCCGGAAAATCTTCGAGGTTGATCGGCGAGAAGCTTTCCGTGTTGACCGTGTCGAGTTGAACTTCGTTGCCCGTGGCCACGCCGAGCACGCCGATTTGATTTGCGGCATGGTCCACCGACAGCAGGCCGACCGATTGCTCGAACGGCAGCGTCCCCGTCGCCACCTGCGAGCGCACGAGTAGCGTGAACGGACGCGATTGCGGCCGGCTGAACGTGACGCGCAACTTCCGCGCGTCCGGATCGAATCGCCAGAGCGAAACTAATCCTGTAGCAGCCGAGGTAACGAGGCTCTGACTGTTTGGGGATTGGGAAGTTTGAGCCTCGTTACCTCGGCTGCTACCAACGTCCGTGATCGTCGCGCCGCGCGGCACATCCAGACTCAATTCGCTCAGTTCACCCTGCGCCGGACGAATAGCCACGAGATGCGCCCCTTCAATCACGCCCGCCGACGGCACGTAGAGTTGCGAGAGCTCCGCGTAGAAAACGGTTTGCTCGCGCTTCACATCGCGGCTGCGCGGCTTCCACCCGATCCACGCGTCGTTCACCGGCGAGAGCACGAGCGTCGCGACGGTGTTGCTGCCCGTCAGTTCGCGTCGGACCGACACGGCTTGCGGCGAGAGCACATCCACGTCGAGACCCGCGACGGTGAGACTGAGTTGGTTGATCAGCCCGCACGTCGTCGGCAGCGTAAAGCCGCTTTCCGTCCCGCGCTTCGTGACCTGCAACTGATATTGCACCTCGACGTCGAACGCCCCGCTCCGTTGCGCGACCACTTGCTGCACGCGCTTCCCGTTTTCGGTGGACTGCACCAGCTTCAACGCGTCCTTCGGGTTCGCGATTCGCGTCAACACCGCCGGCTCGAACAACACCGGCAAGCTTTGTCCCTTCTGCGCATGCCAGCGAATCTTTGCTGTCGCCAACACAAATTCCTCCTCAACGCGAACTTGTTGCGAGATGGATTCTGGAACGAGCGGCGCTTTGATTCGTAGCGCAGATTTGTAATCTGCTGTATCGCCGATTTGCAATCGGCTGGCCGAACGAGAAGCTGCTGCGCTCGAATCGGCAGAGTTCTGAGCCAAGAGCAAGACTGGTTGCGAACGCACGGACCTGAAATCATCTCTCGAAGGCGACGAGCCGCTATCCCGAAGGGATTGTGCCCTCCAGCCCAGGGTTGCGAGGAACGAGCTACCCTGGGACGTTCGATCCGAAATCATCTCAACCCCAACGGGGTTGTGCCGCGATGTCATCGGTTGGGACACAACCCCGTTGGGGTTGGGCGTAATATCGTCCGGATACCCAGGGTAGCTCGTTCCTCGCAACCCTGGGCTTTGGGCCGGAGTCCCGTTCGGATTCTGGGGCCATGCAAAACCTTCACAGTTCGACCAGAGCAAGCTGCCGAGAAGAATCATTGCGACTGCTGGAGCGGTTCCGTTCTCCGTGGCAGGTTTCGGCCGCAAAGACCAGAGGCGTCGCAGCGCGGGAATCAAAACGTGAATTAACAGAAATGCAATCAGCACAGCCAAGAACCACGGCACGCCATTCGGCAGACGCAGCGCGGCCCCGGCGACGAAGGTCCAGCCGAGAATTCTGGCGGGGGACTTTTTCCAGCCTGCCTCCGAGAACCAGCTTGCGACGAATAGGGCGAATGCGACCAATGCGGGCCAGACGCTGCCGACGATGCTGAAACTGAGCGCCTTCTCCGAAACATTCGCCACCTCCACGCTCAACGCGCTGCCGGATTGTTGCACCGGCGCGAGGAACGACACGTTGCCCGGCAGGAAACCCTGATGTTGATCGGCCATTTCGAAAACTCCCAGGAAGGCGACCGCCGCCACAAAAACCGCCACCAGCCCAAGCACCGCGCCGCTGAGGTGCTGTGCGCTGAACCGGTGAACGCCCTCGCGGCTCGCCCATCGCCACACGATCAGGGCGGCGAGCACGAGCACGAGCGCCGCAGCCGACGAGGTGAGGAGGCGGACATTCCCACCGCCTGACATTCTCGTCAGTTGCGCGAAGCCCGACATGTCCGGCACTCCAGCTACCGGCGTGAGCGAACCTTTCACGAACGCCAGACGCTGGCCCGTGCCCGGTTCGAGTTTCCATTCCGCAAGCATTACCGGCGCGTTCACGATGGGCGAAGCCACCGTTACGCGCGACGGGACTGACGACGTCGAAGCAAGTTTCAAATTAAGCCGGAGCACCGCGTTCGGATCGGCGCGTTGCGGGAGCGGAATGAGATTCGCGTCCTTGTCCTTCACCGGCACGACGGATGCGCCGTTCACCGTCGCGGACCAAAGCTCCACGCCCGCCGGCAACGTGAGACGGAATTTTGGATTGCCGCGATTCTTCACGAGATAACTCGCATCGGTCAGCACCTGGCCTTCCTTGGAAATCCGCGTGACCAGCGACGCGCGGTCCACCACCTGGCTGAGCGAATCGCCTTGCGCGAGCGGACTGAGCGCGAGCTTCAGATTGAATGGGCGCGACGTGTAACGATATGCCGCGAGGATCGGCGCGTCGAAGAAGAGGCGATATTCCGCCGGCACTTCGCCGGTTTCGAGTGGCAGCAGCCCGGATGACACGTCGGCAGGTTTCACCTGGAATTGAAATGCACTGACGACGAGCGTGTGGCCTTGTTCACTCTGCGCATCGAGCGGTCGTGCGCCGGTGAACGCGAGCGTCTCGCCCTGTGACTTGAACGGGCGCTCGTAAGTCGCGAGCAGAGTGTAGGCGCCCGCGACCGGCGAGTGCAACTGCACCACATAGCCGTTCGTGGCCTTCTGCCAGTTGCGCACGTCCTTGCCGGTGAACTCGACGTTGAAATACTCGTCCGACAACTCGACGCGAAACGCCGACACCGGCGCGCCGGAAATCAAATAATTCATCACGCTGCTGCCATACGCGATGCCTTCGCCGATGGAGAACAAATGAAATCCGTCGGCCTGCACGGTTTGCGGCAATCGCTCCACGCGCATCGCCGCCTGCCAGCCCGGCTCGCTGAGGCGGAACGCGGCTTGAAGGTTCGCGAGCTTGCGCGGGAAAAATGCGGTGGCGATTTCGGTCAACGCCTGCGTGCGCTCCGCCGTGAGACGAAAACCCGCGTCCGCCGAAACGCCGACGTTTCCGCGAACGGATTTCGCTTTCGCAACCTCAACGCGCGGCAATGCCCAGCTTGTTTCACCGAGCGGCTTGTTGCGTTCGAGACGAAGTTGGACGACCTGCCGACCGGAAACCGGTTGACCATAAACGATGCGGAGTTCGCTTTGATCCGATGCGCCCCTCACCCCGTCCCTCTCCCCATCCGATGGGGAGAGGGTGGCCGAAGGCCGGGTGAGGGGTTCGCTCAAGAAGTAATCGCTCATGCCCGACGCATTCAGCCACGCGATGGCGTAACCGCGCGGAACCTTGAGCAGCAGTTCGCGCAATGGAGCTTCGCGCACGTCCAGCTCGATCTCGGCCTCGATCGCGAGTTCGTTCTGGCCGTGATGATACGCGAGCACTTCGGAGACGGTCAGCTCGGGCTGAATTTGATCCGCTTGCACGCGCAGAGCGTAGTCAGCGCTGGAGAAACGATAGGCGAATCGCTGGCTGCCGGTCGCGCGCAGGGCCGCCTTGGTAGCATCGCTCTCGGGAAATCGCTCGGGCGAAATCTGCGAAAGGCCGCTCGCTTGCGCGACTTCGAGCCGCACCGCGCCTTCGTTCACGATGCGGAAATAACCCGCGAACCGCGTCGCGCCTTCGGGCTGCAAACGCATCGCGTCGGCAGTTTGCGGAAATGCCCCGAGCGGTGTTTGTAGTTGAACTTGAAGCGCGAAGGCGTCCTTCTGGGGTTGGTTGAGTTGGACGACCAGACGACGATCCGTCGAATTTACAATCGGTTCGAGATTCCAGGCGAGCACCTGATCGCCTTGCACGCGCGTGACTTCGCCCGCGCCGCGCAGCAACAGCGTCACGCGGCTGAGTTCGCCCTGCATCACTTTGAAATCCAGCAGCGCAACCTGCCTCATCAGTCCGGGGCTGACGCTGATTTGCGACACCATTTTCGCCGCGTAAAACAACTTGCCTTCCTCCGCCTTCCGCGCCTCCTTCCACGAAAGTTTCACCGCGCCATCCGACGGCAGAAAACTGACGAAATCATTGGTCCTGCGCTCCGGCCTCGCCGCGCCGGCAAATTCAAACTGCGTGTCCGCGCCCAACCCTTGCAGCGTAATTGGCTGCACCGTGCTAGGTGCGACGCGGAAATCCACCGCGTTCCAATTGCCGCTCTGTTTCACGGCGGCGGTGAACTTGATTTGAATCGGGAACTTTCCGCCGCCCGCAAATACCGCCACGTAGCGCCCCTGTTCCGCGCGCAGTTGCCACTTCGAATGCGCGCCGATTTCCGTGAGCGCGAGCGTGCCGGAAAGCAAATCGAGCGAGCCGCCTTTGGAATTCTCCACGTTCGCAATGGCGTTCAGCGTGAACACCGCCCGGTCGCCGGTGAGGTCGCCAACGAGTTTGAAATCTTGGAGCGTGACGGCAGGTGGAGGCGGATTCGTCGGTGCCAGCGGTTCTTTGGCGATGAGCGTACTGGCCATGAATACGGCGACGAAAGTGTACGTCGCAAGGTTCTTAGCGCGCGACTGAAGATTGTGTGAACGCTCGCCCTCACCCCGGCCCTCTCCCCCGAGGAGAGGGAGAAGCTGTCGCGCGTCTTGAGGTTTTAGGAAATCCACCTGCTGAACGCCGCTGATTGGTTGTTCGAAACTGAGGACGGACGAATGGCAAAAACACGGCCAAACGCAAGAAGCCTGCGAATGATGCTCCCTCTCCTGGGGGAGAGGGCCGGGGTGAGGGCGAGCGTCTCCACTAACTTTCTCGACCGGGCGTTGCACCCGTGCCGGAGGTAACACGTGCAAAATCGTTTCTCCTGTTCGCAGGTTGGTTTTTGTTTTCATTTCATTTCCCTTCAAGGCTCTTCGCCTGGCGGATCATCCATTCCAGTTTCTTTGGACGGGAATCCGCGCCAAAAACTTCCGGCACGCCGCTCAACACGCCGAGCACCCGGTTCGGTGTGACCTCGCCCGCGAACGGACTGGCGACGAGCCATTCGGAAAACGCGCTGGCGCTCGCTGCGAGACGCATGGCGGGGCTGGATTGTTCGAGCGAAACGGCGTTACCGGTGTAAGCCACGTCCCACGCCTGCTCGCGATAATCAGCCGTGCCGGGGATTTTGTAGCGCACGCGCACGGTGCCGAGCGGGCCTTCGCCGGCAGGATTCACTTCCACGGTGTAGAGCGCGTTGCCGGCTTCCCGTGCGGCGATCTCGGCGGCATCCACCGTGTTGTCGCGGAACTGTTCCTTGGTAAGCTGATGTTTCGCGTAGCCGATCTGGCGATACGAGGTGACGCGCTTCGGATTGAACTCGACCTGCACCTTCACGTCCGACGCGGCGACCTTGAGCGCGCCTGCAAGCTGGCCAACAAAATCCGTGGCCGCTTCCTCGGGCGAATTGATGAAACCGTAGCGGCCATCACCGTTGCGCGAGAGGACTTCGAGCAAATCGTCGTTGAACCCTTCCCAGCCGATGCCAAAGCAATCCAGTGCGATGCCTTGCTTGCGTTGCGCCTCGACCTTTTGCTTGAGCGATTCCGGCTCGACATTGCCGAGATTCGCCGCTCCATCGGTGAGGACCACGACGCGATTGATGCCCTTCGCGAGGTAATGCTTCGCCGCCGTCTGGTAGGCGAGGTTCATCGCGTCTTCGAGATTCGTTCCGCCTTGAGGAGTGATCTCGGTCGCAGCCATGGCGACTGCGCCTGCATCGCTGCCGGGCGCGCCGTCCACCCACAGCCTCGCCGTGCGCGCGAAAGTGATGACGCTGAGTTTGTCCTGCGGCTGCAACTGCTCCGCCAGCACGCGCAACGCCTCGCGAATGATGCGCACGCGATCCGCGCGCTCCATTGAGCCGGAATTGTCGAGCAGCAGTACGATGTTCAGCGGACGCCCCGCCTGCCGGCCTGCCGCCGCGGTCTTGAGCGAGAAGCGGAGCAGGTCGCGATTGTGCGCGAACGGATACCGCGCCCGCTCCCACGCGAAGGCAATCGGCGCGCCGGCCGGCGGCTCGGGATCGCGATAGTCGAATGCGTTGATGAACTCCTCGCTGCGCACCGAAGCCGCGTCCGGCATCTGCCCCTTCTCCAGACTCGCCGCCGCGAGCTTGAACGACACATCGCTGACGTTGAGCGAGAACGTGGAGAAATTGTTTTCGCTCGTCTGGATTTCGGGCTGGGGAATGGGAGCGTTCGTTGAGGGTTTGCGAACTGGCGCGGCATGGGCCTGTTCAATCGCCGACAGCCGCTTCTGATTGATCAACTCTTCCAACTCCCGCTTCTTAGCGAAATAGGGCCGCGTCTTGTCGATCTGTCTGAGTTCTTCTGGTGAGACCGACTTCAAATTGGTGAGTGTCGCCTCTCGGCCAAGCAGCCGGGCTTTGCTTTCGAGCTCCGACGCCAGCGTCTTTCGCACGACATCCGATTCCAAACTTGGCGTCGGAGCCACGCCACCGGCGTCCATGTCCGAAATGGCCAACGTCTTCCGCTCGGCTTCGAGTTCGCGCGACGTTTGTGCAATCTGCCTCTCCAACCTTCGTCGCGATTGTTCACCCGCTGGCAATGAAGCCTGCGCTTGGCTCGCTTCGCCAGCAGTTCTGCTAACGGGCACGCGCAACTGGCGATTCGGAACTCTGGAAGTTTCAGCCTCCATGCGCGGAAGAACGATGGTCGAGGAACTCGAAGGCTTGGCGGGGACAGCCGTGAAGTCATCCGCCACGGACAATTTCACCTCGTGCTCCTGGCGCGTGAGTTGGTCGCCGCCGCGAACCGATTTGTTTCCGGCGGAGTCGAACCAGTTGTAGGTGGCCAAACCTTTTTTCTGCTCGGTGGGCGGTAGCGGCGTCGCCGGAGCGCCGGCGTAGAGCGTTGTCTTGCCGTCGAAATTGTTTGCGCCGGAAACGCTCAACGTGCCGCGGCCAGCTTCGACAAGCGCCTCATTGCCGAGTGAGACGACGGCGTTCGTTTCAAGCAAGCGAAGTCCGCCTGCGTCCGCTCGTTTCAGGCCAGTCCGGAAGCTGAACGCGGAAGGATTTGCCGGAGGAACTTCTTCCGGTTCGAGCGAATCGGCCAGAACGGGGACCGCGCCAGCGCTGACCCCGAAGTTTCCGCCCGCCGCGGGAGGCGTGCCACCTTGGGCGACGATCTTGCCGAGTGCTTCCGGCTCACGCGCGGGTTGAAGTTGGGACTGGCCATCCGTTGCGCCTGCGGAATCCACGGACTTCGCGCGATACATTTTCCCAGCCGTCGGCGTGTCTCCGAACACGGGAACTTTTTCGTCGCCGTCGGCGAGTGCGACGCCATTTGCGGCGCGCCTTTCCACCCGGTTGAGTCGCTCTCGAAATTGCAGCGTCGAAGCGGGGTCGTTCGGGAGAACAATTCCGCCAAGCTGCACCACGTGGTCGGCGCCACCTTGGCCGCCGCCGCCACCTCCACCGGCCCCGCCGCCGACGGCAGCCTTGCTTCCTCGCGCGAGATTCTGGTCAAAGGATTTGAAACGACCAATGTCGTCCGCTGACATGGAATTTGTGACGGGCACAGTCTGCCGCGAGAAAGTGTAATTGCCATACAGGTCGCCGGATTTTTCGACTGGCTTCGTTGCCGCGGGCGGAGGCGCGGCGGGCGTCGCGGGTGGTGGTGGTTGAAGCTGCACCGGCGCGGTGACGGGAACGGCAAAACCCACCGGCGCGGCGTCTGCCGCCACCACCGCGGCAACTTTGTCGCGGCCTTCCGCATCGAAGTCCGTGGCTGGCGGGAGAACGATTTGCGCTACCGGCGGAGGCGTCGCGGCCGGTGGCACGTTTGCGCCGGGCGCTTTTCCTGAAGCGTAACGTTCACCGGACGGCTCGCTGCCCCAAGTGCGAAACGCCAGTCCCGTTTGAGCCGCTGGCTTGCCCCGATCCATTCCCCTTGCGCTCGCGGTCGCCTCACCGGCGACGATTGCCGAATTCAAGCCGGGTGGACTGGGCGACGTCTCACGCTGAGCCGGCTTTGTCGCAACCGCAGTCCCCGACGCGCCAAGCGTGATTGCTCCGTTCCGACTCAGGAAGGCGCGTTGGCTGTCATCTTGGCCGACTACCGTCACTCCGCCTTCCGACGAAAACCGGACCCGATCGCGGCCCGAGCCGCCAAAGAATCCTGAACCCGGCAACTTGCCCACAACTTTCTTGGCGCGTGAAGCGTCAACTTCTGCCGTGACCGGCTCCGCAACACTCCCCATGATATAGTTTTCTCCCATCAAAGACTGAGGTTCGTTGCGCAGATAAGGGGTGAGGTCTTTGAGCGTCGGAGTATCGCTCGCTGACTTGTGCTGCTCTAGTGCCCATTGTTGTTTGGCGCCGTCGAGTTGCCGAAGTTGGTTAATGACGGAGTTGGACATGGCCGCGGTTCGCGCGCGAGTGAAGTTCGGGATCGCGATAGCTGCCAAAAGCAAACCGATCACCATGACGGCGGCCACGACGAGAAGCGAGGAGGTCAAACTATGCCTTGGCTTTTGATCCTGCTTCTTCAGCGGCGGAATCTTGAAGCTCGTGAGCAATCGCTGGCGGCGCTCGTCCGAGAGTTGGAGCCGGTCGGCGGCGGCGGGCGGCGACGCCATTTCCGGCATGGCTTCGCGCACGAGGACGATGGCTTGTTGCAGGCGGGCGTGGAGTTGCGCCAGTTCCGGGTCGTGCGCCATCAATTCGCGCACGGCGGCGGCTTCGCCCGCGGACAATTCGCCGAGCAGTAGCGCGGTCAGCCAGGCTTCCATTTCTTCGCGCGGCGTTTTGGGCGAGTCGGAATTCATTTCACCACCCCGCTTTTGGCGAGTTCATCGGCGATGGCTTTGAGCGCGTGATGCAGCAGGTAGCCCACGTGGCCGGGCTTCAAGCCGGTGCGCTCGCTGATTTGTTTGTAGGAAAGGTCTTCGTGGAATTTCAGCCGGATCAATTCGCGGCTGCGCGCGTCCAGCGTTTCGAGCCGCAGCCGCACCAGGCCGATGCTTTCGAGGCGCGCGATTTGTTCATCGGGCAACGGCTGCGGATCGGTCGCATCAGTCTCATTCGACTCAGCCGCGGCGTCCTCTTGCGCCGGAGAATTGAGCGGAACCATTTTTGCCGAGTCGCGCCGGTGATTGAGCGCGGCGTTGCGGACGGTGCGATAGAGCCAGCGTTGCGGCTCACGCACGGCCTCGAATTGGGCGTGCAGTTTCATGAACGCGTCCTGGACCAGGTCCTCCGCGGTGGTGCGGTCGCCGACGAGGCGCAGGGCGTAAGTCAAAAGCGGCGACTCCAGTGCCGCAAACAGCGCCTCGATGGAATCCCATTTGGACGATTGCGCGGCTTCTTCTGGTCGGGCCACGGCCATGCCTAGCTGAGGGTTCTCGCGTCACCCAGCCCGCGCCCGCCCGGCCTCCGGGGCAGCGGCAGTCGCTGGTCTCAAGGGAATGACACGCGAGTTCGTGCTTTCTTAGACGGTTTCGGGGGGAATGTGCTCACGAGAAAATCAACCACGGATGGAGTCCGATGGACACGGATGAAGCGTGGTTAAACCAGGCGAATCGGTTCAACCTTCGGGATTGTCCAACAACTCCTGCAACCTGGCAGCCAAGGGCGCGGGCAAATGGCTGAGCCAGGTGGCGTCCACCAGACCGACCTCGATCAAATCGCGGATGTGAGTGCGATCCTTGTCGCGAAACGCGGTGAGTTTCATCCGCACCAGCGCGTCCAGCGTCACGAGGCAAAAAGTTTCCGTGGCTTCGGACTCGGTCACGTCGGGCGCGGCGGCGATTGAGTCGGGTTTCACTTTTTCGCCGGCAAAAACAACGTGAACCGCGTCGCGCGCTTTCGCGTCCGGGCCGTCCAAAAACATATCAATGCTTTTGACGTGCCGATGAATGAACCCGGCCTTGGCCATTGCGGCGCTCGCGGCGCTCAGGTCGGCGCGGCGCAGAAGGATGTCCACGTCCTGCGTGTTGCGGACCGCCGCTTCGTCCACCCGGGAAACCCACGCCGCCACGGCGTTGCCGCCCGCGACGGCATAGGGCACGTGGGCCGCTTCGAGGACGGCCACGGCCCGACGCAATCGTTCGCGAACTTTTTCCACGGCTCGGATCATTCTTTCCCACGAAACCTTGCCAACCAACGCCGGGCGACGTGGCTCCGCGAGCGTGGCGGAAGAACCCGCTCGCTTCCGAGGTAAAACGGCTCGCATGAGGGCAAAGTAAACCCACCGACTTTAACTGCCAAGCGGAACAAAGCGGAACAAAGTCGGCACGCCGTGAGGAATGACCCGAGATTTGAGAATTGGAAGCCTCCATTCTCTGCGGCAGATTTGGCGCGTGAAAGCGAAAATGAAACGCCGGGCTAACTCCGACGCCGAAATCCTGGATCGGGCCACGAACGCTCTGTTGCGGGCGGTGAAACAGTCCATGCTGAAGAAGGAAGGCCGCGTGGATTTTCAAAAGCTCCGAGAGGACGGTTACAGCGACCGCTTCCTCGCCCGGCTGGCACGAGCTTGAGCCTCATTCATTCTTCCGCAACCGCATCATCCGTTCCTGATTCCGCTGGTCGCGCAGCGGCGGCGACATGACGGTGAACTTTCCACTTTCAAGTTCACTGGGTCAAAAACCTTTCCGCTCGTTCGCAAATAAACCCTTCTCGGCATCAGATGGGGAGAAGGTGGCGAAGCCGGATGAGGTGAACCCGCGCCACGACGTTCCATTAAAAACCGGTTCGCGAGTCCAGCTTGCAGGCGAGTGCCATGCGGACAACGTGCGCGGGCCGTGCAGACGAATCCGAAACGAGTGTGGGCGAGGGTCTGCAAAGTTTCAGCGTGAGGCGGGCAGCTTGCCTGCCGCATCCGACGATTTGCCTGCGGCTACTTCCTCAACCGGAAAAATCTCTGCGCGTTTGTGGTTGGCAGCGTGATGTTCACAGTGCCGGAGTTTGTCGTCACAGTGGCGACGACGTTGCTCCACAGAATTGGCGGCGTCAGATTGTCGGCGTACTGGAGGATGAAATCTCCGGCTGTTGCCTCGGGCCAAAACAGGTTCAAACTGCCGCTGGAAAAGCTCGATTGGATTGCAGGGCCGGTGGGCAGTGCGTAGGTGACGGTGAGCGCGGCGTAGGCCTCATTGCCAGCAAGGTCGAAAGCAGTGAGCCAAATGTCGTTCGCGCCGGGTTGCAGTTGGATGCTGCTGATGCTCCAGGATGTCGTGCCGGAAGCTGTGCCGATGAAGCCGCTGCCATAATTCACCCACGTTATCAGGCTGACGCCAGTGTTGTCCGATGCAGTGCCGCTCAAATTGATTGTCGCGTTGGTCGTGACAAAGGTTGGGCCTGACGTTGGATTGGCGATTGCAATTGTGGGAGCGGCCGCATCGTTGGTGACGACGCCGGAATATGTTAGCCGGTTGCCCGCAACGTCGTATGTGTAGCCAATGACCGCGCCGTTACCGTAATTCACATTCGTCAAACGATTCAACGAATCGTAGGAGTAGGTTACGACGCCGGCAGAAAGCACACATCTGCCGAGCAGCAGCATCCAAATCAAAGCTGCCGCGAATCGGGTCGGAATTGTGAAAGCGGCTTTCATGGAAACCAACCTGGGGCTGCATTGTATAAGGCAGAACCTAAGAAATTCCCAACAGCGTTTATGCCGTTCATATAGGTGTGCTCTGCCCAACCGGTTGCACCCAAATGAGCAAAAATTACCGTAAACGCTAGGCTTTGTAGCGGTAGTTCACGTGCCAAAGTCAAATGAGCGTTGTAGACGACTGGTTGAGAAAGATCTGACCATGTGTACCCCGAGTTGGGAGAAAACGTTAAGTCATGGTGCAAAAAGGCCTGGTTCGCCGGGCTTGGGTCTGCACGACGTGGGTTGCGAGGATTTGAGCAATCATACCCTGGCCCGGCGCATGGCGCCGTGCCTGGGAGATGCTGTGCAACCCAATCGATAAATCCAGGATTATTCCCGTTTCCGTCATCCCCTGATGGATTCGGCAAAATTGCGAGCGTTGAGTTTGCCGTCCTCATATCAAGCCCAAGCGTTGAAGGGCTGATAAGTAAGTTGTGGAATCTCGATGCATCGGAAGTGGCGAACACGATTGAAATGGAGGTGGCCTCTCGCGGCGACAAGCCCGAAATATCAATCAACCTCACCGGATTGTTTAACGCATAGACGTATCGGTTCAAGCTCTGCCCGTCGTTGTCGTTTCCGGTCGTCGGGTCTTTGGAGATGAACCTACCACGCCGCGTGGAATAGTAACGGGCGCGGATGTAGTCGAAGCCGTTGAACTCGTCCACGACACCATGGCGCCCCAAAAAGCGAAAGCGATTGTCCGACGCGCTGGCATTCCGCGGCGTTCCGAACGGGTCATAGGCGTAGGCTTCCGTGATTTGCCCGCCGGCATCGGTCAATGCGACCGTGCTGCCGCGTGAATCAAAGTGGTAATACTGCGCGTTACCGCCGGGATCTATTCTCGAAATCAAGCCGAGGCCGTAAACGCAATAAGCGGTGATCGTCCCGCCGGAATCCGTTTCCGCCAGCACCTGTGTCAGCGGATTGCTCCGATCAAGAACGTATCGAGCAACGAGTCCGTCACGATTTGCCGATAAGCGGTTTCCCGCGCCGTCGTATTGATAACTATTGGTCGTGCCTGCAAAAGCAGTCTGCGTAAGGCGATTCTCGAAATCGTATGACAGCAGGTTCGTGTTGTTGATGGAAGTCATGTTGCCGTTGGCATCAAACGCCTCGGGCTGCCCTTCGAAAGTGAGCATCCGGTTGTCGTTGTCGTAGGTGTAATTGAACGAGCCAACGACGGGCAACGTCTGGAGTTGCTCCACCTGGTCCACCTGCGTGTGGTTGCCGATCGCGTCGAGCGTGTAGACGTAACTGGAGATGATGGCGGAGTTCGGGCCGGAGTTGGTCAGGGCGATCAGGCGATTGGCGATGTCGTAGGCGTAATCCACCGCGCTCGCGTTCGGATTCGCCGTGTGAATCAGATTCCCGGCCGCGTCGTAAGCGTAGGCGGTCACGCCGTTGAGCCAGTTGGTGACTGCAATCATCCGATTCAGCGAATCGTAGCCGTAGGTCACGGTTTTGCCGCCCGGATAAGTGAGCGAGACGCGGTTGCCGTTGGCGTCGTAACTGTACGAAACCGCTTTACCGAAAGGATCGGTGACGGTGACAAGCCAATTGAGGGCGTCGTATTGGTAGCTCGTCGTGCCCAAGCTGTCCGTCATGTTGGTGCGATTGCCATTCGCGTCGTAACCAAACGTCACCGGGCTGCCGGTCGGATAGCTGATGCCCGTTCTCCGATTGTTGCCGTCATAGGAATAACGGATGGTCTGCCCCTTGGGGTCAACTTGATTCGTGCGATTGCCCGCACCGTCGTAAGCGAATTGATACACGCCGCCGCCCGGCTCGCGGATTTGAATGAGCCGATTCACCGCGTCAAAAGTATTCGTCGTGGAATGACCGTTCGGGTCGGTCGTCACCAACCGGTTGCCTACGTTGTCGTAAGCGAACTGTGTTGTTCCTCCGTTGGCGTCCGTCACCTGCGTCAAGCGGCTGACCTCGTCGTAGGCGAAGTGATTTGTGCGGTTGAGCGCGTCAATAGTTTGAACACGCCGGCCAAGCGCGTCATACACCGTCCGGTTCGTGTGGCCGAGCGGGTCAATCGTCATCACCAGCCGGTTGAGCGTGTCGAAAATGTTTGTGGTGGTTTGGCCGAGTGGGTTGACGACGCTTGTCTGGTTGCCGTTGGCGTCATACGTGTAGCGCGTCACTTGATTAAGCGCGTTCGTTGAGGCGACGAGGTTGCCGACATCGTCGTAACCGAATTTGGTCACGCCGTTGCGCGCGTCCGTCACTTTAATTCTGCGATCCAGCGCGTCGTATTCGTAAGTCGTGATGCCGCCCATCGCATCGCGAACCGAAATCAAACGGTCTTTGGAATCAAACATGTTCGTTGTGGCCGCGCCGCGCGCGTCAATCGTGACGATGCGATTGTTGTTCGCATCAAAGATAGAGGAGTTGGTGCGATTCAGCGGGTCAATCACGCGCAGCAGGTTGTCGTTATTGTCGTAAAAATATCGGGTGACTTGGTTGTTCGCGTTCGTTTGTGCGACCTTCCGGCCCGCGCCATCGTAGCCAAACGTGGTCGTGTTTCCCAAAGCGTCCTGAACCTTTGTCAGATTCCCTTTAACGTCGAACGTGTTGGTCGTCTTGTGACCGTTGGCGTCAGTCAGAATCAGCGGCAGCTCGCTCGTGTCGTAGGCAACGCTGCTGACCCGACCGAGTGCGTTGGTCGTTTGGGTGAGGTTGCCGCTGGCGTTATAGGCGAAAGTGGTGTTGTGATTCAGCGCGTCAATGCGTTTCGTCGGGTTGTTCGTGGTGTTGTATTCGATGCCTGTGGTGTTGTTCAGCGCGTCCGTTTTGTTCGTCACATTGCCGCGCCCGTCGTAACTGTAGCCAGTGGAATTCCCGTTCTTATCCTGCACCAGAATCCGATTGCGATTGGCGTCGTATGCAAAGAACTGTTGATTGCCGGCCTCGTCCACGATGTTTGTCGCGAGAAGGTTTATGTCAAAACGGTGAACCGAAACTTTGCCAAACACGTTCGTCTGGTAGGTGATTTGGTTCGTGTAGCTGAAGAAAGTCCAGTTGGTTAGCGCGTCGTGCTGGCGAATAACGGTGAAGTCGTTTGTGTTGTATTCGTTGTGGACGAAACAGTTTCCCTTTGCATCGTAAGAATCCGTCAGTTGATGGAAGCTGGCGTCGTAACGGTTGCTGCTGATCTGGCCGTTCGCGTCAATGACACGCACGAGATTGGTCTGCGCATCGTATTCGTAATGAATGGTCCGTCCAATGGGATCAGTGATGTCGGAAATGCAACCGCTGCTGGCGTTCGTGTTGAGTAAAACGACCCGGCCAGCCGTGTCCTGGATTTGGCGGAGCACACCGTTCGTGTAAAAAAGGTTCACTGCATTACCGTTCTTGTCCGTGATTGAAGTCAAATACCCGTTGGTGCTGAATTGTTTGATCGTCTGGCTCTTGTCTGTGAGCTTCCAAGTGCTGTCAACATTGGTGGCCAGCAAATCAAAAACTCCTGGCTCGGCGCTGTATGCACCACCGGATTGGAAAAACGTCCATGTACTGCCGTCACCCCGGACGACGAGCACATTGGTTCCCGTGTCTTTGATGCGTTCGTTGTAGGCGTGAGTCCAGCCGAAGCCCAAAGGGAGGCCGGTTTGGTCGCCAAATTTGCTGTTGTAAAACCGCTTGAACTCGAATGGAAATCCCTTGCCGGGCATCCGCAGGTCAACACGTTCCTGCACGTAATTCCCAGCGGAAAGAACCACGGGGTCAGCCCCGACTGGTTGACCGGGTGTCGAGCCGTTGTTGGCCGCTTGGACGTAAATCGTCGCGGAAGCGGTGCTGGTTCTTCCGATAGAATCCGTGACGGTGAGAGAAATCCAGTATGTCCCCGGCGAATTGAACGCAAAACTTGGCGCGCTCGCCGTTGAACTGCGACCGTCGCTCAACGTCCACGCATAAGTGAGGCTCGTGCCCGTCGAGAGGGTTCCGTTATAGGTTGAAAGTTTTCCAGTTACGGGTTGCAGGTCGCCGGAAAAACTGGCGACGGGCGCAGGGCCTGATGGCGCGGTGGTGAATCTCGTCGGTGAGGAATAGGTGCTCCATGCGCCGCGGCTGTCCTTGTAATGCACCAGCCAGCGGTACTCAGTGGAGTATTCGAGGAAGCCAGACGGTACCGCGATGCTGGTTTTGTTCACAGTGTCCTCCCCGCTGTTGAACATTGTGCTGCTGTCGGAGACGCGAACGACAAGCCACTGGCTCGCTGCGTGGGTATCGCCATCGGGATCGCTGAATGTGCCGGCTTGCAGCGTTGGCGTGAGCGGCTGGTTCGTTGCCGTGTCCAGCGGATACACATTGCTCGGCGTGGTCGGCGGGCTGTTCGGCTCCTGCACGGTGAAGGCCGGACTGGAGCCATAATCATTGGCTGTGTTGCCACCCTGTGCCGCTGTGCCGTAGCGGTCTAGCACGACATACGCGTTGTATGGGCCCGGTGCCGCCGAAGACGGAATGTTGATGGTGTTCGTCTGATTGATCGTTTGCCCGACGGCAATCGCCGGCACGGTGTAGTCCTGATCAGCAATGGTCACTGTGAGAGCCGCGTTTTTGATCTGCAATCGAGTGGTTGATCCGGCCGCATTCCCAGGACCGTCATTGTGGATCGAAATGCTTACGTCCAGGTCGTTGCCCGCCGTCACCGGGTTTGGACTAACGCCCAAGCTGCCAACTACGACCAGATCGGAGTCCGGAAGAGATGCGGACCTTTCGTTGGAGTAGGCGGACAATCCAATGCCGTTGAAGGCGAATACCCGATAGTAGTAGGTGACGCCTGGTGAGACGGCATAATCGAGATAGGCGGCTATGTTCTCGCCGACGGCATTCAGTATGCCCCAGCTTCCAGAGGGTCCGGTTTTCCTCTCAATTCCAAAGCCGCCTTCATTCGAGGAGTTGTCATTCCAAGCGAGGGAAATGAATGTGGTGGCTGAACTGGCAGCGAGTCCAGAGGGGGCGACCGGGATCGTGTCAGTGCGGAATTGAAAAGTTCGCGAGAAAAGACTTGTAGAAGTACTACTGAACGTCTGCATGTTCCAACGATACTGATGCCCGGCGATCAGAAGGCGGGAGAACGAGTTTGCCGGGGCGAGTATGACGCGGTTCTCAATGAGATCTCCGGTTGTGACGTCTCGCAAATAAAAGCCGTAGCTGGCAGCCCCCGCTGTCGCGTTCCAATTGAACGTTTGCTGAAGGGTTGTTACAAGCGGTTCCGAAGGGGACTCTGCGCCAGGGCCGATCAACACCGGGGCGGCAATAGAAAGGAAATCTTGCGCCGACCAACCGTCTGGGGGCGCGTCCCAATTAACGTTGTACCACACATACACAGTTCCTCCTAAAGAGTTGGTGCGCGGTCCATCGAGGACCGTCCCATAATCGCCGCTGTTGTGGATGCCCAGATCGCTGCCGCCCGGGGTCGCTCTCACATGGAAACCATTAGCATTCCCTTGGATCCGGTCTCCGATATTGAACTTCTGGGTTTGAGCCAAGACGTTAACGCCGGCCCCCACCAAGAGGGACACCAAAAGCACAACGCGCAGCGCTATCGTCGGCGATGTTGAAGACCTAGCCGCATCCGGCACGAAACGTTTCCAGCGACCTCCCATGGCCGTCTCTCCATGACGGAGTTCTCGCCTTTTCGGTTCGCGTTCCATAATTCTGCTTTCCGAACTGTTGAGATTGGAACCCAGCCATTCGGTTTCTTCAAGATCTGATTTGACGGTCTGATTTGACGGTTTTTTGCATCAGGCGCGTCGCCTGATGCGGCACCGCGCCCGCATCGAGCCTCATCCGCAAGTCCGCCTGGCACTCCAGCGCCACGGCGCGCTGAAAAGTCAGTACGCGGCCCTGCTGCGGAATGTTCGCGCGGGTTACCCTTCTCCAACGCGGTCAAAAATGACCCGGCTTGCGCTGGAGAAATTTTCCGTGGCCGAGTTTGCCGACGAATTTGCCGTCGCGCACCGCGACCTGCCCGCGCACGGTGACGATGCTCGGGCGGCCTTCGATTTTCCAACCTTCGAACGCGCTGTAATCGAGGTTCATGTGCTGCGTCCTGGCGGAGATTTTGCCGCGATAGTCCGGGTCGAACACCACGAGGTCGGCGTCCGCGCCGGGCTGGATCGTGCCTTTGCGCGGGAAGAGGTCGAACGTCTTCGCGACCTGCGTGCTGGCGACGTTCACGAACGTGTGCAGGTCAATCTTCCCCGCTTTCACGCCGCAGGTGTAAAGCAGGTTGATCCGTTCTTCGAGGGACGGGATGCCGTTGGGGATTTTCGTGAAGTCGTCCCGGCCCATGGTCTTTTGCGTTTTGAAATCGAATGGGCAGTGGTCGGTGGCGACGGTTTGCACGAGGCCGTCGCGCAGGCCGTTCCAGAGAATTTCCTGATTCCGCTGGTCGCGCAGCGGCGGCGACATGACGAATTTCGCGCCCTCGAACTTCGGCTTCTCCGCGTAGGTTTTGTCGAGCGTGAGATACTGGATGAGCGTCTCGACGGCGACGCGCACGCCGCGTTGGCGCGCGGCGATGGCCTGATCGAGCGCCTCCTTGCAACTCAGGTGGACGATGTAAGTCGCCGCGCCGGTGAGTTCGGCGAAGGTCATCAAATGATGCACGCCCTCGGCTTCGACGGCGGGCGGACGGCTCTCGTGATGCCGGCCGGGATCGGTCTTGCCGGCGGCGAGCAATTCCTTCGAGCGCTCGGCCACGAGCGTTTCGTTCTCGCAATGCGCGGTGACGATGACGCCCAGTTCCTTGGCCAGCTTGAGCGCGCGATAAAGCTCCGTGTCGTCCACGCCGAACGCGCCCTTGTAGGCGAGGAAAATTTTGAACGAGCTGATGCCGCGCTTGACGATCTCGCGGAGTTGCTTGTCGGACTTGTCGTCGAACTTCGTCACGCCCATGTGGAAGGAGAAGTCGCACGCGGACTTGCCGACCGCCTGCGACATCCAAAGCTCGAAGCTCTCCAGCGCATCGTCCTTGCGCGACGGGCAGCACATCTCGATGAGCGTGGTCGTGCCGCCGACGAGTGCGGCCTGGCTGCCGGTTTCGTATGTGTCCTTCGAGAACGTGCCCATGAACGGCAGGTAAATGTGAACGTGCGGATCAATGAATCCGGGGAAGACAAACTTCCCTTTCGCATCAATCACCTCCGCGCCTTTCGGCGGCATGATGTTGCGGTCAATGCGCGTGATGGTTTCGTTTTCGCAAAGGATGTCGGCCGCGTAGCGTTCGCAGGCCGTGACGATTTCGCCGTTTTTGATGAGGAGGGGCATAACGCAGTTCGGTTCGTTCGCCCGCTTTTAACACGCCCGCGATTCAGGCGGCCAGTGAAATCCAGCGGCGATTCCTAAATCGAGCGGGATCCGACAGGGGCCTGGCGATTACGCCGCCTCGTCGGCAAATGGCAAGTGGCGGTTGAAGCGGATTGATCGTCGTCGGTTACGGTCCAAGGCGCGTTGTGCCGCCGGCTCGCAATTTTGCCTGCGGCCTGAAAGATGCCAAACTGAACCGCAACCAAAGTTTTTCACGATTGCGAACCACAGGCCGGAGGAAGTCAATTCCGGCACAACCCGTGGAGCAATCAACCCAGGGCGGCCTATTCGTTCGAGCGTCGAGGCAATTTCGAGGCCCGATGTCTGCGCCAGACGCAGACTCACGCAGGCGGCGCGCCACGAAGCGCGCCGCTTCGCCTGTAATAGTTCACCCCCGTTGTTGATGTAAGCAGGTGAGAACAAACACGCGCCTTCCGCTTGGGCGGAAGGGTGGCCCTGGGCGGGATCGGGTGAGTGGGCGGCGAGAATTGAACTGTGTTGTCGCGGCGCGTTGATCCCGCCAGGGCAACACGAATGAAAACAATCCGGGCGTTATCGCCCAACACGGTTCCATGCAAAGCAACGATTTTATGTATGTAATCACCAACCCATTGGCTGCGCGCGGAAGCGCGGTGAGCTGCCGCCCGGACTGCGCGTTCTTCGCTCCACTGTATCACGCGGTTCTCGGCGTCGCGCTGGCCGTGGGGAGTGTCTCTGGCCAGTCGTTTCAAGGCCCGGCGGGCGCCAACTACGCCGGCGTGGTGACGAACTTTGGGGTCACTGGGACGAACGTGGGCATCGCCATCATTGAGCATCCGTCGTCAGGGGTCGGGATCAAGCCGGACCATCATCTGGGCAGCCGGCTGTTCGGCCAATGGAACTTCGACGGGCTGACACCGCCCGCCGAGCCGCTTCCGCAGACGCCGCCGCTGGACGGGTGCTTCAATCCGCCGCCGGCCATCGCCTCGGGCACCAGTGACCATGCTACGCTGGTGGCAAATCTGGCAGCCGGTGGGGCGTTCGGCTCGTATATCGGGGTGGCGCCCGGCGCGCGGGTGGTGGGCGGGCACATTGATGCGGCGACTGATTTTACAGGAGGCTACAACTCCTCGCGGGCGGCGATCTATTGGACATGGCAACACGCTGTCGAGATTGGCTTGAGCAACGGGGTTTGGGTTTACAATTTAAGCTACGGCTATCCGGGCAACGACAATGGCGACAATGCCCTGGCGTTGTTCCTGGACTGGTTCGGGGCGGGGGAGCCGCCCGGGCTGTTCACGGCTGTTTTGCTCGTGGTTTCTGCCGGCAATGACTCCAGCTTGATCCGCAAGCCGGCTGATTTGTTCAATGGCATCACTGTCGGAGCAACGGACGCCGGCCTGCAACGGCGGCTGGAGTTCAGCGGCTACGTGCTTTCGCCCGACGCGCGGAGCAAGCCGGACATTCTGGCACCCGGGTCCAATGTCAGTGACGGCAATGACACGAGCACCGGGGCGAGTTTTGCGGCGCCGCAGGTCAGTGGCACGGCGGCGCTCCTCGCCGGGTATGGGCTGACCAACGTCGGTGGGTATTTCTCCGCGACCACCAGGGCCATCATTCTGAATTCGGCGCGCAAGCGGTTCATCTCCGGCGAAAACTCGACGAACGGCATTTCCAAGGACGCCATCGCCACAGCCAACGAAGCAACGGATTACGATTACGTGGACGGCACCCTGCTGCGAACTGGCGGCTCGGGCAGCGGGCCGAAAACGGAAGACTGGACACCGGCGGCCTGGACGAATTCCGGCGGCGTCTTCAACACCACCCGACCGCTGGATGACGAGCAAGGCGCGGGTCTGCTGGACGTGAAGCGTGCGCTCGCGCAAATGGGCGGGCCTGGCCTCAGCGGCCAATACCCGCCCGGCCCGGTGCCGCCGATTGGCTGGAGTATTTATTTCCTGTATCCTGGCCCGCCACCGCCGGCGACGTTGACTCAGGAGTATCCGCTGGACTTTCCGATCAGTGCGGGAAGCTTCGTCACGGCGACGCTCTGTTGGGGGCGGCCAGTCGTTGAAAACAATTCCCCCGTGCTCAACCCCGGCACCTGCTCGGTCACCACGAACCCGGCGCCATACCAAGTGGATGTGTACGACACCTATTACCCTACCAACTTCATCAACCTGGCGCTTCGCCTTTATCACGGCACAAACCTGATCGCCGAGTCAGTCTCCCTGGTGGACAACCTGCAGCACCTGCACGTTCCGGTGCCGGCGGACGGCACGAATGGCGATTACAGAATCACGGCCGATTGGATCAGTGGCCCGTCCTACGGTGTGCACTACTCGCTGGCGTGGTGGGCTGGTTCGCCGCCACCGATGACGAACCAACTTTCTCTGGATTTCGGCGACGCGCCTGACCCAACTTACCCGACCTTGTTGGCCAACAACGGCGCGCGGCACGTCGTGGTTCCGGGAATCTTTCTCGGCACCAACCTGGACGCCGAACTCGATGGTCAACCCAACGCAATCGCCACCGGCGACGATCTGGCGGCCAGCGACGATGAAGACGGCGTCACGTTCCTCACGCTGCTGACGCCGGGCAGCAATGCCACGGTGCTGGTCGTCGCGTCCACGAACGGGCTGCTCAACGCGTGGATGGATTTTAACGCCAACGGCAGTTGGACCAACGCCGGCGAACAGATTTTTACCAACCAGCCGCTGGTGGCCGGCGCGAACCTGCTGACGGTTGCCGTGCCCGTCGCCTCCTCCTCCGGCACGAACATTTTCGCGCGGTTCCGGTTCAGCAGTGCCGGCGGGCTGTCCTATACCGGCCCGGCGCTGGACGGCGAAGTGGAGGATTACGCCGTCACCATCACCTGCCCGCCGCCCGTGATCTTTTCCCTCACCCGTGGGGCCAGCGGCACGGCGACAAAAATCGTCTTCACGACGCGGGCGGGCTGCAACTACACCGTCGAGTACAAAAACTCGCTCAACGACACGAGTTGGACGGTCGTGGACACGGTCGCGGGCACCGGGGACACGGTCACCGTGCTTGATTCCACGGCGTCCGTGGCGACGCGTTACTACCGGGTGCGGACCCAGTAGGCATTTGGACGCCGCAGTTCACCCGAGGGGCTTATCCTCTGGAACGCTTGGGCGGAAGCTTCGTCCGCCCGCGGTTTCGGGTGACGCCTCGGCAAACGTGCCCATGAACGGCAGGTAAATGTGGACGTGCGGATCAATGAAGCCGGGGAAAACAAATTTCTCTTTCGCCTCAATCACCTCCGCACCCTTGGGCGGCGTGATGTTGCGATCAATGCGCGTGCTGGTTTCGTTTTCGCAACGGATGTCGGCCACGTAGCGTTCGCTGGCCGTGACGATTTCGCCGTTTTTGATGAGGAGGGGCATGATTCGATTCGGTTGTTCGTTGGTTCGCTTTTTAACACGAGCGAAGTTGGCCTTGCCAGCGAAATCCAGCGGCCCTGGGCAAATCAACCATCGGCCACAACTCGCAACGGATTCGAGATTCTTCGATACCATCGCTTGACAAACCGCAGAGTGTGGAAGGATGATTCGCGTTGAACAACCCAATCAGTTCTTCACATGCCGCATCCGGTTGCAGCGCGGAAGCGCACGGAAACTGGCGGGACGGGGCTAAGGGATGAGTTTTGCCGGTCGGCCCGGCGACGCTTTCTTTCGGCGCGGGGGATGTGTTATCTCGTGGCCCTCACCGTTCTGGCGTCGAGTGTTCCCGCCGCGCGCGGGCAGGCCAATCTGGCGGTTTTCGAATCGGGCTTTCCGAACACCAACCGGGTGGGCAGCATCACCGGCGTCAGTGGCCAGGTCGCCAACGGCGGTAACAGCAACGCCGCAAACGTGGTGATTACGCTGACCATCAATCCGACGACCGGCGCGGCCATTCAGAATTTTTCCGCCAGCAGCGGAGTGTGCGACACCAGTTCGACAACTTCCGTGACCTGCACGCAGGCCAATTTAGGCCCCAGCCAGTCCGTTTCGTTCAGCTACGAGATCCTCGGCACGAGCCCCGGTGACTACACGGCCACCGTGTGCGCCACGACCACCTCGCCCGAGTCCGGCACGGCGGACAACACCAACCTATTTCACTTCACGTTCGACCCGGCGGCACTGACCTACTTCATCAACGGAGTACAAGTGTCCAAGGACTGCCCGATCAGCACCTTCAGCGGCAAGGAGGTCATCACGGAACCACCCGACCTGAATCTGGGCGGACCGCTGCCCATTTTCTTCCAGCGCCATTACGACGGAGCGATGGCCGAGGATGGCGTGGTGAACAGCGCGCTCGGTCCGAACTGGCAGCATAATCACGACATCACGCTGGCGGTCAATGGGACCAATGCCACCGTGGGCTTCCGGCGCGGACGCGTCCTGCGGTTTGTGAACGACGGCGCGAATTGGAATCTCACGGAGCGCACCGACGTTCCGTTCCGGTTGTTGCAAAGCGGGGCGGACTACGTCCTCGGCGATCCGCGCTCGCAGTTCATGTATTTCTTCAGCGCCGGCGGGCTGTGGACTCGAATCGAAGACGGACGGGGCAACACGAATTTCCTCTCTTACAGCGGGACGCTGCTGACGAATGTCAACGACGGCTTGAACCGCCATTTGACACTCCAATACGACGGCGGCGGCCAGTTGACCAACGTGACCGACGGTATTCGCTCCGTCCAGTTCGTCCACGGCAGTCCGCTGACCGGCGTGGTGGATGCGTTGGGAAACCTCACGAGTTACAGTTACATGACCAACACGAACAATCCCGCGTTGTTGACGGCACGCACGCTGCCCGAAGCCAACACGCCATTCGCCCAGACCTACAACGCCGAGGGCCGCGTCAGCGCCCAGACCGACGGCGCGGGCAACACGACCGCGTTTGGCTACGGCCCGGCGTTCAATGGCCGGCAGACGCTCATCACCAACCCACTCGGCCACGTGACGATTCATCTTTACACCGGCGATGGCGAGTTCAGCCAGTTCACGGACGAAGCCGGCAAGAGCATCGTCATCCAGCAAGACTCGGCCGGGCGGCGGAACTTCATTCGCGACCGGTTGAACAACACCACCTTCATCACCTACAGCGCGACCAACGGTTTCCCCACGCTCATCAATCTGCCTTCCAACCCGGACGAGTCGTTCACCTATAGCCCCCGCCTCGTGAACGGCTTCACGTACTTCGACCTGACCCGAACCATCCACCCGGACATCTCGAGCAACCTCTTTGGCTACGACGCCCAGGGCAACCTCATCAGCCACACCAACCGCGTCGGCGACCTCTGGCGCTACGGCTACAACGCGCGCGGCCAGTTGCTTTCTGTAACCAACCCGCTCGGCGGCACCGCCACCTTCACTTACGACGCCAACGCGCGGCTCGATTCTTCAACCGACTCGGACATCGGCGTGACGACTTACGAGTACGATTCGCTCAACCGGTTGACCAAACTGACGCACCCCAATCCAACCAGCGTGCAGTTTACCCGCGATGCCCTGGATCGGCTGACCAGCGTGACCGACGAACGCACGAACACCACGGCGTACCAGTATGACGGCAACAGCCGATTGACGAACATGGTCAACGCCCTGAACCAATCCACCCGCTACGAATACGACGCGGTGAACCGGCTCGTGCGGACGGTGGATCGGCTCGGCCGCAGCGCGCGACTTGGTTACGACCCTCGCAGCCTGCTAGTTTCGCTCACGAACCGCAACGGCTTCGTCACCCGCTTCGATTACGACGGGCGCCAGCGCCTGACCGCCGTCATCAATCCGGGCAACGCGACCAACTCGTTTCAGTACGACGACAATGGGTTGCTCATCGCGGCCAGCAACCCGCTGAATGAGACTCTCCGCTGGCAGCGCGACGCGATGGGCTACGTGACCAATCTCATTGACGCGCTCAGCAACCGATTTGGCTTGTCCTTGGACGCCATGAAACGCGTGACCGGCGTCACCAATCCGCTCGGGCAGAAGGCGACCTTTGCCCATGACCGGCGCGGGCTGCTCACCAACGCGACGCGCGAACTGGGCATCGCCGCCACCTATCGCTACAACGCGCTCGGCCTGTTGACCAACCTCACCGACCCCAAGTCCAGCCAGTGGAACTACGCTTACACCGCCATGGGCCGGCTGACGAATTTCGCCGACCCGCTCGGGCGCGCGACCGGTTACGAGTACGATTCCCGTGGCCGGCTCATCCGAACCGTTTATCCCGACGCGGTCACGCAGACCAACACCTACGACGGCGCCAACAACCTCACTCGCGTCCAATACTCCGACGGCACTGATCTGCAGTTCGCTTACGACCCGCTCAACCGGACCACCAATGCCCAAGCTTCGCCGGCGTTCGAGTTCGTCTGGGACGCCGAAGACCGGCTGATCAACACGCGGCAGGAGGGCCTGGATTTCGGCGCGGCGTGGGACGCGGATGGCCGCCTGACCAACGCGACCTGCAACAGCGGCGCGCTGGTTGTCACTTACGTCTATGACAGCCGCGACCGGCTCACCCACGCCAGCGACAACCTCTCGGGGCACGGCATGGGATTCAGTTACGATGACGCGGATCGCTTGACCACCATCACCCGCAGCAACGGCGTCACCACGACCTACACCTACGACGCCCGCGGTTTGATGACGCGCGTCCAGGAAGGCTCCATCATTGACATCCGCTACACCATTGACGCCGCAGCCCGGGTGACCGAGGCGGATTACGTCACCGTGCCCATTGATCCGACCACCGTGCTCTCAAACGAATCGCTGACCCTCGCGTTCGACGCCGCGTCACAAATCAGCAGCGCCAGTTACCAATATGACCCGCGTGGCCGCCTGACCAACGCGCCCAACACCGCTTTCCAATGGGACGGCGCTTCGCGTCTGGTGGGGATTGACGCGGTGAGCCTCGGCTATAATGCTTTTCGCGACCTCATTACACGCGTCGAGGGCGGAACCACCAACCATTACTTCTACAATTACGCGCTCCGCCGGTTTCCGATCGTCGCCGAGCGTAATGACAACACCGGCCTGTTCACCCGCTACTACGTCTGGAGCCCGGGCGGCGTGCTGCTTTACCTCATCAATCTCCCTGCCAACATCGTGAGCTATCCCCACTTTGACCGCGTCGGCTCGACGCTCGCGCTCACGGACAATGGCGGCAACGTGACCGACGCCTACGCCTATAATCCGTACGGTCGGGTTCTCGCGCGGACGGGCACCAACCAGCAACCCTTCCAGTTTGTCGGCCGCTCCGGCGTGCGCGCGGAACCGGCGGGCAATCTGGCGCACATGCGGGCGCGTTACTACGATCCGCGCACGGCGCGCTTCCTGATTCCGGAGCCCGTCTGGCCAACGCTGGACAATCCCCAGGAACTGAACCGGTATCAATATGTGCTTGGCGATCCCTTGGGTTTGATTGACCCGGAAGGAACCGACGGCGAAAAGGCGGAGAGACCCGTCGAGGAGATGTCCGGGAAAGAGCTTGAGAGGGAGGCTCTCGATCGAATGGTGGCCAGAGAAAACGAGGTGCGCGCACAACAAAACCTGCCGAAACTGGAAGGCAAAGCCCTGAGGGATTTCCTGAAGGACGCCCGCAAGGAACTCGGAATCTATGGCAAAGGGTCGGCGCTGAAGGAGAAAATACTCCGCGAGAAGCTGCCAGAACTTCGCAAGGAAGATGAAGAAAGGCGGAAACAGGCTCAAGAAAAGCCAACTCCCCCGCCCATGCCCCTGCCCCCAGGCGGACGAGTCGTCGTAATCCCAGGCGGTCGCGATCCCGTGGCGCCGCCGCCCCCGGGGAGCGGTGGCGACAATGGCGACGGTGATGACGACGGTGATGACGACGGGTATGACGAGGGCAAAGGTCGTTTCAAGGGTTTCCAGCCTTCGCTCCCCTACCAGAATGCGACGGGTGGAGGCCAGGTTTCCTACAGCCCGCCGGACGGCGGCACAACCACTCTGCTTCCATTGTCCGGGAAAGAAAAGGGATTGATACGCGACGCAGTCAATTATCAGACTGGCGGTGACCGTGGGCCGGTGTCGGGGGCTGGCGATTTCAACGGAGACGGGACGGTGGACGCGGCGGACTACGTGGAATGGCGCAAGAATGGAGGCAACCCGGACGATTACAACGCTTGGAAAGCAAACTTTGGCAATACTTACAGGTAAACCATGACAAACACCAAACACCAGACACCAGACACCAAAACTCCAACGCGACGTTGCGCAGGATTTTGGCGCTTTGAGATTATTTGGTGCTCGGTCTTGGGATTTTGGTGTCTATCCGCCGCCACAAGCACTTTCGCCGGCAAGATCAAGTACACGTACGACGGCGCGGGCCGGTTGACGGCCGCCGAACTCGGCACCAGCGGCCTGAGCACTTTCCTCTACGACCTGAACGGCAATGTGCTCAACCAGACCACCGCCCCCGCCACCAACGCCGACGTGCGCCTGACCAAGACCAGCAACTTTACGGGAAGCACCGTCGGCAACCCCATCACCTACACCCTCACCGTCACCAACGCCGGCCCAACCGCCGCAACGGGCGTGACCGTCACTGACCCGTTGCCGTTCGGCGTGCTGCTCAGTTCGGCCACCGCCGGCCAGGGCGGCGTGAGTTTCGCCAACCGCACTGTCACGGCCGGTCTGGGCGTCCTGCCTGCGAACGGCAGCGCCACGGTCACGATCATCATCTTCCATGGCATCACCAACACCGCCACCAACATTGCCATGGTCACCGCCGCCACACCCGATCCGAATCTCGCCAACAATACCGCCTCGCGAGTAACCTCGGGTTTGGGCCCGATCAATGACAACGACAGCGACGGCATGCCCAACTGGTGGGAAACGCTCCACGGCCTGAACGCGTTCAGCAGTTCCGGTGTCAACGGCGCCAACGGCCAGAAAGACGCCGACGGCGTGCGCAATTTCGACGAGTGGCTGGCCGACACCGACCCGAGCGATGCAAACTCGTTCTTCCACATCGAAGAGATCGGTGTTGTGTCCGGTGTGACGACGCTCCAGTTCCAATCCTCGCCCATCCGGCGTTACACCGCGCAGTTCACGCCGGCGTTGGTCGTGCAGCCGTTCACGAACTTCGCAACCTTCAATGGCAGCGGCCTGATGATGTCGGTCCTGCACACCAACAGCGCCGGCGGCTTTTACCGCTTCCAGGCAGAGGTGCCGTGACCGGGTGGATACAGCTCAAACTGACCTTGCGCTCGGAACGCCGCGGCTACTCCGGCTGGATCACCCACTCGAAGCGTTTTCGGGCCTCAAAGTCCTTGAGGCAAATCCCCCGGCGCTGGCTTCGCTGCAGCTCCAGCATGATGCGTGTCGCCTCCAGAAGCATGGCCGGGATCAAGTCCTTTTTCACCGCGTCATCAAAGCTGATGCCTGGGCCTTTCTGAATCTCGGTCAGCCAGGGTCGTAGCTGGTCGTCGAGAATCAAATCGGCGCCGTATAATCCAAAAAATCCGCCCCGCGCCGGCAGTTCCGAAAGCCGCTCCCGCGTCGCGCAGACCACGAAGCGCAAATACTTTTTTAACCGGGGAAACAAGGTGTCTCGAATGAATCCTTGCGCCGCGACGCGCAATTCGTTGATCAGGTAGGCTTCCCAATCGGCGAACTTCCATTTCAGCGCCAGCTTCGGGTCATACTCCGGATGAAGCTTTTGCTGATAGACATTGGTGACGTGAATCAGCGTGTTGTCAAAATCCTGCAGCCGGAATGGCAGCGAGTTCAGGCGGACCGTACCCTCGTCGTAAATGAGCACCCGGAGCGGCTTCATGGACGCGATCAGCCAGTAGATGCGGATCTCGGATTTCCGCCCCTCGAGCAGCAGGGGATTGCGGATGTAACGCTGGATGATGTAGTGGTCATCCGCCGGGTCGGATTGACCGGCCTCCGCCTGGGTGTAGCAGTCCCGCAGGCCGGCGAACTGCCAGAGGATCTGAATGCCCCGCCCGCTGGAAGAGTCGCCGGGCTTGATGATCCACAAATTCTCGGGCGTGTCCCGATCCGGCAAACGGCTCAAAAACGCGGCGCGCTCCTCCTGATCGTCGAGCCGGTAGGTTTCTTGGTAGAAGTCGCCCAGGGCGATGGAATCCACGGGCCGTTTCCGGTCCTGCCGCTTAAGATTTTCCGTGAGCCAACACTTGTCCGTGATGGCCTCTTCGTTGGGAAGATGATTGATCAACTGGTTCGGACGCAGATGCGCAAACCACCAGTCGTAGCGCTCGCGCAGCCAGAGCAGGTCGGCCTTCCCGGGATTTTCCGCGAGGCGCAGGCCCGCCGCCGCGAAGATTTGCCGGGCATTCGTCGAGGCCGCGTCGCAAAAGACCGTGGGCGCTGACTCAACCGCCGATGCCGCGGATTTTTTCTTGAAGCAGAACATGGAAACCAGCGAACGGCCCGGGCGGTTCCCGAAGCCGGCCTGGGTGTTCTCTCGAAAGGTTGAAATAAGGTGCGGATGCCAGCAAGCGCAGAGTGGCGGAGAGGCGGTCTCCCAATGCTGGAAAAACCTCGTCTCCGGCGTCTCCGTGTTTCCGTGGCTCCTGGCTTGACAAATTGCGAGACGCGGGAAGGGTTGCGATGAAAATCCCAATCCATCGTTCTCATGCCACATCCGGATTCAGCGAGACCTTGCGAGAACCAGCAGCGCGCCGGGGTTCGCCTGAACAACAAGAAGCCGCGCCGCGCTTCGCAAACCGCCACCGCGCTGGCGCTGGTTTGGCTGTGCGCGCTGTCAGTCACGGCCCACGCCCAGATCAACCGTCAACAGGCGGTGACGGCGTTGTTCGCGCCTGGCAGCGGGGTGGTGATTGATGTCACGAACTCGACAGTGTGGTCGCCGTATGTGAATTACGGTTTCGGGGCCGGCCGCGAAGGTTTGCTGCCGCCGGGCGCGCAGGTGTCGCCGAAGGAAACTGGATGGCCGCCGTTTCCTGGACCCGGAATGACGGTTTCCAACGCGTCTTATTTTTTCTGGATTGACGACGAGCCGGCAGCGGGATTCCAGCATCCCGTGCGGTTCGTGCTGCTGGACGCGTTTCATGGGTCGCCGTCTGTTTCCAACGGCGCCATCCGCGTCCGCCCACAGGGATGGTGGCCGGTCGTCTCCGTTTCCAATGGCGTGCCAGTGGTTGAGTATTTCAGCACGGACGCACAAAGGACCTCGGCGTCGCCGCCCGGTGCGACAAACGCGGACGGATTCGTCGCCGAGTTCGCGCCCAATCCGGCCGACTTCCAGTTGCTGTCCACCACAACCAACCCCGGCGGCGCCGGCCCGCCGGCCGCGCTGATCGTGCGAGGAAGTCCGGACGTTTACATGGCCAATGACGCGACCATTTTTGAAAACGATCTTCGGGAGCATTACGGCGTGAACGGCAACCGGATCATCAAAGCCAACAACGGCCTGCCGGCCACCCGGGCGCAACTCGCCACCGCGATCAGCAATCTCTGCAACCTTCAACCGCCGCCGAACAAGATCTTCATCCGGTTGACCTCGCATGGGAGCGATGGCGGGTTCCGACTGGCGGACGGCACCATCGGGGCCAGCGAGCTGCGCACGCTGCTTCAGCCGATTGCGGACAAGAAAGTCCCGATCTGTCTGCTGATTGAGGCGTGCCATTCCGGGAGTTTGATTCCTGCGCTTTCCTTCGGCTTTCCGAGCAACAGCACCGTCATCTCATCGACTTCAAAAGAGCAGATGGGTTGGCAAGGCGCCTTCCAGGAGGGGACCGCCGGCACCTACGTTCTCGCCTTTTCGCAGGCGCTTCGGGCCAACCCGGCCAGCAATCCGGGTCTGGACCTGAACGGAGACGGGTTCGTGGACGACCGTGAGGCTCATGCCTGGGTCGTTCAGCAGAAACCTGGATTTACCTCCCTCGGCAGCGGCAAGATCTACTACCCGGCCGGCCCGCCACTGGGACAGATCGGCGACAATCCCAATCCCCAAATCCGTGTCGTGGGTGGCAATCCCCTGGTCACTTCGCGGCAAGTTCGCAATTCCACCATCGGGGACAAAACGGACTTTCACATCACGGCTATGGGGAATGTCACCAACGGCATCAAGACCTTCTCGACCCGCGTCGCGTTGGATGGCTTGCCGTTGCCAGCGCTGGGTTTCACCAACCCGCCCACAGTGACCTTCGACGCGCAGAAGAATGGAACGCAGATCGCCTGGGAAGACACCAACAGTCCGGTGCCGCCCGGAAGCCTGATCCTCGTCACGGTCTTTCATCCACAAGGCGACCTGCACGGGTTTCACTCCTACTGGACGCCAACCCCTGCGCCGTTCACTTCGTCCAACCGCGTGCCCGGCGGCGGATTGTTTTACCGCATCCGGGAGGATGGCACCAACATGGCCGTTCACATCACCAACCCGAACCCGGCCGACGATCAGCCGGGTGAATCTCAAGACTTTCACGTGCGGGTGGGTTACGCTCCGAAGCTTTTCCGGCTGGACGAGTTTTATTCGGCCAATCCGGACGTCACGAACCTGCCGGCCGGCACAAACCTGACCTTCACCCTCCTGCCCAATGCGGATCGGGAATTCGAAGCGCCGATGCCGACCCCGCCGGGCAACGCGCCGCTGCCCAGCGTCGTCTTTCGCATCGAAAGGTCCTGGTCCTTGAACTCAAACTGGGTGACCGAATTGTCGGAATCGCCGTTGCCGCTGCCGCCGCAAGACACCACGAGCCTGACCAACTGTCCGGGCAGCGGCGTGTTCATGACGGTCAATCCGCCCGGGCCGAATTCCTTTTTCCAGTGGTACAAGGACGGCCAGCCGATTCCCGGCGCGACCAACACCACGCTCCTGCTGACGAATCTTCAACTCAGCGATTCCGCCATCTACACCGGCATCTCGACCAATTCGACTTCGGTGAAGCGAAAGTTTTTCATCCTGTCGGTCGTGGACACCGTGCCGCCGGTCATCAATTGTCCGTCGAACATTGTGGTTCAATGCAGCGGGCCGGGCGGCACAGCGGTGAACTTCGGCGTCAGCGCCGGCGACAATTGCGGCAGCACCACCAATCTCCAGTGCTCGCCGCCGCCGGGCAGCCTCTTCCCGCCGGGCACGACGGTCGTCCACTGCGCCGTCATGGACCGCGCCGGCAATCTCGGCGAGTGCTCGTTCACCGTCACCGTGGTGGACACCACGCCGCCGCAGATTTCCTGTTTGTCCGACCGCGTGTTCACCGCCGGCACGCCGATCATCTTCAATTTCAGCATCGGTGCAGGAGACAATTGCGACACCAACCTCGCCATCCAGTGCATTCCGCCCTCCGGGTCCACATTCAATCCGAACACAACGACGACGGTGACTTGCACGGCGACCGACGACAACGGCAACATGGCGACATGCAGCTTCAAGGTGACCGTGGTGCATCCGAACGGCCCCGACCTGCGCGCCAGTTTGACCAACGGCCAGGTCAGGTTGACTTGGAGCGCTCCGAACGCGCTGTTGGAACGCGCTTCCCAAGTGACCGGCCCGTGGACCACCACGTCCAACCCAAGTCCCTATATCGTCACGCCCCCGCAGCAAGGGGAGTTTTTTCGACTGCTGTTCCCTTGAACCAGTATGGAAAAACACTTCAGCCCGGACGGGTTGCCAGTGCGGAACTTCTGCCGTGGTTCGCCTGCGCGCGGAGCGATAACGCCAGCTTTGGCCGTTCAATAGTGCATGGACAGTCTTGTGCGCAAGACCCAGAGCTGCAATGAAGGTTGAGGAACTCGCGGAGAAAGCTGTCCCCGCGCCTGCTGAACTGGCCGCTGTTTCCCGGCATGCCATCACGGCAGCACGCCCCACGGATCGAACACCTTCACGCCTTTGGGAAATCTCAGCTTGCGGTAGGCGTCGCACGGACAGCAGATCAGCACCGCCTTGAGGCGCTTCTCATGCTTCAGCTTGGCCGGGTCGGCCAGGCATTCAAACTCCAGCAGGCTCGGACTGTTTTGCGGCGTAGAGGCGTAATCGTGTATGACCACCCGGCAGCCGTGGCGTTTCAGCGATTGCGCGATGTGCAACCCGGCGGATTCCTCGACGATATAGGTGTCGGGCCGGTACGCCATGCCGAGCACCGCCACCGTGTCACCCGGCTTCGTGCCGGCGAGGGCTTGCTGGGCGAGTTGCTCCTTGGTCATTTCGTTCACCGTGTCGGTCGCTTCTGCCAGCGGCGCGCTCAGGCCAACCGCTTTTGCCGCGTAGGCCACGAGCCGGTTGTCGCGCGGAAAACACGGCCCGCCGTAACTCAATCCGGCGCGGAGGTATTTGTGCCCGATGCGCGAGTCCGCGCCGATGGCGTCGAGAATCTGGTGGATGTTCGTGTCCGCGTAACGTTCCGCGACCATGCGAAGCTGGTTGGTGAAGCTGATCTTGGCCGTGATGTAGCTGTTGACGCAGATTTTCGTCAGCTCGGCGCTCGTAATGGACATGCGGGCGAGCTTCGGGCGGTTCGTGTTGTAGCGGTCGTAAAGCCCTTCGAGCAGATCGCCGCTGCGGCGGTCGGATTCTCCGATCAACACCAGGTCCGGCGCGAGCAGGCCGCGCACGACGTTGCCCAGCGCGATGAACTCCGGGTTGTAACAAAAGCCGAAGGCTTTCCCGCACCTGCCGCCGAGCTGCTGCTCCAGCATGGGAATGATGACGTTGCGGCAGGCGCCGGGCGTCGTGGTGGAACTGACGATGAAGAGATGATTCTTTTTCCGCGCCGCTTTCACCGCGCGCGCCAGCGGTTCGAGCGCGCGCATGAGGAATTCGTTCGAGAAGCTCCCGTCGGGCAGGCTCGGCGACGGCACGATGAAGAACGACGCGTCGGTTTCGACGGCGTCCTGCGCACGGGTGGAAGCACGCAACCGCTTGCGGCCCTGGGCGATGGTTTCGGCCAGCAACGGCTCGTCCACCGGTGGCTCGCCCGCGTTGAATTTGCGGACGGCCTCGGGATTGATGTCCACTCCCAACACGCTGAAGCCGCGCTGGGCGAAGGTGGCCGCCATGCAGGCGCCCAGTTTTCCCAGGCCGAACACCGAAAGCGTCTGGAGACTCGACATAGGGCCGGGAGCATCTTCGAACGAAAAATTGAAGGCAAGTTCAACTTCCCCACGATCACACTTTCTCCGGCTGAAGTTTGCCGAGCAATCCCGCGGGCCGGAACAACAGGATGAGGATCAAGACCACAAACGCGATCGCCTCCGTCCAGGTGGACCAGCGGCTGCCTTTGACGAACGTTTCGATGACGCCGATGAGCAGCCCGCCCAACGCCGCGCCGGGGATGTTGCCGATCCCTCCCAGCACGGCGGCCACGAACGCCGTGAGGCCGGGCGCGATGCCCATCAGGGGATCGATCTTCGGAAACTTGTAGGCCCAGAGAATCCCGCCCGCCGCCGCCAGCGCCGAGCCGAGGCCGAAGGTGAAGCTGATGATGACGTTGACGTTCACGCCCATGAGCGCAGCGGCCTGCGGATTGAACGACACGGCGCGCATGGCCGTGCCGATGCGCGTCCGAAGCACGACGTAGCGCAACGCCGCCAGCAGCAGCACGGTAACAGCGAACACCGCGAGGTCCTTGCTCGAAATAACCACCCCGCCCAACTCGAACCGCCGCGCCGGGAAAATCTCGGGAAACGGCCGCGGGTTCGCGCCGAAGACGAGCTGGCCGGCGTTTTCGAGCAGCAACGACACGCCAATGGCCGTGATCAGCACCGTGAGCTTCGAGCGTTCCCGCAGGGGCCGGTAGGCGAAGCGCTCGATCAGAATCCCCAGCGCGGCGCAAGCGATCATGGCGACGATCATCACCAACAATCCGCCCCCGAGGGTTGTTTGGCTGAAGCCCCTGCCTACGTAGAATCCCACGAATGACCCGACCATGAACACGTCGCTGTGGGCGAAATTGATGAAGCGCAGCACGCCGTACACGAGCGTGTAACCCAGGGCGATCAAGGCATACATCGCGCCGACAGAAAGCCCGTTGATGAGTTGCTGCCAGAATTCACTCATGGACGCGGGCGCGCAAACTCACGGCTGCACGGTTTCCTTGTAGATAAACTTGCCGCCCTTGATCTCGATGATGACTGCCGGTTTGCGGGCGTTGCGCTCGGCGTCAATGTCCATCCGCCCGGTCACGCCTTCCAGTCCCTTCGTTGCGGCCAGTTCGTTGCGGATTTTCGCGGCGTCGGTCGAGCCGGCGCGTTTGATCGCTTCGGTCAACGCCAGCACCGTGTCGTAGCCCAGCGCCGCCATGGCGTCGGGCCGGGCACCGTACTTCTTGGTGTATTTCGCGACAAACTCCTTCGCGAGCGGCGACTCCACGTCAGGATGAAAATGAGTCGAGAAGAAACAGCCTTCCAGCGCCCGCCTGGCCTCCGGACTGTCGATCAATTCCGGCGCCTCCCAACCGTCGCCGCCGAAGATGGGAATGGCGAGGCCCAGTTCGCGCGCCTGCAACGCGATCAGCGTCGCCTGGCCATAATAACCGGGAACGAAAATAGCCTCAGGTCCGGCGCCCTTCACGGCGGTGAGTTGGGCTTTGAAATCCTTGTCGTCCTTGGTGTACTTCTGCTCGGCAACGATCTGTCCTTTCTCGCTGACAAACCGCTCCTTGAAGAAATTCGCCAGACCGACGCTGTAAGGCGCCCCGACGTCCGTGAGCAGAGCGACCTTCTTGACCTTGAGCGTGCGTGCGGCGAAGTCCGCCATCACCGTGCCTTGGAACGGATCAATGAAGCAAACGCGGAAAATGTAATCGCCCGTCTGGGTGACCTTCGGGTTGGTTGAGGAGGGGGAGATTTGGGGAATCTTGAACTGCTGGCATATTTGGGCGGCTTCGAGCGAGCGGCCGGACGCCACTTCGCCAAGGATGGCCACCACCTTGTCACGCGAAATGAGTTTCTTGACCGCGGTGGCGGATTCACCGTCCTTGGACTGGTCGTCCTCGGTGAGCAGTTCCAGTTTCCGGCCCAGCACGCCGCCCGCGGCGTTGAGGTCCTCGATGGCCAGGGCCGTGCCGTTGTGCGAGGAGCGCCCGAAAGCCGCTTCGCTGCCGGAGAGCGACGCAAACTCGCCAATCTTGATTACGCCACCGGTGTCGCCTCCGCCGGGCTTGTTGCAACCCGGGGACAGAAGGAGCGCCGGCAACAGGGCCGCGATGGCGAGGGATGTTTTGAGATGCGTGATACGGTTCATGGCAACAAACTCGTTTTTGAATGTTGAATGGCTAACGTCGGGTCAGGTTAAATACCCCGCGCTGGACTTTCAACCACCAAAGCCGCGCGGGTGATGTCGCCGTCCCGGGCGGCCGCACCCAATGGCCGGACGCTGAAACTCACATGATGTCGAAGTTGGACCGATGGATCACGACGGGGCTGCCGCTGGCGGCCGTGTTGTTGCCGCTGGGGTGCGGCACTGGGTGCAAGAAGCAGGCCGCCGGGCCGGCCGGCGGAGGATTCGCCGTGCCGGTCATCGCCGTCGAGGCGCGCAGCCAGCCGGTTTCCGAAAACCTCTCGCTCGTCGGCAACCTGACCGCCAGCGAGATGGTCGAGATCAAGACCGAAACCGACGGCATCGTGCAGGAAATTCAGTTCACGGAGGGGCAGCGCGTGGAGAAAAGCCAGTTGCTGGTGAAGCTGGACGACACGAAACTCGGCGCCGCCGTGGCGCAGGCGGACGCGAATCTCAAACTCAGCGAAGCCAATCACGAACGGGCCAGGCAACTCCTCCAGGACAAGCTCATCTCGCAACAGGAATATGATCAAGCCGCTTCCACGCGCGAGGTGAACCAGGCCACGGTGGATTTGCAGCGGCGGCGGCTCAAAGACGCGCGCATCCTGGCGCCCTTTGCCGGCATCGTCGGCGCGCGGCAAATCAGTCCCGGACAGGTCATCACGCGCAGCACCACGCTGACGTGGCTGGTGGATTTGGACATCGTCAAGGTCGAGGTCAACGTGCCCGAACGTTATCTCCAGGAACTAAGGGTGGGCCGGCCGCTGGAGTTCAGCGTGGCGGCGTTTCCCGGCGAGAAGTTCCGCGGCGAAATCTATTTCGTCTCGCCGCAGATCAACGAGAATCTCCGCACCGCCCTGATCAAAGCCCGGATTCCGAACGCGGACCACAAACTCCGCGGCGGCATGTTCGCCAGCCTCGAACTCACGCTCCAGGTGCGCGCCGCCGCCATCGTCATCCCCGAACCGGCCATCATGAGCAACGGCGACGCCTTCTCGGTCTTCGTCGTGGACAAGGACGGCAATGCCCAGATCCGCGCGGTCCAGATCGGCCTGCGGCTCGCGGGCAAGGCGGAAGTGCTGAAAGGATTGAATGCCGGCGAAAAGGTCGTCGTGGAAGGGATTCAGAAACTGCGGCCCGGCGGACCGGTGAAGCTGGCTCCGCCCGAGGCGGCCAAGCCGTACGAGGCCGGCTAAGACTTTCACCTGCTCACCCACCCGGCTTCCCACCTGCCATGTTCCTGAGCCGCATCAGCATCCAACGCCCCGTCCTCGCCACGATGATGAATCTGGTGCTGGTGCTGTTCGGCCTCATCGCTCTCTCGCGGCTGCCAGTGCGCGAACTGCCGGACATTGACCCGCCCATCGTCAGCGTCACCACCGTGTACCCGGGCGCCAACGCCCAGGTCGTCGAAACCGAGGTCACCGAGCGGCTGGAAGAGCAGATCAACAACATCGAAGGCATCAAGACCCTCTCCAGTCAGAGCCGCGAAGGCGTCAGCACCATCATCGTCGAGTTCGATCTGTCGCGGCACATTGACGTGGCGGCGCAGGATGTGCGCGACCGCGTCTCGCGCGTGCGCGGCGAGTTGCCGGAGGACATCAAGGAACCCATCATCGCCAAACAGGACTCCGACGCGCAGCCGATCATCTGGACTGCCCTCAACAGCGAGCGCTACACGCCGCTGGAGCTGACCACGCTCGCCGAGCGCCAGCTCAAGCCGCGGTTGCAGGGCGTTCCCGGCGTTTCCTCCGTGATGATCGGCGGCGAAAAACGCTTCGCCATGCGGCTCTGGCTCGATTCGGAAAAAATGGCGGCGCGCCAGGTCACAGTGCTGGACGTGGAGCGGGCCTTGCGCGAGCAAAACATCGAACTGCCCAGCGGCCGGGTGGAAAACCTGGACCGCGAGATGACGATCCAGACGCTGGGCGAGCTCAAGACCGCGGAGGAATTCAACAACCTCGTCCTCCGCACCGACGGCACGACGCTGGTGCGGTTGCGCGACATCGGGCGGGCGGAGGCCGGGGCCGAGGATTACCGCACCATCGCGCGCGCGCGCGGCAAGCCGTGCGTGTTTCTCGGCGTCATCAAGCAGGCCAAGGCCAACACCGTCTCGGTCGCCAAGGGCATCCGCGCCGAGGTCGCCGCCATGCAACCCACACTGCCGCAGGGTTGCGAACTGTACGTGGCCTATGACTCCAGTGTGTACGTCGAGAAAGCGATCTCGGAAGTTTGGAACACGCTGGGCGTCGCATTCGTGCTGGTGGTGTTGATCATCTTCGTGTTCCTGCGGAACTTCCGCTCCACGATCATCCCCTCGGTCGCCATTCCGGTGTCCATCGTCGGCTCCCTGGCGGTCCTGCACCTGCTCGGCTATTCGATCAACATCCTCACCATGCTGGCATTGGTGTTGAGCATCGGCATCGTGGTGGACGACGCCATCGTGGTGCTGGAGGCGATCCATCGCCACGTCGAGGAAGGCATGGCGCCGATGAAGGCCGCGTTCAAGGCGATGGAGGAAATCAGCTTTGCCGTCATCGCCATCACCATTTCGCTCGTGGCGGTGTTCACCCCGCTGGCGTTTCAGAGAAGCACCACCGGCCGGCTGTTCATCGAGTTCGCGATGGCGATTTCCGGTGCGGTCGTGATCTCGGCGTTTGTCGCGCTGACGCTCTCGCCGGCGATGGCCGCGCGCATTCTCCGGCCGCTCGAAGGCGTGAAGCACGGCTCGCTGTTCAACTGGTTCGAGCGCGGCTTTAAGGCGGTGGCGGACTTTTACAGCCGCGGCCTGCGCTGGGCGTTGCATCACCGCGTTTTCATGCTGATGGTCACGCTCGGGACCATTGTCGTCATGTTTTTCGCCTACCGCGCGCTGGAGCAGGACTTTCTGCCGCTGGAGGACAAGAGCCGGATGTTCTGCATCGTGTTCACGCCGAACGGTTCGACCAGCGAGTTCACGGACCGTCAGTTGCAGAAGGCCGAGAAAATCGTTTCCGAAATTCCGGAGGTGGACAAGTACGGGGCGATGGTCGCGCCGGCCTTCGCCGGACCGGGCCAGGCGAATATGGGGGTGATATTCGTGCGGTTCAAGGACCCGAGCGAACGCAAACGCTCGGTGCAGGAGATCGTGCATGGGCCGGGCGGCGTGGCGCAGCGGTTCTTCATGGAAGTCGAGGGCGGCTTCGCCATCCCCAATCTGCCCAAGGCCATCGAGGTCAGTTTCCGCGATGCGCCCTTCGAGTTGATTCTCCAGCACCAGGACCTTGCCGCGCTCAACAAGGCGTCCCAGGACCTGGCGAACAAGATCCGCGGCATGAACAACCTGCGCAATGTCCGCGTGGGCTTCGAGGTGGACAAGCCGGAGTTGCGCGTGAGCATCGAGCGCAGCCGGGCCGCCGCGCTCGGCGTGAGCCTCCAGGACATTTCGCGCACGATGCAGATTCTTTTCGGCGGCCTGGACCTCAGCCGCATCAAGGTGGACGGCAAGGAATACAACGTGGTGGCGCAACTGGCCCGCGAATCGCGCCTGACGCCGCAGGACCTCGACCGGATTTTCGTCCGGAACCACAAGGGCGAGTTGATCCAGTTCAGCAGCCTGGTCACGCGCGAGCAGGGCGCCGCGCCCAACTCCATCAACCATCATGGCCGGCTGCGCAGCGCGAGCATCACCGCGTCGCCGGGCACCGTCCCCATCGGCACGGTGATCCGGCAGGTCGAGGCGATGCTCGCCACCGAATTGCCGTCCGGATTTCTTTACGCGTGGGGCGGCGACGCCAAGAGCCTGCACGAGACGAGCACGGAAGTCTGGTGGGTGCTCGGGCTGGCGATCATCATCATCTACATGACGCTGGCCGCGCAGTTCGAGAGCCTGATCCACCCGGTCACGGTGATGGTCGCCCTGCCGCTGGCGGCCATTGGCGCGTTCGGGCTGCTCTGGCTGCTGGATTTCGGCGGCAAAGCCGGACTGTATCCCCCGATCCCGGCCATGAACATCAACCTGTTCAGCCTCGTCGGCCTGGTGCTGCTCATCGGTTTAGTGACCAAGAACTCCATCCTCCTCGTCGAGTACGCCAACCAGCAGGTGGCCAAAGGCGCCGAATCGCACGAAGCCATGACGCAGGCCGGGCTGGTGCGGCTGCGGCCGATTCTGATGACCGCCTTTTCGACCATCGCGGGCATCCTGCCCATCGCGATCGGATATGGCAGCGGCGGGGAGAGCCGCCGGCCCATGGGCGTCGCGGTCGTGGGCGGCCTGCTCACCAGCACGTTCCTGACGCTGTTCATCGTGCCGGTCGTTTACACGTTTTTCAGCGACGTGGCCGCGAAGCTGCGACGCAAGGGTGAGCCGCAATCGCTGCCGGCACAGGCCGCTCCGGCAGCCAAATAGTTGTGAGTGGCTGCGGCGCGCCTGACCTCAAGCCTGTTTCTGAATCAGCATTGTGCTTGATTCCTCCACCAACTTAGAATCGCGGGCACTTCAACCGTGGTTTGTCACGACCATAATGCCACGAGGCCGGTGCTGCCTGAAGTCCTTGAGGCGATGCGGCCGTACTTCACGGAGCAATGGGGTAATCCGTCCAGCAGCTAATAGGTTTGGGGCGAAATTGAAAACGGTGATCAAGACGGCGCGGGGGCATCCGCCAGTTGAGGGTTGAGGGTTGAGAGTTGAGAGTCGGCGCGACGGCTTGCCGCGCCGTAGCGACGGTGCGAAGGCGGGAGGGCAACAACGCGGCGATTCATGCGGCACTCAAAACGAATCCTGGCAAGCGGCACATCGTCACCTCGGCGGTAACCGCCACACTCCGGGCTTCCTGGAACGCCCGGCGTCTGCCATGTTCTGACACATGAAACTCGTTGAACTCAAAGGCATCGTTCACTCCGACCCGGAGATCATGGGCGGCCCGCCCGTGTTCGTTGGCACGCGCGTCCCGCTCCAAAACCTCGTGGACTACCTTGAAGGCGGCGAGTCCATTGAGGATTTCCTCGATGCCTTTCCAACCGTGAAGCGGGAGCAGGCCATCGCCGTTATCGAAGCTGGCAAACTCGCCATGCTGGAAACCGTGTGAGCGATGCGCATTCTCATTGACGAGTGCTTCAATTGGCGGCTCGCCCGCTCGCTCACCGGCCATTACGCCGTTTCCGCACAGAAGATGGGTTCGGGCGGACTCAAGAATGGGGCACTGCTCGCCGAAGCGGAGAAACAGTTCGACGTATTCCTGACCGGCGACCGTAACCTCACCTTCCAACCAAACGTGACCCAATACCGCATCGCCGTGGTCGTCCTCCACGTGCCCAGCGCGCAATTGCATCACACGCTTCCTTTGATGCCGAAGGTTCTCGCGGCGCTGCCTTCGCTCAAGCCCGGGCAAGTCGTGGACATTCACCCTTGAGGCTGCGTGCCGCTGATTGTCGGGATTGGCAAGGCAGCGGAACTGGCGCGGAAACAACTGCCCGATTACGAAAAGAAGGTGCGCCCGTTGCGGGATGCGCTGGAGGAAGGAATTCTTGGCCACCCTCGCCCATCGGATGGGAGAGGGGCTGGGGGCATTGCCGTTGAAATAAGGATTTCATGATTAGAACACGAATTTCCGCACGCGGCGTTGGTAATGATAGGAGCGCGAAGGCGAGAACGCCCGTCGCCGCACCTTGCGCTCTGGCCGCACACTCACCGG